>Ga0214919_10003200_pt1 | contig 25007 bp, 24 predicted proteins | sample LL1503_MetaG_FD_177994 | JGI IMG/M metagenome (GOLD analysis project Ga0214919, IMG submission 177994) | Freshwater microbial communities from Lake Lanier, Atlanta, Georgia, United States - LL-1503 | ecosystem: Environmental > Aquatic > Freshwater > Lake | place: USA: Georgia | collected... | reverse complement strand
AGCCAAGACCATCGAGACCACCCTCGACGTCGTCGAAGGCATGCAGTTCGACAAGGGCTACCTCTCCCCGTACTTCGCGACCAACGCCGAGACGCTCGAGGCCATCCTCGAGGACACCTACATCCTCCTCTACGAGAAGAAGGTCAGCGCCATGAAGGACCTGCTGCCCCTCCTCCAGGAGGTCGCCAAGACCGGCAAGCCGCTGCTCATCATCGCCGAGGAGATCGAAGGCGAAGCCCTCGCGACCCTCGTCGTCAACCGCCTCCGCGGCACCATCAACGTCTGCGCCGTCAAGGCCCCGGGCTTCGGTGACCGTCGCAAGGCCATGATGGAGGACATCGCCGTCCTCACCGGCGGCCGCTTCATCACCGAGGACCTGGGCATCAAGCTCGAGTCCGTCAAGGTGGCCGACCTCGGCCGCGCCAAGCGCGTCGTCGCCGACAAGGAGAACACCACGATCATCCAGGGCGCCGGCAAGTCGGCCGACATCCAGGGCCGCGTGAAGCTCATCCGTCGCCAGATCGACGAGACCACCTCCGACTACGACAAGGAGAAGCTCCAGGAACGCCTCGCCAAGCTGGCCGGCGGCGTCGCCGTCATCCACGTGGGCGCCGCGACCGAGACCGAGCTCAAGGAGAAGAAGGACCGCGTCGACGACGCCCTCCACGCCACCCGCGCGGCGGTCGAGGAAGGCATCGTCCCCGGTGGCGGCGTCGCCCTCCTGCGCACCGTCAAGGCCATCGACGGCGTGATCAACGCCCTCTCCGGCGACGAGAAGATCGGCGCCCAGATCGTCCGCAAGGCGATCGAGGAGCCCCTCCGCACGCTCTGCTTCAACGCGGGCGTCGAAGGCTCCCTCATCGTCCAGGAAGTGCTCCTCAAGCACAAGGGCGCCGAAGGCTACAACGTGGCCACCGGCGAGTACGAGGACCTCATCAAGGCCGGCGTCGTCGACCCGACCAAGGTCACCCGCACCGCGATCACCAACGCCGCCTCCGTGGCCGGCCTGTTGCTCACGACCGAGTGCCTCATCACCGACCTGCCGGAAGAGACCAAGCCGGCGGCCGGCGGCGACCACCACGACCACTGAGTCCCGGGACGCGAGTCCCGCCCGAACGACGGCGCCCGCGATGGGCGCCGTTTTTTTGCGCCCGACGGCCCGTCTTCTTTGGTATTTTTACGACAAAGTGGCCCCGGGCGGGTGCAAACGGCCCGCGGGACGCGGCTCCGGGTTGCCCTCGCCGGAACAAACGGTTCTTTCGGCCTATCACCCCGATCATGCGTACCCCGTTCGTCTCTGCCTGGCTCGGCCTGCTCGCCGTCTGCGCTTCCGCCGCCACCGGCCCCCTGCGGGTCTTGTATCTCGACGCCCCGGGCGCCGAGCAGACGGCGAAGGGCAACCTGCACGAACTCATGGCCGCGCTCGGGCGGGACGCGATCTGGTTCGACTACGCCGCCGGCGAGACGCCCTCGGCCGCGACGCTCGAGCGCTACGACGCCCTGGTCATCCGCCCGCGCGCCGATGGTTCGCCGGCGTTGAACACCTCGGTCAAGCTGCCGAACGGCGCCCAGGTCGAGGTCTTCGTCGCCAAGGAACCGTTGGCGCCCGCGGCGTTCGCCCAAGACCTGGCCGCCCGCCTCAACGCCGCGCGCGTCGCCGACTGGCGCAAGTTCGCCGAACAGCGCGAACCGGAGGTCCGCGAGGAAAGCCCTTGGGTGGCCAACTACGAGAAGCGCCCGAAGCCGCTGACGCTGCAGAAGCCTTATTCGGTCAAGGGCAGCATGGAGCGCACGCAGGTGCCGGCCGACCTGAAGCTGGTGCTGTTCGCCGCCGAGCCGGACATCATGAAGCCGATCTCCTTCGCCTGGGATGCCCGGGGTCGACTTTGGGTGGTCGAGACGGCGGACTACCCGCACGGGCTGGTCAACGACCAGCAGGGGCATGACCGCATCAAGATCTGCGAGGATACCGATGGCGACGGCAAGGCCGACAAGTTCACGGTCTTCGCCGATCACCTCAACATCCCGACCGGCATCGTCTTCGCCAACGGCGGCGTCATCGTCTGCCAGGCCCCGACCTTCGTCTTCCTCAAGGACACCGACGGCGACGACAAGGCCGACGTGCGCGAAGTCATCCTGACGGGCTGGGGTATCCGCGACACCCACGCCCAGACCAGCAACCTTTCCTACGGCTACGACAACTGGCTCCGCGGCGCCGTGGGTTACAGCGGTTTCGCCGGCGAGGTCGGCGGGCAGAAGCTGAACTTCGCGATGGGCTCCTACCGCTTCACCGCGGACGGCAAGGCCCTGCAGTTCCTCCACCAGTTCTCGAACAACACCTGGGCCCAGAGCGAGAACGACGTCGGCGACGCCTTCGGCGGCACCGCCAACGGCGCCCCGATCTTCTTCGGCGGCATCCCCCAGCACCTCGTGCCGAAGGGTCCGCGCGCCATGACGGCCAAGAAGATCAATGCCGTCGAGCAGGCGCATACGATCACCCCGAACTTCCGCCAGGTCGACGTCATGGGGGGTTACACCGCCGCCGCCGGCTCGAACTTCATCCACTCCGCCGCGCTGCCGGCCCGCTACCAGGGCAAGGCGATGGTCTGCGAGCCGACCATGAAGCTGATCGCGCTGATGGACGTCCAGCCCCAGGGCGCCGGCTACGTCGCCAAGGACGCCTTCAACCTCGTCGCGAGCTCCGACGAGTGGATGTCGCCCGTCTACTCGGCGGTCGGCCCCGATGGCGCCATCTGGTTCGCCGATTTCCAGAACTTCATCATCCAGCATAACCCGACCCCGAGCCTCGATCGCGGCGGTTTCAAGGGTACGACCGGCGTCGGCGGCGCGCATGAGAACCCGTTGCGCGACCACGCGCGCGGCCGCATCTACCGCCTGGTCGCGGCCGACGCCCCCGTCGGCGCCAAGGCCGTCGCGCAGGGGACCGCCCCCGCCGAACTGGTCGCCGGCCTCTCCGGCCCGACCCAGTATGGCCGCCTCCAGGCCCAGCGCCTGCTGGTCGAAGGCAAGGTCGCGGCCGCGGTGCCCGCCTTGGTCCAGCTCGTGACGCAGAAGGCCGACGGCGTGGCCGCGATCCACGCCCTCTGGGCGCTGCAGGGTCTGGGGGCCCTCGATGAGGCCACCCACCGCGCCGCGCTCCTCTCCTCGTCGGCCCCGCTGCGGCGCAACGCCGTCCGCGCCCTGGGCGTGGACGCCGTCGCGCAGAAACTCCTCTTCGGTTCCGGCGTCGTCGCCGACAAGGATCCGGCGACCCGCCTCGCCGCCCTGGTCAAACTGCTGGAATTCCCGACGACTCCGGAAATCAAGACGCTGGTCCGCGGCCTCGCCGCCGACGCCGCCGTCCAGTCCGACGAGTGGCTCAAGGAGGCGTCCAAGCTCCTCGCCAAGCGGCACCAGACCCAGGTCTACGTCGAGGGGCCGAATCTCCTGCCTAACCCCGGTTTCGAGGAGGTCGCCGGCAAGCTCCCGGTCGGCTGGAAGCGGCGCGATTACGGCAACCCGCCCGGCAACAAGGACGTCCAATGGGCGATCGTCACGGACCCCAAGCTCGTCCACTCGGGCCAGTCCGCGATGCGCGGCATCACCCGCGACAACGGCGACACGAGCTTCTTCGCCGACGTCGCCCTCAAGCCCGACACCGAGTATCGCCTGAGCGCCTGGATCAAGACGCATGCCTTCCGCGGCAAGGCCAGCCTCAACGACCATATCGGCCGCGCCGAGACCAGCACGGTCACCCGCGACGCCGACTGGACCGAGGTCGAGGTGGTGTTCAACTCGGGTAAGCGCCCGAAAGCCTCGATCAACCTGCTTCATGTCGGCAAGGGCGACATCATCTTCGACGACGTGAAGCTCTGCGAACTGACCGTGGCGGGCGAGACGGCCCTCGTGGCCGGCGACGCCAGGCGCGGCGAGGAGATCTTCTGGAAACATCCGGTCGCCGCCTGCATGAACTGCCACATGGTGAAGGGGAAGGGCAGCGCGATCGGCCCGGCGCTGGATGGCATCGCCACGCGCGCCACGGCCGCCTACATCAGCGAGTCCCTGTTGGAACCCAACAAGGTCCTCGCGAAGGGCTTCGAGAAGCTCGGCGTCTCGCCGATGCCGCCGATGGGCCTGATCCTGAAGCCGCAGGAACTCGAGGACGTGAAGGCGTTCCTGCAGACCCTCCGGTAAGCCCCCGCGGCTTTGCTATTGGATTGCCACGGAAACCCGGGCGCCTATCCCTCCCGCATGGCCGTCAAGCTGCAGAAAGAAACCTCCCCGCTCGTCACCGTCGCCCTGCTCGCCGCCGTCACGACGGTGACGATCCTGGTGATGTACCTGGGCATTCCCGGCACCGGCTTCCACGGCCTCCGCGCCGGCGTGCACTTCGACCTCGAGGCCGGCTTCGAAGACGCCCGCTTCATGGATAACCGCATCAAGTGCGATTCGAATGAAGCCCTCCGCGAGGTCCAAGCCGCCTTGGTGGCGGTCAAGCCCGACTACCCGGTGGATCGCGTGACGGTGAAGCTCGAGAACTACGCGTCCGGCTACAAGTTCGCCGTCCGCTACGTCACCTACTACGCCCAGCGCCTCAACCTCGGCGGCGAGGGCAAGCTCTTCCGCCGCGGCGCCCAGGTCGGCGACCCGGAACTCGACCGCGAGGTCAAGGCGAAGGACGACGAGCTCGAGAAGGCCATCCGCGGCGCCCTCGAGAAGTATTTCAAGTCGAAGGGCGCGCAGTAGGCGCGGGGTGGATCACTTCGTGGCCGCGGGCGCTGGTTCCGCCGGCGCCTTGGACTCCTTGAGGCGGACTTCCTGCGGGGCGGGGTGCTGCTTCAGCCAGTCGGCCCAGCCGGGTTGCTCGCCGGCCTTCACCGACCAGACCGTGACGTCGTCGACCTCCAGGTGGCCGGCCTCGAGGCCGCCTAGCATGACCGCATGCAGCTCGCTCCGGTAGGACGGGTGCTTGCCGTGGAAGGTCGGTCCATCCTGGAACTGCACGCAGAGCTCGTCGCCGCGCCGTTCCACCATCACCACGTGCCACTTGCCCGGCGCGAGCTGGAAGCCAGGGGCGACGTCGAGCTGAAGCGTGTCGCCGTCGGCGAGGAGCATCGCGCCGTTCGCGCCCCAGGTCACGCGGGCGACATGGTGGCCGATCTCGATGAACGGAGCCACCGAGCGGCGCTGGTCGGCGACGAAGGGTTTGCCGTCGACGAGGCGCAGCGAGAATTTCAGCACATAGTCGGCCGGGGTCTTGGTCAGCGCGATGCGCGGGTGCACGCCCTTGTGCGTGTCGTGCGAGGCTTGGTACTCGGGGGAGGAGGCTTCCCCCCGGAGCACGCCGTCGACGACTTTCCAGCGCGTCCCCTGGTTCGGGTTCCAGGCGCCGATCGCCGGCGACTTCGCGGGCAAGGCCTTGAGCTCGCGGGTCTGGCTGAAATCGTCCTCGAAGACTTTCTGGTCGGGCATCAGCCACCGGGGCGCGAGTTCCGCCGCCAAGGAGAGCGGGAGGAAGGCGAGGAGGGGAAGGGGACGGAAGGGCCGGGGCATCCCGATGAAACCACGGCCCTGGGCGAAAGGTTGCGGCAAGTCGCGGCGAGCCCGCCAACGACAAGGCCCGGATCGCTCCGGGCCTTGGAAAGGTGGGGTGATTGAGGGGACTTGAACCCCCGACCCCTGGTACCACAAACCAGTGCTCTAACCAACTGAGCTACAACCACCGTTCGCCCCTTCCTTGCGGAAAGGGAGTGCAATGCAGGGCATCCCCGCAGGATTGTCAAACCCAGACAAATCCGCCCCTTTCGCGCCGGCCCGACCCGGAACTTGCCCTTTCCTCGGGATTTCTTCCTTTATCCTTTCCCTTTACCCCCGCCTTCCGCTTTCTCCAAGCCTCACATGCCTACCTTTTCCGAACTGAACCTGCCCGAGTCGGTGCTCCGCGTCCTGGGCGAGTGCGGCTACGTCAACCCGACCCCGATCCAGGAGAAGGCCATCCCCGCCGTCCTCGCCGGTCGCGACATCATCGGCGCCGCCCAGACGGGCACCGGCAAGACCGCCGCCTTCGCCTTGCCGACCCTCTCCCTGCTCGGGCCCGCCGCGGGCAAGCCCCGTTGCCTCGTCCTCGTGCCCACCCGCGAGCTCGCCGTCCAGGTCGACGAGAATTTCCAGAAATACGGCAAGTACCTCGGCACCAAGACCGCGCTCCTCTACGGCGGCGTCGGTTACGGCACCCAGGTCAAGGCGCTCGAGGAAGGCGTCGACGTCGTCATCGCGACCCCCGGTCGCCTGCTCGACTTGCATGAGCAGAAGATCCTCGACCTCAAGTCCATCCAGATCCTGATCATGGACGAGGTGGACCGCATGCTCGACATGGGCTTCATCGAGGACGTCACCCGCATCGTCAACTACTGCCCGAAGCAGCGCCAGACCCTCCTGTTCTCGGCCACGATCTCCGACGCCATCGGCCGCATCGCCGGCTGGGCGTTGAAGGATCCCGTCACCGTCGACGTGCGCACCGGCCTCGGCGCCGCCGACACCGTCGACCACGCGATCTACCCGGTCGACGTGTTCCAGAAGTACGACCTGCTCCTCTCCTTGCTCAACAAGAGCGGCTACAAGTCCGTCATCGTCTTCACCCGCACCAAGCGCGACGCCGACCGCATCGCCGAGTGGATCGAGGGCCATGGCACGCCCGTCGCCACGATGCACGCCGACCGCACCCAGTCCGAGCGCGCCGCGGCCTTGGCCGGCTTCAAGTCGGGCAAGTTCGCGATCATGGTGGCGACCGACATCGCCTCGCGCGGGCTCGACATCCGCGGCGTGACCCACGTCATCAATTACAACGTGCCGGAGCACGCCGAGGACTACGTCCACCGCATCGGTCGCACCGGCCGCGCTTCCGCCGAAGGCGAGGCCTTCACGCTCTACTCGCCCGACGAGATGCACCACCTGCAGCAGATCGAGCAGCTCCTCGGCCGGCCGATCGAGCGCCGCAAGCTCGAGGGCTTCCGCTACTACTCGGAACCGCAGCTGACCCCGGGCGGGCCGAAGGCCGCCGTCGGTCCGCGCAAGCGCAACCGCTGACCGTGTTCCCAGCGTCCGCCGAGCCCCCGATGCGCCGAGCCTTGGAGCTCGCGCGCCAAGCGTGGGGTCGGACCCACCCCAACCCGATGGTCGGGGCCGTGATCACGGAGGGCGGGGTGGTCGTCGCCGAAGGGTTCCATGCCGCCGCGGGTCAGCCGCACGCGGAGGTCATGGCGATCCGCGCCCTCGGCCGCGCCCCCAAGCCCGATGCGATCCTGCACGTGACCTTGGAGCCTTGCTGCACGCACGGCCGCACCCCGCCGTGCGTCGACGCCATCCTCCAGGCGGGTTTCCGCACGGTGGTGGTCGGCGCGACCGACCCGAACCCGGCCCACGCGGGCAAGGGCCTCGCGCTCCTGCGCCAAGCCGGCGTCGCGGTCGTGGAAGGCGTCCTCCGCGACGAGTGCGCGGAACTGAACTTCCTCTTCAATCACGCCATCACGACGGGACGTCCGCTGCTCGCGCTCAAGGTCGCCGCGACCTTGGACGGCAAGCTCGTCCCGGCCGCGGGCGAACCGCGGGCGATCACCGGGCCGGAGGCGCGTGCCGACGTGCACCGCTGGCGCCGGCTCTTCCCCGCGATCGCCGTCAGCGCGGATACGCTGCTGGCGGATAACCCCCGGCTGACGGCGCGGGACGCCGAAGGGGAGCATGCGCCCGTGCGCTTCGTCTTGGATCGCCGTTTCCGTTCCGCGGGCCGGGCCGGACTGAATCTTTTCACGGACGCGTTCCGTGGCCGCACCATCGTCGTCGGTTTGGCCGCGGGGGCGCGGGCGTCCGATGTCGCTTGGTTCGAGGCCGAGGGCATCCAGGTTTGGGCGTTGCCGGGTGACGAGGCCGACTTCCTGGATGCGTGGGCGGAGCGTTGCGCGGCGGAGGGTTTGAACGGTGTCCTGATCGAGGCGGGTCCGCGGCTGGCCTCCGCCTTGCTGCGCGACGGGGTGGCCGACTACCTGTTCGCCTACGTCGCCCCGCGGCTCGGGGGCGATCCGGAGAGCCCGGCCTGGTTCGAGGGGGCGGAGTGGCCCTTGATGCCCCAGCCCACCGCGCTTTTGGGTCAAGACGCCCTTTTCCGGGGGTATCTGGGGTAGGGGCGGTCCTCTCGGTTCAAGCGGCCTCCTAGCCCCTAAAGGAGGGCCAAACGCCGCTTTACCTGCCCGCCCTCCTGGTTGGGCGGCCGCTTGTCGCTTTTGGCTCGACTTTTCAAGAAAATCTTACATATCAGCGAGTCCGCCTCCCCCTGCCCAGCAGGACGGCTCTAACCTTCTAAACTCGAACACCTTATGACCGAAAAAATCGTCGAACACCGGAGGAAGGAAAAGCCGTCCTTCACGTCGCTCATCGAGAAGAAGCGGGACGGGGGCGAGTTCTCCGCGGATGAAATCCGGCAGATCGTGGATTCGATCATGGATGCCGAGATGCCGGAAGCCCAGCAGGCCGCGCTGGCCATGGCGATCTTCTTCAAGCAGATGTCCGCCCAGGAAACCGCGCTTCTCGCCGAGGAGCTCCGCCTTTCCGGCGACGTCATCGATCTCGACCGCCTGACCCAGCCCAAGATCGCCAAGGTCTCGACCGGTGGCGTCGGCGACAAGACCTCCATGGTGCTCGGCGCCCTTGGCGCGGCCGCCGGCGTCATCATGCCGGGCATGAACGGCAAGGACGAGGAGTTCTGCATCTCGACGGTCGAGAAGCTCGGCTCCATCCCGGGCTTCAAGGGCAAGGCCAGCATGGACCAGTTCCGCCAGCAGCTCGAGCGCGTCGGTTGCGCCGTCACCGAGCAGTGCAAGGAAATCGCCCCGGCCGACGACATCCTTTACGCCCTCCGCCAGAAGACCGGCACGATCCCGTCCCTTCCGCTCATCACGGGCAGCATCCTTTCCAAGAAGCTCGCCGAAGGCTGCGAAGGCCTGGTGATCGACGTCAAGTGGGGCAACGGCTCCTTCATCCGCGACCTCGAGCAGGCCAAGCAGCTCGCCCGCATCGTCACCCGCGTCGCCCGCTCGCTCAACCGCAAGTGCGTGGCCCTCGTGACCGACATCAACCAGCCCCTCGGCGACTCCGTCGGCACCGGCCTCGAGGTCCTCGAGGCGGTCCGTCTCCTCAAGGGCGAAGGCCCTGAGGACCTGCAGGACCTCGTGCTCAAGCTGGGCATGGAGGTCGTGCGCCTCGCCGGCGTCGCCGGCTCGACCCTCTCCGCCAAGCAGACCGTCGAGAAGCACCTCAAGGACGGCTCGGCCCTCGAGAAGTTCAAGGCCATGGTCCGCGCCCAGGGTGGTAAGACCGACTGGATCGACGACCCCGCGAAGTTCCCCAAGGCGAAGTTCATCCGCAAGCTCCCGGCCCCGAAGCGCGGCTACGTCCACACCATCGATGCCGGCAAGATCGCCCAGGGTGTCCGCCTCCTCGCGACGCTCAAGGACGGCACGCTCGACCCGTCGGTCGGCGTCACCGAGATCCGCAAGGTCGGCACGCAGGTCAAGCAGGGCGAGCCGCTGATCATGATCCATTACAACGACGAGGCCAAGGTCGACGCCGCGCTGCCGTACTTCCGCGACGCCTACCGCCTCGCCCCCAAGCGCCCGAACATGCCGCCGCTCGTCGTCGAGCGCGTGGCCTGAGCGAATCGAGGGGCGCCGGTGGCGCTCCTTTTTAGTTCACGCCATGGCGAGCGACCTCGAGGTCAAGGCCTTCCTCTCCCTGTTCCGCTGGATGATGCCGCGGACCCGGGAGGAGGTGCCGCGGGGCAAGACCGATTGGGAATTGATCCGCGAAGGGGCGGCGGCGCGCCGAAGGCAGAGCTTCCTCCAGTTGCTGTTGATGGTGCCTCTGACCTTGCTCGGCTCGGTGGTGCTGGACCTGACGGGACTCACTCCCCGGCCGCTCCCCGGCGATGTCCGTCATGTGGCCTCCGGATTGGCGCCATGGCTCGGCCCCTTGGTCGTCGGTTTCGCGCTGCTCGTCTTGTTGAGCGCAACTCATTGGTCCCGCTTCGTCGGCGGCGAAGAGCTCGACCGGGCCGCCCGGCTCAGTTTCGAGGCCGAATACCAGGTCAGCCTGAGACGGGCCGGTTTCCTGTTCGGGCTGCTTTTCGCCGCGCTGGCCGCCGCGTGTGTCGGCCAAGGCGCCAACTACCTTGCCTATGACCGCGAACACCTTCGCTGGCGCGTCTGGCTGACCGACCACCGCCGTCCCCTGTCGGACCTCCGGATGGTCAATTGGTATCTCGCCTACGAGAACGGTGGCGGCAGGGTCATCTCCGTGCCGACGGCCTGCCTTTTCTTCAAGGATGGCACCAGGCTGGTGGTCAAGGAGCAGTTCGCGATCTTCGACCTGGATCAAGCCGGAAGCGTGGAGCTTGCCCGGCTCGCCGGCTTGCCGGCCCCTTTGTGCTTCGAGGTCTTGCCGAAAAAGTGAGCCCGGCCGGCCGAACCGTCGCCGAGGCCGACTCAGCGCGCGAACGCCCGCTTGAGGAACTGCTCCATCTGGAACCAGGAGTCGCGGTCGGCGGCGGCGTTGTAGGCCGCGCCCTTGCTGTTGTCGTCGCCAGCCGCCTTGTGGGTGAAGCTATGGACGGCGCCCGGGTATTTCACGAGTTTGTAGTCCACGCCGGCGGCCTTCAGCTCGGCTTCGAAGGCCGCGACGTCCTTGGCGGGCACGTAGGGGTCGTCGGCGCCATGCAGGGCGAGGACCTTGGCCTTGATGTTCTTGCCGTCGGCGGGCGCCGGGGAGTCCAGGCCGCCATGGAAGCTGACGACGCCCTTGAGCGCGGCGCCCGAGCGGGCGAGTTCGAGCACGCTCGTTCCGCCGAAGCAGTAGCCGGTCGCGGCGAGCTTCGCGGCGTCGGTGCGGGCGTCGTGGCTGAGGACGTCGAGCGCGGCGTTGGCGCGGGCGCGGAGCAGGGGGCGGTCCGCCTTGTACTTGCCGGCTTCCTTGCCCGCGGCCGGCGGCTGCGGGCGGATCCCCTTGCCGTAGATGTCGGCGACGAGGACGTTGTAGCCGAGGGCGGCGAGCTTGCGGGCGGCCTCCTTCTCGTGGTCGCTGATGCCCGTCCACTGGTGCACGACCAGGACGCCCGGACGCTTGCCGGTCACGGCGTCATCGTAGGCCTGCCAGCCTTCGCAGACGACGTCTCCGGATTTGTATTCGAGGGGCTGCTCGACGATGGCCGCGGTGAGCGAGTCGAAGGAGCCCAGGACGACGAGCAGGGCGGGGAACAAGGTTTTCATGCCCGGCACGCTAGGTGGCTTCGGGCTCGGTGCAAGCGACGAGCGAACTTGGCTTGGCCGGCGCGGGTCTCCCGGTATCGTCCGAGGTGGATGCGACTGACCCTGTCCTGCTTGTTCGCTTTGGCCATCCTGGTGGGGTTGACCGGTTGCGTCCCCACGGTGGGCGGCTCCGTGAACCCGAATTTCGCGGGGTCGATGAAACTGGAACCCGGCGTCTTTCCGCCGCCACCTCCGTTGGGCGACTTGCCCGGGTCGCGCGTCCGCGAGGGGGATTGAGCGGGCTCAGGCCAGGCCGCGCTTGGTCCCCGCGGCGAAGGCGACGAAGGCCTTCACGATGCGGCCGGCGGCCTCGGGCAGGGCCCGGGCCTTCTCGCTCGCCTGCGAGGCGTTGAGACCCTCGCGGTAGAAGAGGCGGTGCAGCGTCTTGGCGGTCGCGACCTCGTCGGGCGTGAAGCCCGCGCGGGTCAGGCCCACCACGTTGATCATCTTGGTCTCGCACGGGTTGCCGTCGGCGATCACGTAGGGCGGGACGTCCTGGACGCACTTGGAGCAGGCGGCGACCATGGCGTGGTCGCCGATGCGGCAGAACTGGTGGATGCCGGCGTTCCAGCCGATGTTCACGTGGTCGCCGACGTGCACATGGCCGGCGACGGCCGAGTGGCTGGAGATGACGAGGTGGCTGCCGATGACGCAGTCGTGCGCGATGTGCGAGTAGGCCAGCAGGGTGTTGTCGTCGCCGAGGAGGGTCCATTCGCCTTCCTGCGTGCCGAGGTGGACGCTGACGTATTCGCGGAAGACGTTGCGGGCGCCGACCTTCAGGCCCGGTTTGCCGGGACGGGCCTTGAGGTCCTGGGTGCGCCCGCCGATGACGGCATAGGGGAAGACCTCGCAGTCGGGCCCGAGCTGGGTGAAGCCTTCGACGCTCGCGTGATGATGCAGGACGCAGCCGGCGCCGAGGGTGACGTCCGCGCCGACGAACGCATAGGCGCCGATCGTGACGTTCGCCCCGAGCTGGGCGCCCGGTTCGACGATCGCGGTGGGGTGGATCGAGGCCATCGCGTCAGCCGCCCGGGGAGTCGGCGATCGTGAAGAGGAGTTCGGCCGAGGAGACGACCTCGCCGTTGACGAGGCACTCGCACTCGGCGGCGGCGATGCGGCCGCGGACCTTCGTGAGCTTCGCGCGGATCTCGAGGGTGTCGCCCGGGGTCACGGCCTTGCGGAACTTCACCTTGTCGGCGCTCATGAAGAACACGACCTTGGGGGCCTCGTCGGCGGCGCCGCGGCGCAGCATGATGAGGCCGGCGGCCTGGGCCATGGCCTCCACCTGCAGCACGCCCGGCATGACGGGCTGGCCGGGGAAGTGGCCTTGGAAGAACGGCTCGTTGATCGTGACGTTCTTGATCGCGACCAGGGAGTCGTCGGTCAGCTCGACCACGCGGTCGACCATCACGAAGGGGTAGCGGTGGGGGAGGGCGTTGAGGATCTGGCGGATGTCGAGGGCCGAGCCGACCGGGGCGGTCGGGGCCTCGACCTTGCGGGCGGGGTCGGCCTTCGGCTTCGGGGCCTTGCTTTCCTGCCATTGCTTGCGGATCGCGGCGGCCAGGCGGGCGTTGAGCGCGTGCCCCGGGCGGACGGCGATGATGTGGGCCTTGACGCGGATGCCGGCGAGGACGATGTCGCCCACGATATCCAGGATCTTGTGGCGCACGAGCTCGTCCTTGAAGCGGAGCGGCTCCTTGCTGACGATCTTGTCGCCCTTGAGGATGATGGCCGAGTCGAGCGAGCCGCCTTGGATGAGGCCCTTCTTCAGGAGTTCCTCGATGTCCTCGTAGATGGTGAAGGTCCGCGCGGGCGCGATCTGCGCGACGTAGCCCTCGGGGTCGATGTCCGTCGTGAGGTGCTGCGTGTGGATGCCGCGGTCGTCGGCGGAGGTGCAGGTGATGCGGAGCCCGTCGAAGGGCAGGGCGATGATCGAGCGGCTGCCTTCGTTGATGGTGATCGGCTGCGTCAGGGTGAAGACTTCGCGCGCGGCGTCCTGCTCGACGATGCCGCACTGGTGGATGAGCGTCGTGAACGGTCGGGCGGAGCCGTCGACGATCGGCGGCTCGGAGGCGTCCATTTCGATGACCGCGTTGTCGACGCCCATGCCGCTGAGCGCGGAGAGCACGTGCTCGATGGTGTGGAGCTTCACCGCGTCCGACGAGACGGTGGTCTTGCGCTCCAGGTCGGTCACCATCTCGGAGACGGGGCGGACCTCGGGTTTGCCGAAGAGGTCGATGCGGCGGAAGACGAGGCCGGTGTCGGGGGCGCCGGGCTTGAGGGTCAGGGTGACCTCCTGGCCGGTGTGGAGGGCCTTGCCTTTGACCGAGGCTTCTCGTCCGAGGGTGCGCTGTTTCATGCCGTTCACCTAGTTATTCACACCCCCTCCCCCCTGTAAAGGCATACTTTTGAGCAGGTTGCGGCACTATTGGGCTTATTCTGGAGGGGTGGAGATGCGAGTGGTGTGAATGGGATTTGAGGGTGGTTGCAAGAGGCGAAGGGACAGGGATAGGGACAGGGGCAGAGTCAGGGACAGGGGCAGAGTCAGGGACAGGGGCGGGGGATAGGGACAGGGACAGGGGATAGGGCCGGGGCTAGGGCTGGGGCGAGGGCTCGGAGAGACAGAGAGGCAGGTACGGTCCGGGCGAATGCGGACGACCTTGCGCCGGGTTATTCACGGGTGTGTTCAGCGAGCCCGCGCACCTTCGCGGTGAATTCATCTTCATGCTCTCTCCTGACCCTGGCCCAAGCCCTGCCCCTGGCCCTGCGACGAACACAGTGCGTCGCGCTCACTTGTTCACACGGAGCCTCCGTTCCTTGACACTTCCGCGCGGCGGGCAAATCGTCCGCCCGTGCTGCTGGTCATCGACAACTACGACTCCTTCACCTACAACCTGGTCCAGTACTTCGGTCAACTGGGCGTGGAGCAGAAGGTCTTCCGCAACGACCAGATCACCGTGGAGGAGGCCCTCGCGCTGAACCCCGACCGCGTGATGATCTCGCCCGGCCCCTGCTCGCCCGCCGAGGCCGGCGTGTCGTGCGACATGATCAAGGCCTTCGCGGGCAAGAAGCCGTTGCTCGGGGTCTGCCTCGGTCACCAGGCCATCGGCCACGTCTTCGGCGGCAACGTCATCCGCGCCCCGCACCTGATGCATGGCAAGACCTCACCGGTCTTCCATAACGACACCGACGTCTTCCAGGGGTTGCCGAACCCTTTCCTCGCCACCCGCTACCATTCCTTGGTCGTGGAGCGCTCCTCCTTCCCCGCCTGCCTCGAAGTCACTGCCTGGACCGAAGACGGCCTCGTCATGGGCCTGCGCCATCGCGAGCTGCGGGTCTGGGGCGTCCAGTTCCACCCGGAGTCGTTCGCCACCCAGAACGGCCTGGACCTCCTGGGCAATTTTCTGCGCCTCTGAGCGATGTATTGCCCGCGTTGCAACCACGAGGACACGAAGGTCCTGGAGACCCGCCTCGGCAAGGGGAACCATTCGATCCGCCGTCGCCGCGAGTGCCTGGCCTGCGGGCACCGCTTCAGCACGATGGAGGAGATCGTCCGCGAAGGCCTCGTCGTCGTGAAGCGCAACGGCGCCCGCGAGGAATTCGACATCGGCAAGATCGCCTCGGGCGTCCGCAAGGCGACCGACAAGCGGCCGGTCGAGGTCGAGCGCATCAACCTGCTGATTTCGGAGGTGGTGGAGGGGCTGCAGGCCAAGTTCGAGGACGAGGTCCCTTCCAGCGCCATCGGCGAGGAGATCATGAACCGGCTCCAGACGGTCGACCAGATCGCCTACGTCCGTTTCGCCAGCGTCTACCGCGAATTCCGCGACATCGACGAGCTCGCGAAGGCCATCGACCAGTTGCGCAAGGGAGGGAAGGCCAAGTGACCGCCGCCTTGCCCCGCTCCGTCCGCCTCCGGACCTTGAACGCCCTGATGGCGACCATGGTCGGGACGGCCCCGCAGCTGCGCCGCGACGTGGACGCCGTGCTGCGCGTCTTCGAGAATGACGAGGACACGGACCCGGGCCTCGGGCCCGAAGGGCTCGCCGCCGCGGCCGCGCAGATGCTCCAGCTGCTCGCCCCGCAGCAGCCGGTCCCCGCCATCGCCGTGCTGGATCATCGGAATCTCCCGTATGACGCCCTCTGGGCGCCCGAACGCATCGCCGCGGCCTTGGCCATGACCGGTGAGTCCGCCGACGTGCTTTTCTGGGTGGTGGGCCTGCAGGACCAATACCTGTCAGGTCCGCGCGCCCGTTCGTCCCGGGCTCGTCAAGCCTACGATGAGGCGGTCGAGGGTCTCCATGCGATGGCCGCCCGCCAGGCCGGCCGCCGCCGCCTGACGGTGGTCGTGCTATAATGCCCGCATGAGCGCCCCGAAGACGATTTTCCAGAAGATCGCCGACCAGGAGATCCCGGCGAAGCTGATCCATGCCGACGAGCTTTGCGTGGCCTTCCACGACATCGCCCCGCAGGCGCCGACGCACGTCCTCGTCGTCCCGCGCAAGCCTTTGCCGCGCGTCGGCGAGGCGGGGGCCGAAGACCAGGCCTTGCTGGGCCACCTCCTGCTGACCGCCGCCAAGCTCGCGCGTGACCTTGGGCTCGCCCGCGGCTTCCGCATCGTCGTCAACAACGGACCCGATGGCGGCGAATCCGTCCCCCACCTGCACGTCCACCTGCTCGGGGGACGCGCGCTCGGCTGGCCGCCCGGCTGATCCCCATGCGACCGCCCGAACCCTGCCTGGTCCTCGACGGCTCCGCCCGCGTCGGCGTCCGGGTCGGCGTCCTGCGCGAGGGCCGCTGGGTCGGGGAGGGTGTCGCGGAGGCGGGCGCGCTGGAAGCGATCTTCGCGTGCGCCGAGACGGCTTTGCGTGCGGCGGGCCTCGCCCTGGCCGAGATCCGCTCGTTCGCCGTCTGCGTCGGGCCGGGCTCCATCCTTGGTATCCGCGTCTCGGCCTTGGCGGCGCGCACGTGGGCGACCTTGGAGCCGCGGCCGATCTTCGTCTGGGAGTCCCTCGCCGCCCTCGCCCATGCGGCTTCGGCCGCGGGGCATGCGCGTCCCTTTGTCGTCGCCCAGGAGTCCCGCCTGAAGCGCTGGAACGCCTTGGTGGTCTCCGCCGAGGGCGCGCTCGGCTCCCCCGCTGAACTTGAGCCGGAGCAACTTCAGGCCCTGGGTCTGCCCATCGTCACCACCGCCGATCACGCGGCCACCTTGTTCAAGGACATCCAAATCATGGCCACGCCTTGGGGGACCTTGCCGTCGCTATTCATCGTCGCCGGCCTCCTCCGTACCGAAGCCAAACCCGAAGCCCTGAATCCCGCGGCCGCCTATGCCACCTGGGATGGGGAGCGTCACCGCGGCGCCCCATGAATCCCGCGACCCCTGAGGCCACCCGCGCGTGGGTCGAGATCGACCTGCCGGCCATCGACCGCAACGTCGGTCGGATCAAGCAGGCCTTGCCCGCGCACGTCCGCTACGTCGCGGTCGTGAAGGCCAACGCCTATGGTCACGGCATGCCTGAGGTGGCCACGCGCCTGCTCCAGGCCGGCGTCGACTGCTTCGCCGTCGCCAATGTCGGCGAAGCCGCGCGCCTGCGCGAGATCGGCCATGACGCCGACATCCTCCTGCTCAGCCCGACCCTGCCGACCGAGCTGCCCCGCGCGCTCGCGCTCGACCTCGACGTCACCCTCAATTCGGTCGCCGAGGCCGGCGAGCTGGAGCGTCGCGCCGCGGCGGCCGGGCGGCCGGTCCGCGTCCACGTCAAGGTCGACACCGGGATGGGGCGCGCCGGTGTCTGGCATGCGCAGGCCCGCGAACTGATCGCCTGCGTCCGCGCCGCGAAGCATCTCGAATGGCGTGGGCTCTACACGCACTTTTCCGAGGCCGACGCCGACACGGACTTCACCGCGGAGCAGCGACGGATCTTCCTGGCGCTCTTGGCGGACGTCCCCGCCGACGAGCGCGCCCGGCTGCTGGTCCACGCCGATAACAGCGCCGGCCTGGAGTCCTTTTCCGCGGCCTCGCCTTTCAACGCGGTGCGCATCGGCCTGATGCAATACGGCCTGCCGCCGTCCGCGGGGTCGTTCCTCGCGAGCCTGCGCCCGGAGCCGGTGCTCTCCTTCCACGCCCGCGTCGTCCTGGTCAAGGACCTGCCCGCCGGCACGGCGGTCAGCTACCACCGGACCAAGGTGCTCGCCCGCGCTTCGCGGGTCGCGATCGTCGCGGTCGGCTACGGCGACGGCGTCCCGACCGCCGCCAGCAATCGCGGCAGTTTCCTGCTCCACGGCCGCCGCTGTCCGATCCTCGGGCGCGTGACCATGGACCAGACCATCGTCGACGTCACCGATGTCCCAGGCGTGGCCGTCGGCGATATCGCCACGATCCTCGGCGCGCAGGGGGGTGATCGCATCACCGTGCGAGAGTTCTGCGCGTGGTCGGACTGCATCCCCTGGGAGGCCTTGTGCACGCTCACTCAACGGGTCCAGCGCGTCTACCGGACGGATCGGACCTAGCGGCCGGGGAAGTTATCCGTGCTGGTGGACGACAAGACCCCGTGGGTCAGGAGCGCGCCGAAGAAGGTCCCGAAGGCCAGCAACAGCCAGCGCCAGCGCCGCCAGCCGTCGCGATAAGGCGTCAGCTGGAAGGCTTGGTCGGGCACGTAGGCCGCGCAGTAGACCGCGTTGGCTCCGATGACGAAGAAGAGGAAGCCGGTCAGGTTGCCGGTTTCGTCCCAGCGTAGCAGGTGGGAGAGGCTCCGGTCCGGATGGTGCAGCGCGTGCAAGGCGCACACCAGGCCGAGCACGCCGTTGTAGATCGGGCGTCCCTTGAGTTCCCAGAAGCCGACCCCGTTGCCGAGGTTCTCGAGCAGGCGGTCGGAGAGCGCCGACATCGCTTACGCGGCCTTGGCGGCGGCGGGCTTGGCGCCCGGAGCCGGGCTGGTCGCGGGCGCGGCCTTGGCGTCGGCCTTCTCGGCGACCTTCTTCACCGCATCCTCGAAGCCGCTGTCGGCGGGATTGCCGTCGAAGACCAGCTTGCCCTTGTTGTCGAAGACGAAGACCTTGGGGATGCCGGAGAACTGGATGGGGGTCTTGGTGAGACCGGAGACGATGGCGTACTCGACGCCCGCCTTCTTGGTCACGACGGCGATTTCCTTGGCGGTGTGGCCCTGGCACTCGGCGCCGATGACCACGAGGGTGTCCTTGTACTTCTCGGAAAGCTCCTGCATGTGCGGCAGGCTGGCGATGCAGGGCGGGCACTGGACGCCCCAGCACTCGAGGACGACGGCCTTGCCGTTGAGCTTGCCCATGCTGGCCGAGGGGCCGCTCACGGACTTGCCCCAGGCGAAGTCGCGGAGGTCATAGGTCTTCTCCTTCTTGTCGGCGGCGAAGGCCGGCAGGGCGAGGAGGGTGGCGAGGAGGGCGAGGGTGCGCATGGGGCCAGCATCTTGTGGATACGCCCCTTGGCAAGCCTCAGCTCGCCTTGGACCGGCGTTCCAGGATGAGCCCCAGGAGGAAAGCCAACGAAAACAGGGCAAAGCCGAGCCACCAACGTTCGGGGAACGGGGGGCGATGGGCGGAAGAACGCCCGCCGAAGGCCAGGTAGGGCAGGAAGCCGCTGAAGCCAATCCCGACGGAGATCCGGTCGAAGGGAAGCCCGCGGAAACTTCGCCAGCAGGTCAGTGCCAGCCAGAGCGCCGGCAGGAGGCTGAGCCAATCGCTCCGCGGATCGAGCAGGCCGAGATGCAGCTCGCCGAACCGGTCCGCCAGCAGCACGACGAAAAGAACCCCGGAGGCGCCGCCCAGCATCGTCTCCGCGCTGGTCCGTTCACGGTCGGGCTTGGCCCAGATAGGGCGTGCGACCGGTTCGCGGAGGCGGCGGAAGAACACGGGCTCAGGCCTTGAACCCGAAGTACTGGCTCGCGTTGCCGTAGCAGACGTCGGCGATCAGGCGTTCGTTCCAATCCTGGCGGTCCGGGATGCGGCCCGATTCGACGTCCTTGCCCACGAGGTCGCACAGGATACGGCGGAAGTACTCATGGCGGGGGTACGAGAGGAACGAGCGCGAGTCGGTGATCATGCCGATGAAGCGGCTGAGCAGGCCGAGATCGGACAGCGCGTTCATCTGGTCGCGCATGCCGCGTTCCTGGTCGAGGAACCACCAGCCGGAGCCGTACTGGATCTTGCCCGGTGTCACGCCGTCCTGGAACGAGCCCGGGAGGCAGGCGAAGAGGGCGGTGTCGGCGGGGTTGAGGTTGTAGAGGATGACCTTGCCGAGGGCTTGCTCGCCCGAGAGCGTGCCAAACCAGCGGGTCAGGCCGGGGCCCTGGCGGAAGTCGCCGATGGTGTCGCAGCCCGCGTCGGAACCGAGGCGCTTGAGCAGGCCGAGGTTAGGGTCGCGGACCGCGCCGAGGTGGAGCTGCGTGGCCCAGCCCTTGGCGTGGTTGAGGCGGCCCACGTGCAGCATGATGAAGGCCGTGAACTTCTCGGCTTCTTCGAGCGTCGCGGCGTGACCGGCGATGGCGCGTTCCCAGATGGTCCTGGCCTCGGCCTCGGTGCAGGTCGCGTCGGGCAGGTAGTCGAGGCCGTGGTCGGAAGCGCGGCAACCCGCGGCGGCGAAGTCGTCGTGGCGCTGGTCGAGGCCGGCGATGAGCCCGGCGAACGTGTCGGCCCCCTTGCCCGTGGCGGCGGCGAGACGCTTGGCCCAGGCCTGCACGCGCTCCGGCTGGCGGACCTTGAGGCAGGCGTCGGGGCGATAGGTCGGGACGACCTGGGTGGCGAAGCCCGACTTGGCGATCTGGTGGTGCAACTCGAGGGAGTCGGCGGGGTCGTCGGTCGTGCCGACGACGCGGACCTTCATCAGCTTGAGGATGCCGCGGGCCGTGAGGTCGCCGTGCTTGAGCTGGCGGTTGGCCTCATCCCAGATCTTCTGGGCGGTGGCGCCTTCGAGGACGTCCTGGATGCCGAAGTGGCGGCGCAGCTCGAGGTGCGTCCAGTGGAAGAGGGGGTTGCGGAGCGTGGACGGGACCGTCTCGGCCCAGGCCTGGAACTTCTCGCGGGAGGTCGACCGGTCGCCGGTGATCAGGTCCTCGCTCACGCCGTTGGCGCGCATGGCGCGCCACTTGTAGTGGTCGCCCGCGAGCCAGATGGCGGTGAGGTCCTCGAAGCGGCGGTCGTCGGCGATGTCCTTCGGGCTCAGGTGGCAGTGGTAGTCGACGATCGGCTGGTCCTTCGCCACGCCGTGGTACAGCCGCTGGGCCGTGCCCGTCGACAGGATGAAGTGGTCGTCCATGAAGGCCATCGTCGTCGGTCCCGCGTTCAGATGGACATCGCCGCGAAGCCGCCGTCGACGACGATCTCGGAGCCGGTGATGAAGCTGCCGGCGTCGGACGCGAGCAGGAGGGAGGCGCCGACGAGCTCCTTGGCTTCGCCGAAGCGACCCATCGGGGTCTTCCCGAGGATCGAGGCGACGCGCTCCGGGGTCAGGACCTTGCGGTTCTGTTCCGCCGGGAAGAAGCCCGGGACGAGCGTGTTCACGCGGACGCCCTTGGGCGCCCACTCGCGGGCGAGGTTCTTCGACAGGTTGTGCACCGCGGCTTTGGAGGCCGAGTAGGTGAAGACGCGGGAGAGCGGCAGGATGGCCGACTCCGAGCCGAGGTTGATGATCGAGCCGGCGCCGGCCTTGACCATCGCTTCGCCGAAGACCTGGCAGCCGAAGACCACGCCCTTGACGTTGACGGTCAGGATCCGGTCAAGCTGGGCTTCGTCGATCTCGAGGAAGGGCGTGGGCGAGTTGACGCCGGCGCCGTTGACGAGGACGTCGACCTTGCCGCGCTGGGCCAGGATCTCGTCGCGCAGGCGGATGAGGTCGGCCTTGTTCGTCGCTTCCCCGGCCTTGAATTCACCGGAACCGCCGGCGGCCTTGATCTTGGCGAGGCGAGCCTCGGCCTTCACGGGGTCGCGGCCCACGAGGATGACGTGGGCGCCGGCGGCGGCGAAGCCTTCGGCCATGGCGCCGCAGAGTTCACCAGTGCCGCCGATGACGACGGCGACGCGGCCTTGGAGGGAGAAGAGGGAAGACATGTTGCTAAGTGGATGGGGGATGGCGGTTAGGGGATAGGGGCGGTTTAGCGCACCACGCGGGCGCCGCCGCCGGAGAGCTGTTTCTCGACTTCCTTGCGGGTGACCATGGATGTGTCGCCGGGGGTCGTGGAGGCCAGGGCGCCGTGGGCGGCGCCGTAGTTCACGGCTTTCTGGGCGTCGTTGTGCTCGAGGAAGCCGAAGACCAGGCCGGAGGCGAAGCTGTCACCGCCGCCGACGCGGTCGAGGATCTCGAGCTCGGGGAAGGCGATGCTGTCGTGGAACTTGCCGTCGTGCCAGCAGATGGCGCTCCAGTCGTTCTTGGTGGCGGTGATCACGCGGCGGAGCGTGGTCGCGGCGACCTTGAAGTTCGGGAACTGCTTCACGGCCTCGCCGATCATGTCCTTGAAGGCCTGCGTCTCGATCCGGGAGATGTTGTGGTCGACGCCCTTGACCTCGAAGCCGAGGGAGGCGGTGAAGTCCTCCTCGTTGCCGATCATGACGTCGACATACTTGGCGATCTCCCGGTTGACCTCCTGGGCCTTCTGCAGTCCGCCGATGGTCTTCCACAGGGAGGGGCGGTAATTGAGGTCGTAGGAGACGATGGTGCCATGCTTCTTGGCGGCCTTGACGGCCTCGATGGTGGCCTCGGCGGTGGTGGCGGAGAGGGCCGCGAAGATGCCGCCCGTGTGGAGCCAGCGAACGCCCTTCTTGCCGAAGAGGTCCTCCCAGTCGAAGTCGCCCGGCTTGATCTGCGAGGCCGCGGTGTTGCCGCGGTCCGGGACACCGACGGCGCCGCGGATGCCGAAGCCGCGCTCGGTGAAGTTCAGGCCGTTGCGGACGGTGCGGCCGATGCCGTCGTCCTCGCGCCATCGGATGTAGTCGGTGTTCACGCCGCCCTGCATCACGAAATCCTCGAGCAGGCGGCCGACCTCGTTGTCGACGAACGCGGTGCAGACGGCGGTGCGCAGGCCGAAGCACTTGCGGAGGCCGCGGGCGACGTTGTATTCGCCGCCGCCTTCCCAGACCTGGAACTGGCGCGTGGTGCGCACGCGGCCTTCGCCCGGGTCGAGGCGGAGCATGATTTCACCGAGGGAGACCTGATCGAAGGCGCAGGCCGAGGCGGGCTTGATGTTGAGGGACATGGTCGGAAAGAGAGGGTTGGGGTTGAGGAATGGATTTAGCCCGTCGGGAGCGCGGCGAGGTCGAACGGCTTGTGGCCGATGTGCGCGGCGATCTCGTTGAACGCTTCGACTTCAGCCTTGGAGAACAGCAGGCCGCCGGCCTTCTGGCTGCGCGCGGCGAAGGTCGCCTCGAGCTGGCCGGGGAGCATGCACTTCTCGTTGCCGTGGCCGAGGACGTCGTCGAGGACGGCCTTGACGTTCTGGCCTTGGGTGCGTCCCTTGGCGAAGGCGCCCGAGCTGATGGCCTCGGGGTGGATCACCTGGAAGAAGAACGCGCAGGCCTGCTTCTCGCCGGGGACGTGCGTGCGGCTGCGGATGGTCGGGAGCGAGCCGCCGATGAAGCCGGCGACGATTTCATTGATGAGCGAGAGGCCGTAGCCCTTGTGCGCGCCGAACGGAATGAGCGAGACGGCCTCGTTCGGGTCGAGGGTGACCTTGCCGTCCTTGTCCACGGCGGCGTCGGGCGGCAGCATCTTGCCTTCGCGCTTGAGCACCTGGACGCGGCCCATGGCGATGACGGAGGTGGCCCAATCGATCACGATCGGGAAGCCGAGTTCGTTGGTCGTCGGGAAGCCCCAGGAGTGCGGGTTGGTGCCGAGGGTCGGGAACTTGCCCTGGAAGGGGACGACTTCGGCGAGCGTGGCGGTGCAGTTCGTGTAGGCGATGTAGCCGCGCTTGGCGGCCTCCATCACGTAGCCGCCGCCCCAGAGGTAGTGGAAGGCGTTGTCGACGGAGACCGTGCCCACGCCGTATTTGTCGGCGAGCTCGATGCAGCGTTCGATGGCGTCGACCGCGACGGCCTGGCCGAGCTTCTGGTGGGCGTCCCAGACCTCGGCGGCCTCGAAGCGGGAGGCTTTCTTGGTCACGGTGGCGTTGGGCGTGCAGCCCGGGACCTTGGCCCCGGAACCGAAGAGCTCATCGAGGTGCAGGGCCTTGAGCGCGTTGTGCGTGCGGATGCCGTGGTGGGTGGCCATGCTGGCCATCTGGGCGGCCTGCGCGGATTCCTTGGCGCCGAAGCCGCGCTTGACGTAGGCGGCGGTGACGAGCGCCTCGTGGGCGGCGCGGGGGACGACGTGGAAGACTTCGCTCATGGGAAAGGGGCGCGGGGGTCAGACGACCTTCTTGACCGGGACCTCGGGGTTGATCTGGGCGAGGGGCTTCTCGCCGTGCATCGCGCGGATCAGGTTGGTGACGGCGGCGACGGCCTGGCGCTGGACGCTCTCGGCCGTGCGGGAGCCGATGTGCGGCGTGACCACGCAGTTGGGCAGCTTGGTCAGCGGGTGGTCGGGGCGGGGCGGCTCCTCGTCGAGCACGTCGGTGCCGTAGCCGCCGACCTGGCCGGACTTCAGCGCGGCCGCGATGTCGTCGGTGTGGACGATCTCGCCGCGGGCGCAATTGAGGATGAGCACGCCCTTCTTCATCTTGGCGATGTTCTCGGCGCGGATCAGGTCGCGCGTCTCGGGGGTCAGGTTCGTGTGGAGGGAGAGGTAGTCGGACACCGCGAAGACCTCGTCCATGGTGGCGGCCCGCTTCACGTCGTACTGGGCCGCGAACTTGTCGTCCCAATAGAGGTCGTAGCCGACGACCTTCATGCCGAAGGCGCGGGCGCGGAGGGCGACCTCCTTGCCGATGCGGCCCATGCCGATGATGCCGATGGTCTTGTCGAGCAGTTCATGGCCGGTCTTGCGCTTCCAGCCGCCGGAGCGGGTGGAGTCGGTGTGGAAGTAGAAGTTCTTCTCGAGCGCGAGCAGGAGCAGGAAAGTGTGTTCGGCGACGGTCGTGTGGTTCACGCCCGGGGTGAAGAGCAGCGGGATGCCCTTGGCCGTGAGGGCCTTCACGTCGATCTTGTCGACGCCGATGCCGTACTTCGAGACGACCTTCAGGCGGGGCAGGGCCTTCTCGATGACCGCGGCGCTGATCAGGTCGTCGCCGCAGATGTACCCGTCGAATTCGCCGACCAGGGCCAAGGTGTCCGCCTCGCTCAGCGGCCCGCGGGCCGTCACGACTTCCCAGCCCGTGGCAGCCAGCATGGCGTGGTGCTCCCCGGGGGTATCCTGGAAGGAAGTGGTCGTCAGAAGGATGCGAGGCTTCGTCATGGGTGTATTCGCCTCGATTAGTGGCTTTATGGTCGGGTTCCGTCAACAGGACTTCTGGGGTGGACTTGTCCGGGAAAGGCCATTTGGTAGCCCGAACCCCGACTTTTATGACGACACCCACTCGGACCGATGGCGTCTCCTCGCACCGCTGGGTCATCTTGGCGCTCCTTTTTTTCGCCACGACGATCAATTACATCGACCGCTCGATCCTCTCCCTGATCAAGCCGGAGTACCTCGACAAGGAGCTGGGCTGGACGAACACCCAGTATGGTTACGTCAACTCGGCTTTCCAGTTCGCCTACGCG
>Ga0214919_10003199_pt1 | contig 25008 bp, 26 predicted proteins | sample LL1503_MetaG_FD_177994 | JGI IMG/M metagenome (GOLD analysis project Ga0214919, IMG submission 177994) | Freshwater microbial communities from Lake Lanier, Atlanta, Georgia, United States - LL-1503 | ecosystem: Environmental > Aquatic > Freshwater > Lake | place: USA: Georgia | collected... | reverse complement strand
AATCAAAACTATCAGCTTCTAGGAGTCTTCTGGACCCTTGGAATTGAACTACAATTTTATCTACTGGCTCCAGTTCTCAGTTTACTGCTTTTGGGTAGATCTAATAAATGGACGTTGATCGCCGGGGGGGCACTCTATGCGGCAAGTCTCTCTGTTTTTAATTTTTTAAATGAGAAAAACGGGACCAGCTTTGACAGCAGAAATCTGGTGGGTGCATTGCCACATTTTATTTGTGGAATGGTTGGTTGTCGTGCAGTTGTTGGGGTTATTCCACAAAAGATGCTGGGCTTGGTCAGCGGCTTCTTGGGCTTGATGGCTACCAGTTGGGTAAGCTATATGTACGAAGCAGATCCTTCAAGATTCTGGTCATGCAAAGGAATTCTTATTGTGGACGGAATCATTCTTTTGCTTATTTTCTCGCACACCCATTTCCAAGGGTCTCGGGTTACGAGCAAGTGGGGGCAGTTCACATACGGGATTGCCTCCTCTATCGGGGTCTTGAGTTATGGCATCTATGCCTGGCACGCTTACGGGTTGAAATACTCGCCTTTCTTGACACAGAATCTATGGGCCCTGATTCTTGCCAGCTGTCTAGCCGCTCTTGGAACACGCCTGTTCATTGAAAAACCAGCATTGAGCTTGCGGCGCGTCCATCGATCGCAGTCATAAATCAGATGAGACATTCTTTCGCACAGGTAGTTTCAGCTACTAAAGATTCATGTCGTCGTCTCATTGCCGTTCTCGCCTGTAGGGCAGAAGGTTCGCGCCTTTATGGCAAACCCCTTCAGAACCTAGACCCAACCAAAGGGGTGACAATCCTTGACCAAATTATTTCTAGTGTAAAAAGAAAAACTTCTATTGCCGCCACTGTTCTGGCTGTCTCGGAGGGCGTGGCCAACGAGCCCTTTCACGGGGTTGCTCAAAAACATGGGATTCGCTCGATTCGTGGCGATCCGCAGGATGTCTTGCAACGATTAATCCAAGGATGCCGTGCCGAGCAAGGTACTGACGTTTTTCGGGTGACTACGGAATCCCCCTATATGTACCACGAAGCTGTGGAGGAAGCTTGGGAGAGACATGTTCAAAATGGAAACGACGTAACTGCAGTCGATGGCCTTCCCGAAGGCGCTCACTTTGAAATCTACACCTTGAGGGCTTTGGAAGAGTCCCATAAACATGGAGATTCGAGGCATCGTTCCGAACTCTGCAGCCTTTATATTCGAGAACATCGATCCGACTTCAAAGTGGAAGCTATTCCCGTTCCGAAAGTTGTTTGCCGACCAGAATTACGTCTAACCGTCGACTACCCGGAGGATCTGGCTTTGTGCCGCTCCGCTTACCTTGCCCTTCAGCTACACGCACCCTTGATTCTCGTGGCTGAAATTATCCGCTTTCTTGATGCCAATCCAAAGGTCCGAGCCTTGGCGGAACCCTACGCGAAGCCAGAATGGCTGTGGCTTACCAAGGAAGAGCTAGCCTGATGCCCATAAAATCCAAGTTCTCTAAAACCTCGACTTACGCCTATAAGTCAAAAAGAAAGCCTTTGAAAGTCGGGTCTGGTCAAACTTTGTGGAAAAAGGCCAAAACTATGATTCCCGGCGGCAACATGCTTCTATCGAAGCGACCCGAAATGTTCCTACCCGATCAGTGGCCCGCCTATTTCAGCAAGGCGAAAGGTTGCAAGGTTTGGGATTTGGACGGGAAAGAGTACATCGATATGTCGATTATGGGCATCGGCACCAATATTCTTGGCTACGGCCACCCCGATGTAGATGAAGCGGTGCGTCAGGTTATAGACAAGGGTAACATGTCCACCCTGAACTGCCCCGAAGAGGTTTATCTGGCGGAAAAGCTGATCGAACTTCATCCGTGGGCTGATATGGCTCGGTTTGCTCGGTCAGGGGGAGAGGCGAATGCGATAGCGATTAGGATCGCGCGGGCGGCTAATGGGAAAGAAAAAGTGGCGATCTGTGGTTACCACGGATGGCACGACTGGTATCTATCGGCCAATCTAGGAGATGACAAAAGTTTGGATGGCCATCTTTTGCCCGGATTAGAGCCCGAAGGCGTCCCCAGGAATCTTCGCGGAACAGTTTTTCCTTTCACCTATAACAATTATTCGCAACTAGAAGAGCTGGTGAAAACCCACGACATCGGCATCATTAAAATGGAAGTCATGCGGAATCAGGGCCCGCAGGATAACTTTTTACAAAAAGTAAGAAAGTTGGCCACCGACCGTGGGATTGTGCTGATCTTTGACGAGTGTACCTCGGGCTTTCGGGAAACTTATGGGGGCCTTCACTTGAAATACGGGGTCAATCCGGATATGGCTATGTTTGGAAAGGCTTTGGGGAACGGGTACGCCATCACCGCAGTCATCGGAAAGAGAGAGGTGATGGAGGCAGCCCAAAAAAGCTTTATCAGCAGCACTTTTTGGACCGAGAGGATTGGACCCACCGCTGCTTTAAAGACACTGGAAGTAATGAAAAGGGAAAAGTCCTGGGAGCAAATCACTCAGACAGGTGGCACGATACGTAAAGGGTGGCAAAGTTTGGCGGATAAGTATGGGCTTGAAATCGAACAGTGGGGTCTTCCCGCATTAACGGGATTTACTTTCAAAAGCCCGCATGCGCTTGCCTACAAAACGCTGATTACCCAAGAGATGCTGAAAAAGGGGTATCTGGCAGGAAACTGCGTTTACAGCTGCATTAAACACAGCCCGGCGCTTGTCGAAAAGTTCTTTGAAGCCTTGGATCCGATATTTTCTTTGGTCAAAGGGTGCGAAGAAGGGGTTGACGTAAAAAGCCTACTCAGTGGACCAATCTGCCATTCGGCCTTCAGGAGATTAAATTAATAAGGAAACAGCCATGAAACTAAAACCAACAAAATACTATTTAAAAATTATTGACGAAGTTGAAAAAGTCCGAACAAAAAACAATATCAACTGGATGGATGTATTGAGAATCGCATTTCGAAACTCACCAAGAGAAGCGCGGAAACTAATGATTAGAATCAACAAAGCGGATGACGAAGTATCCCGATTATTTAAAAAATTTAGCGAATAATTAAAATTGAATATCCTGTATCTTGGGACTCCGAATGCAAAGATATCCGAGGATATTCTAAAGCGGGATTCTTTAACATGTTTTAAGGAAAAAGTATTGGAAGATTCAGGCATACTCCAAGGAAAAGATTTTGTCATAAGCTTCGGATTCCGGTTTGTTGTGCCCGCCTCTATTATTAGTCGCTTTCCAAACAAGATTATCAATTTACACATTTCCTATCTCCCATGGAACCGTGGAGCAGATCCTAACTTATGGAGCTTTCTTGAGATGACGCCGAGCGGTGTATCCATTCACAAAATGGATGATGGTATCGATACAGGGCCGATTCTATGCCAGCGGAAAATTCTGCATGATGTGGACAAAGACACCTTACAAAGCTCATACCAGCGTCTTATCTGTGGAATGGAAGATTTGTTCATAAGTCAATGGGAGCACATACGAAAAGCGGAAGTTTCTCCAAAAAAACAAACCGTAGCGGGATCCTATCATACAAGTGCTGACAAAAAACCGTTCTTGCCTTTATTGACAGAGGGGTGGAATACGCCGATTAGAAAACTGATGGGCAGTGCCTTGAAATGAAAATAGGAGGAGTCAGCATGAGCAATGGGGCAAGGCCCTTTATTATTGCTGAGATGTCCGGCAATCATAACCAGTCCCTGGAGAGGGCACTGGAGATTGTGGAGGCCGCCGCAAGGACAGGGGCGCATGCGATCAAACTTCAGACATATACCGCCGATACCATGACACTTGACCTGAAAGAGCGTGAATTCTTTATTTCAGATGAGAAGAGCCCTTGGAAAGGCCAAAGCCTTCATGATCTTTATAATATCGCACATACCCCCTGGGATTGGCACAAGCCCATCTTTGATCATGCAAAAAAACTCGGACTCATCTGCTTTAGTACGCCTTTTGATGAAACATCGGTGGACTTTTTAGAAAAATTGGGATCACCGGCCTATAAAATCGCCTCTTTCGAAAACACAGATATTCCCTTGATTCAGCGTGTGGCATCCACAGGTAAACCACTAATCATTTCCACTGGGATGGCCACTTTGGAAGAGCTGGATGAATCAGTAAATGCGGCACGTCAAGCAGGCGGTAAAGATCTGATTCTACTCAAATGCACAAGCACTTATCCCGCCACACCTGAAAATAGCAACCTACTCACGCTCCCCCATCTCAAAGAAAGGTATGAGTGCGAGGTCGGGCTTTCCGACCATACCCTTGGGATTGGGGTAGCCGTAGCCAGCGTTGCGCTTGGAGCTACTGTGATTGAAAAGCATTTTACCTTGCGACGAGCAGATGGAGGAGTAGACAGCACCTTCTCCATGGAACCGGCCGAAATGAAACAACTTGTTGAAGAAACAGGTCGGGCCTGGCAATCTATCGGGAAAACCTTTGTTGGTCCCACAGAAGCCGAAAGGTCGTCCATTACATTTCGGAGATCCCTCTACATCGTCAAGGACTTGAAGTCAGGAGATATCCTGACAAAAGAAAATGTACGTGCTATCAGGCCCGGTCTCGGGCTTCCCCCAAAATATTTTGATCAGATACTTGGAAAAAAGATTAAAAGTGATGTGAAGATGGGTACGGCTCTGGCGTGGAGCCTGATTGACTAAAAAAGTAATATACTATTTTGCACGTCATTTTCAAGCGCACAAAAAACATCAATAAACAAATCAATCATCATTAAAAGTGTGGACTCGATCCTTATTCAGACAGAACGCTTCTTGCTAAAGACTTTAGCAGGGAAAGACGTGTCAGACAGATATCTTGGGTGGCTCAATAATAAAGAAGTACGATCGTTCATCACTGCGGCTAAAAAAACATCGACCCTCTTAAGCTTGCGGGAATATGTGCGAACCCAAAGTGCTAGGCAGGACACCGTATTCCTTGGAATATTTGCAAAGGAAAACAGTCTTCACATTGGGAATATTAAATATCAGCCGGTAGATTCGCAAAAAGGTTATGCGGTTATGGGGATTTTGATAGGAGATCCTGCCTATCGCGGACTAGGGGTGGCATCAGAAGCCATCAAGGAGAGTGCCATCTGGCTAAAAAATCACCGAAATATCAACCAAATCGTACTTGGCGTAGACAAGCGAAATGAGGCGGCAATTCGAGCCTACGAGAAAGTCGGATTTCAAATTGCCGCTACGCCCCACATTCCAATGTGTGCAGAAGATGCATTAACTATGGTTTGGGATTTATGAATATTCCGATAGTCACCTCACATTTTAAGCGCCGCAACCGTCGAAAACTTTTCGCAATGATGCGTGGATATCGATTGCTACGAGCATGCAATAAACTACCACGCATCATGGATACTCAGATTGCCTTAGTTGAAATGCCGTTGGGCATATCCAACAGCAAGGTTTCGAAGTATCTTTTCGGCGCCGCAACTGAAAAAGCCAACGAGGCCATCCGCGACTTTTTGATCACTAGAGTTGGACAGCATTCTCTTAACAAAAGTCTTCTGGTAAGTCTGGGAAAGAAAAAAGGTCAGATCGTTCATCCTTTGCCCAAAATATGGAGGGGAAAAATACGATCACTTGGATGGAATGTATCAGAGATCAAGTCCGCTATGATGTGGCAGGGCTTTTTATTCCTTTGTTTTGGTTATGGGGTCTGCCTGTTTGCCACTAAGATCCTCCAAGGCTTCTTGTCTTATTCCCTTTCGAAACAAGAAATGAAAGGAAGGCATGTTTATTTTAACAGGCTCACTGCCAAGGAACTTCCGACGGGGGACAAGTCCGAAAGCCATGACCTGATTTCCTGGTACATGCAGTGGATCGGTAGAGAGAAGAAACTCGACTGGATCGGCCATAGCGTAAAGGATGTTCAAGCAAGGGAGGTACAAGGGGTACGGCTTCAATTTATGGAGCGGATGCCTCCCCTGAGGGGAATTATGCCAAATTTACGGTTTCTTTTCTGGGGGGGTTGGGCCTCCCTTTTTTGCCTTTTTGAGTGGCTCAAGGGAAGATGGTGGCATCCGCTAATGTTTAGTTCGTTTGTGGAGGCGTACCTGGTCAGGAATCGTGAAACCTTGGCGGTGGACCATATGTTCCACAATTCCGGACCTACCCGCCCGCTTTGGACCTATGAAGCGGAAAACAGGGGTTCATGCTCAACTCTATATTTTTATTCCACGAACTGCGACTCGTTTAAAACAAAAGAGGGCTACCAGGCAACCCCCGCTTACTACCGAAACATGAATTGGAGTAGGTATCTTGTATGGGATCAGGAACAGGCGGAATTCGTTCGTAGGTGTGTTGGGAATCAGGCCAAGACTGAAATTGTCGGGCCGATCTGGTATAGCGAATCATCGGCCATCTTGCCGGACCTAACTTGTCGAACAGTCGCCGTATTTGACATCCAGCCCAGACGCAAATCAGTATATGAAGTGCTGGGTGTTGCATTGGAATACTACACGCCTGCGATTGGAATTAAGTTTCTAAACGATATACACGAAGTGGTGGTTCAATATAATTGGATCATGGCGTGGAAGGGGAAAAGGAAGCTACCCCAAACCCAAACGAGCCAAATTGCCAAATCCTATGATTCGGCATGTGAAAGATTGGCGTCCTCTCCAAACATGTTAGTTATTGATCCAGATGTTGCCGCAACTCGCTTGATTAAAAAAAGCGCACTAGTCATATCCATGCCATTCACTTCAACCGCACTTCTTGCCAGAGATATTGGAAAACCTTCCTATTACTACGACCCATCTGGTATCATTCAAAAAGATGACCGCGCTGCGCACGGAATTCCTATTATTTCAAGACTCAGCGAGCTTCAAGAAATAATGATTCAGAAGTTACCAAAGTTTGCGGACACTTTAATAGCGCTCTAGCACTATTTCATTTAGGTTAGGACTTGTACGAATTTATGCAAATCTCCGTAAAACAAATGACAAAATTATCGATTCGTTTCTGTATTGAGCGGGCAAATCGCGCTTTCAATGCCACTCGAGTTGGAGAACTTATTGGTGATATCATTATTGACGGAGTTATGAGCAGGGTGGAAAAAGTCAAGCATCAAGGGGTTACGATGCGCTTTACGGCGCCAAATTCACTATGTCGCTACCGTGCTGATAGTTTTGCAACAAAGGAGCCGGATACGCTCGAGTGGATCGAGGCGCTGTCGGAGGGCGCCATCCTTTGGGATGTGGGGGCCAACGTAGGACTGTACTCGGTTTATGCGGCCAAAAAGAGGGAATGCCGAGTAGTCGCTTTTGAGCCCTCCGTCTTCAATCTGGAGCTTTTGGCCCGAAACCTCTTTCTCAATGAATTGCAGGACCGAGTTAGCATCGTGCCAATTGCTTTGAGCGACGGATTGGGAATGAATCAAATGCGTATGTCTAACACCGAGTGGGGTGGGGCCCTCTCGGGATTCGGCCATAACGTCGATCAAAATGGCGCGCCCATAAAGGCGGTGTTCGAGTATCAGACGATTGGTGTGTCCATGAATCAAGCAGTCAGCCTGCTTCAACTACCGCAGCCGGATTTTCTGAAGATCGACGTGGACGGTATCGAACACTTCATCCTGCGCGGTGGCCACGCCGTGCTTAGCCAGGTCCAAAGTGTTTTGATCGAGATCAATGACGAGTTTGCTGATCAGGCGGAGGAAGCGGCACGCCATTTGAAAAATGCGGGCCTGAAGTTGTATCGTAAATGTGATCTCGGTGTGCCGAGTACCTTTAATCAGTGGTGGCGGCGCTGAAACCAGCCAAAGTACCCTTTAGATTAACTACACCCTGCCATGAGTAACAGTAAGTTTGAGCAGAGATCTTTCCGGGAAATCCTGCGTAAGCGTGAGCTAACCATCGGTTCGTGGCTGCAGTTGGGCAGCACGGACGTCGCCGAAATCATGGCCAATGCCGGGTTCGAGTTCCTGGTCGTGGACATGGAGCACAGCGCGACCGGGATCAACGAGGCGCATAATCTCATCCGCGTGGTTGAGCTGTCCGGCGCTCGGCCCCTCGTCCGCGTGCCCGAGAACAACCTCACGATTATCAAGCAGGTGATGGATATGGGAGCGCACGGAGTGATCGTTCCGATGATAAGCACGGTCTCGCAGGCCCAGGCGGCCGTCTCGGCCGCCAAGTATCCGCCGGAGGGCACGCGCGGCGTGGGCCTGTGGCGGGCCCAGGGCTACGGCAAGGATTTCGAGCGCTATGGCGAGTGGTTGAAAAGCGACAGCGTCGTCATCGTGCAGATCGAGCATGTTGACGGCGTGAATAACCTCGAGGCCATCAGCCAGGTCGCGGGGGTCGATGCCTTCATGATCGGGCCGTATGACCTGTCCGCATCGCTGGGTATCTCCGGACAATTCGATCATCCCCTTTTCCTTGAGACGATGAAGCAGGTCGGGGATATCGCCCGCCGCGGCCGGATCGCCGCCGGTTACCACATCGTGCGGCCAAGCTGGGCGGCGGCGAAGGAGAAGATCGCCGCCGGTTTCACCTTTCTCGTCTACGGCGTCGATTTCATCTACCTGGGCGACACCTGCCGCGGAGCGATGTCCGATCTCCGTACGCAGCTTAAGTCGGCCGGGACGGGCAAGACATCACCTGCATCATGAAAATTGTAGCGATCATACCCGCCCGGATGGCGTCGAGCCGGTTTCCGGGGAAGCCCTTGGCCCCCATCCAGGGGATATCGATGGTCGAGCACGTGCGCCGCCGCACGGAGCTCTGCCCCTTCATCGACCTGGCTCTCGTCGCCACGTGTGACGAGGAAATCGCCGCCGAGGTCCGCCAGTTTGGTGGTAAGGTTGTCATGACATCGCCAACGCACAAACGCGGCACCGAAAGGGTGGCCGAGGCGGCCCTGACCCTGACCATGGACATCGTGATCAACGTCCAGGGTGATATGCCCTTCGTGCGGCGTGAAATGCTCGAGGCGCTCGTCGCGCCGCTGCTGGCGGAATCGGCGCTGGTGTGCACGGACCTGATGAGCCCGATTGACGACGACGAGGACTATAACAGCGAGAATGTCGTGAAGGTGGTTTTCGACAAGGACTCGAACGCGCTGTACTATTCACGCGATCCGATCCCCTCGCTGCGGAAGGCGCCGGCGGGAATGAAGGTGCCTAAATTCAAGCAGCTCGGCATCACGGCGTTCCGGCGGGACTTCCTGCAGAAATTCATCGAGCTGCCCCCGCATCCGCTCGAGATCATCGAGTCGGTTGACATGATGCGGGCGCTGGAAAACGGCTACCGGATACGCATGGTTGAAACCGCTGTCTGGACCATCGGGGTCGATGTCCCTGCCGACCTGACCAAGGCCGACGAGGTCATGCAGCGCGATCCGTTGTACCCGAAATACAAATAAGACCATGGCCACCAAACTACGCGCGGCCGTCATCGGCTACGGCAGGGTGGGGCGGGTGCGCCGCGCGTGCATCGAGCGCCATCCGGCCCTTGAGCTGGCGGCGGTCTGCGATGCCGATGCTGCGCAAACCGCCGAGGTGACAGGTTGCTCGGGGTATAGCGACTGGCGGGAGGTGATCGCCGCGCGGCCCGACCTGGTTTTTGTCTGCACGACCAACGAACTGATCCCGGTTATCGCCGCGGAGGCACTGAGCCACGGTATCCACACCTTCTGCGAGAAACCACCGGGCCGCAACGTGGACGATGTGCGCCGGATCATCGCGGCCGAGAGCGGGCAGCCCGGCGTGAAGCTGAAATTTGGTTTCAACCACCGCTATCACCAGTCGGTCATGGATGCGCTGGGGCTGGTGGAGCGGGGCCGGTTGGGGAAAATCCTCTGGCTGCGTGGCATTTACGGGAAAGCGGGCGGACCCCAGTTTGATAAAAACTGGCGCAATGACCCGGAGCGGTCCGGGGGCGGCATTCTTATCGATCAAGGCATCCACATGCTGGACCTGTTCCATCTGTTCGGCGGCCGGTTCCAGGAGGTGAAAAGCCTGATCGGGCGGTCCTTCTGGAAAGTGCCGGTCGAGGACAACGTCTTTGCCCTGCTCCGCAACGATGCCGGCCAAATGGCGATGATCCATTCGTCGGCCACCCAATGGCGCCACACGTTCGTGTTCGATATCTATCTCGAGCGCGGCTACCTTTCGCTCAATGGCATCCTTTCCTCCACCCAGAGCTATGGACGGGAGACCCTCAAGATCGCCCGCTGCCAGTATAACGCCGAGGGCTATCCGCTGCCGAACCCGCTGGAGTCGGTCACTTATTACGATGATGACAGGTCCTGGGAGCTGGAAGTGGACGAGTTCGTGCAATGCATTTTGGAGAACCGGCCGGTCGGCACCGGAAATTCAAAGGACGCCCTCGCCGCGATGGAGCTGGTCGAGGCGATCTATTCGGGCGATTCCCATTGGCCGCGGGAAAAAGCCGTCGCACTCGAAAAACTAGCATGAGAACCACCGTCATCCTCGATGAATTGCGCCAAAGCGACCTCCGGCCAAGCGGGGTCTATTCGGAATACGGCCGGCTGTTGCGGGAAGACGTGGCGCAGTTCCTCACGCCCGACCCGGCCGCCTGGCGCCACCGGGCCTGCCCCGGCTGCGATGCGACGAACGCTCCGGTCACATTTGCCAAGGATGGGTTCACTTACAAGCGCTGTTCAACTTGCGCGACCTTGTTTGCGGATCCCGTGCCCACACAGGCCGCACTTTCCCAGATGCGGGCAATCGGGAAGAGCGCCGCGTACCAAGGCAAGGCGTTCACCGGCGAGCTGGCCGCGGCCCGGCGCCGGCATGTGCAGCTCTCCCTGCTTCAGTGGATCACGGGCACCCTCGACGAGCATAAAACATCCCCGCATACCTACTATGACTGGGGCACCCCGGAGCCGAACTGGTTGAACCTAGTCGTCCAAAGTAACCTGTTCAAACGCGTGCTGGCCGAGCGCCTGGAGCCTAGCGATCTCGCCGATGTGGTGTCGCTCTTCGACGAGCTCGACAAGGTGAGCGATCCGGTGGCGCTGCTCGAGGAAGCCACGCAGCACCTCGCCCCGAATGGATTCCTGTTCCTGACGATGACAGCGGGTAGCGGCCTGGAGCATCAATTGCTGGGGGTCGACGCGCCGAATCTGCTGCCGCTCGACCGACTGACGCTCTTCCCGGTCGAGGCGATCCGCCAGCGGCTGGAACGGATCGGATACGCGGTACTCGAACTAAGCACCCCCGGCCGGCTAGATGTCGAGACGCTGCGCAACTATGTGCGGGACAACCCGGCCGGCTCCCAGTTGCCTTTCTGGAACTACTTCTTTTCCCGCAACGACGAGCAGGCCTGCACCGAGTTGCAGCTTTTTCTGCAGCAACACCACCTCAGTTCCTACATGCGCATCGTCGCCCAGAAAAAATAGCCTTATGACATCCGAATCAAACAGCATGAACGGCCTTCTGGCCAAACACAAAAGCATGGGCGAATACTATACGCCCTATGTGGACTACCTGCGGGAGATCCTGGGCCGCGTGGATCCCAAGTCAGTCGAGCAGGTCGGCACACTCTTTCTCGAGGCCCGTGCCGCTGGCCGCCTCATCATTTTTGCCGGGAACGGCGGGAGCGCGGCCACGGCCTCCCATTTCGCCCAAGATCTCGCGGAAGTGGGCCGCAAGGTCGGGGTGCCCGGGTTTCGCAGCCTAAGCCTGAGCGATGCAGCGGCCCACATTACGGCCGTGGGCAATGACTACAGTTATGCCGACATCTTCTCGGCGCAAATGCGGGACCTATTCACAGCCGGCGATGTCCTGGTCGTCATTTCCTGCAGTGGCAACAGTCCCAACGCGGTCAAGGCGGCGCAGCTTGCGAATGCCAAGGGGGGTAAGACGATCGGTCTGCTGGGCTTCGATGGCGGTGAGCTGGCTCGCATCTGCCAGCACGTTGTGCTCGTGAAGGCCAACAAGGGCGAATACGGGCCGGTCGAGGATGTGCACATGATTTTAGACCATATCATCATCACTCATCTCACAAGCCAACTGCGGCGGGCGAATGGCCAGTAAGCGCATCCTGATCGGTCCGTCATCGTTCGGCAAACCGGACGCGGCCCCGCTCATTTTGCTCACCAGCAACGGCCTCACGGTCGTGCCCAATCCCTTCGGTCGCAAACTGACCAAGGCCGAGCTGCTGGAGCTGCTGCCCGGCATGACCGGGTTGATCGCGGGATTGGAGGTCCTTGACCGCGAGGTGCTGGCGCAAAGCGACCTCAAGGTGATTTCCCGCTGTGGTGCCGGCATGTCCAATGTCGATGTGGAGGCCGCCAAGGAACGGGGCGTCCGCGTCTACAGCACGCCTTTCGGGCCGACCCGGGCGGTGGCGGAATTGACCGTCGGCTGCCTGCTGGCGCTCATGCGCCAGGCGCCGGTGATGGACCGGGCGATGCGCGCCGGTCGCTGGGACAAGCGGGTGGGGCGCCAATTGCACGGGATGCGGGTCCTGATTGCCGGTTATGGCCGTATCGGGCGGCTCGTGGGCGAACTGCTCCAGCCGTTTGGCGTGGAGCTCATGGTCTACGATCCGCTTTATGCCGGAGCGGGTGTGGGACTTCCGCGCGGCGTAGATCTCGCCGCCGCGTTGCCCCAGGCAGATGTCATCACCCTGCATTCGAGCGGTGAGGGTTGCTTGCTCGGGCCGGCGGAATTTGGACGGATGAAGGACGGCGTTTTCCTGCTCAACGCCGGGCGGGGTGGACTAATTGACGAGCCGGCGCTTTGCCAGGCCCTGGATACCGGGAAAGTCGCGGGTGCATGGCTCGATACATTCGCCGAGGAACCCTATAAGGGAAAACTCCTGGCGTATGAACAGGTCCTGCTCACCCCGCATGTGGCGTCGTATACTGAGGAAGGCCGGCGGCAGATGGAGATGGAGGCGGTCAACAACCTGCTCGAGGGCCTGCGAGCCGTGGAAGCACATGGCTAGCCAGACTCCACTGGATCATAGCGAAGCCAAAACCCTGTTGGCGGTCGCGGTGGCCGCGGCATCGCTGGCGGGACAGCAGCTTCTGCAAGCCCGGGCAAATGACCGGCGGATCGAAAAAACTGCTGCGCATGACGTAAAGATCGCGGCCGATCGCCGGGCGGAGGGCCTGATCGTGGATCAACTTCGGGCGCATACATCCTTTGCGATCTTGAGCGAGGAGGCAGGCCTGATCGCCGCCCAGGGTCCGGCGGGCTCCCTCAGCTGGATCATCGATCCGCTGGACGGCAGCCTCAATTATCATCAGGGCATTCCGCTGTGTTGCATATCGATCGCGCTGTATGACGGATGGGAACCGGTCCTCGGGGTGGTTTATGATTTCAATCGCGGCGAGCTTTTCACTGGAATCGTCGGACAAGGAGCCCACTGCAACGGCGTGGCCATCCATCCCTCTTTGACACAGCGCCGGGAGGAAGCGGTTTTGGCCACCGGGTTTCCCGTCAGCCGCGACTTTGCCGCACCCGCATTACGGGCATTCATCGACCAGATCAGGGGCTTCAGGAAAGTGCGCCTGCTGGGCAGCGCGGCCCTTTCGCTCAGCTACGTGGCGTGCGGGCGACTCGATGCCTACACGGAAGAGAACATCATGCTTTGGGATGTCGCGGGGGGATGTGCTTTGGTCAAGGCCGCGGGCGGCCGGGTCGAGCTGCGGCGCGGCGAGGACTTCCAACAGCCGGTGACGGTCTATGCCGACAACGGGAAATTGGAGCGCGGCGCGCAGTGAGGCCGACCGGAACCCAACTTATGGTAGGTTGCCACGAATAACCAGATGACCGAGCGGGACTACAATCAACTTTGCGCGATATGCGATGAGCTGCTCGTTACACCGGATGTGACGATTGAACGCATCGCCAACGCCTGGCTGCACGTGCTGAACGAGCATCCCAGCAACCTCGCAAAATACTCGGACATGATTGCCGGATTACCGACGGAACGTGGGGTGGCACTTAAAGCGGCCTTGATTCAACTGCGGCAATGGGTGCGCGGGCGCAAATCAGGCGGTGCCGACACGGAGGCCGCGTCACCGTTTGGCGTCATGTTCGTCTCCCACTTGTTGAATGAAAAACAGGTCGGCGCCGCGGAGGATTTTTACTTCGGCAACGCCCCAGAGGCCTTGGCCGAGCAGGGGGGCGTCTGCTTGTGTAGTGTTGACAAACAACACCAAGCAGGCCCCTAAGGGGCTGGGTGCTCGGTGGCCAGCAAAGATGGTACGACGGATCGTATTGCGCGATACACTCTGCTTGAGGCGTGAGTTCGGCCTACGCCAGAAATTGGCGGCGGAGGCGCGAAGGCCGAACTGACCTGGGCAAGCCCCCTAGGAACTGCTCAATGTTTTCCACGCCGATTCAGTTGGTTGCCAAATTATTACCGCGACAAATGACATTTTAAAAAAACTTGAGGTGATAGGGAAAAACCTCGATGAATATTCGCTCGATACCGTAAAAATGTTTTATCTGGATGCGAAAACAGCTGGCTTCAGTATTTAACTGTCGCGCAACATCTAATACTCTGAACGAAAAACTGTATCACGAACTTTGCAAAGTATGCAACGGATTGCTTACAGCAACTGATTCAACCGTGGAGAGGGTTGCGATTCCCTGGTTGCATATTATCCGGGAGCATCCGATTGTGCTAGCACGGTACGATGAGATCTTTGCGAGAATTGGGGTAGTGAGCCAATTTTACCGGCGGATCAAGTACGGGCTTGTAAACAATGCAACGTGGCTCAGAAAAATCTTCGAAGCGGTCAAAGTGGCCGGAACGAACATTGTTGGTCTTGATAGTGCTCCTGACTGCGTGGATGTGCTGTTTGTTTCCTATCTACTCAAGCCATCCCAGTTCAACGACAGTAATGAGTTCTACTTCGCATCGTTGCCAGCCGATCTGACACAGGAAGGCATTTCCACAGCCGTCGCGATGATCAACTCGAGCGGGAAATCATCATCATATTATCAAGGAAAAAAAGCTGGTGGCAAGGTGCCACGACTGGTACTTGGTGACTCGCTTTCGCTGAGGATGGAGTGGAATCTTCACAGGCGATTGAAGGCGGAATCTCGGCGGCTCGCCCAGCGGGCGCAGCAAGCAACCAGCCCTCTCGAGCGGCGAGTGGCATGGCGCGCATCCCTTGAAGCTTTGTCAAGTGGTGCGAGCCATGCACTTCGAATTGGAAATCAAATCGCTTCGTTGATTGAAAAGCTCAAACCCCGTGCACTTGTCGTGCTGCACGAAGGGCATGCCTGGGAGCGAACCGCGTTCGCCGCAGCGAGGCGCGAGAATCCGAAGGTCGTGTGCATGGGGTACCAGCATAGCGCATTATTTCGACTCCAATATGCGATCCGCCAGCAATTATCTCCGCAGTACATGCCTGATTGGGTTATGGCCTCTGGTGTTGTTGGAAAGAAACTGTTAAAAACTGCTCCAGCACTTCAGGATGTACCGATGGGCGTACTGGGTTCGATCCGTGCGACGCGGTTTGTGAATGGCGACACGGTGAAATCCCAGACTGTCGACCCTAGAAAACGGAATCAAAATCTTGGGTGTCTTGTCCTGCCGGAAGGAATTGTCAGCGAGTGCGACATCTTGTTGGAATATTCAATCGAGTGTGCAAAGCTCTGTCCTGATTTGAAGTTCATATGGCGGCTTCATCCGTCTATGACTTTTGAAGCCTTAGCGGCGCGGAACGTCAAACTCAGGAAAATTCCAGACAATATTCAGCGATCGAAAGCACCAATCGAGAGAGATCTCGCCACATGCCGTTTGGCGCTCTATCGCGGTACTACGGCAATCGTGCAGGCCGTTGGCGCTGGACTTCGCCCAGTCTACCTCCGCCAGCCAGGCGAAATGACCATCGATCCACTGTTTAAAATTTCTTCATTTCGTATTGAAATAGAGACTCCAAAGGAGTTCCAAGAATTGCTTCGCACGGAAGCCGAGGCTCCAGACGACACCGAATCGTGGCGAATCGTAACAAAATTCTGCGAGCAGATGTTTGTACCGATCAACAGGCACGTCTTGATGGACGCTCTTGCGCAGTCCGAAGCTGGGTGGCGAAACACGAGAATCACTTGATGCAAAACGAGCCGTCCATGCACCTTTGCCTCCTTGCCCATTGCATCTCGGTTCCGTCGTCCCCGCCCCCACTTACGCATCCGGAACTTTTTATTCCATTGAATGATCTCGATCGCCTACTCGGTCAGCTCTCTGAAAAGCAATTTAAATTTTGCCTTCCAAACGACGTTCCGCCCGAGGCGACAAAAACCTGCAGTTTTACATTCGACGATGGATACGCAAACAACACACATTTTTTGTTGCTGGCCGAGAAATACCGATTGCCATTCGTTCTATTCGTCAACTCGATCAATATCGAGCAGCAATTGCCATTTCTTTGGGATGCCAATATGATAAAATCCGCTTCTTGGCGGTTTTGGAGTGACGACTATCAGGAAGCCTATCGTTCCCTTGATCCTAGCACAGTGAAAAGACTTCTTGCTGATGACAATCATCGTCCATTTAGATTGAGTGAGCTTGAATCCTTTTCAGCTAATAAGTGGGCACATTTAGCACTTCATACACACAGCCACCAACCGTTGGTCGGTTCTCATATTCATCAAGCAGAGACCGAATTAAATGCGAACCTTAAGTTTTTACAACCGTTTCCAAGAGCACTCACAAGGGATTTTGCGCTTCCCTGTGGACTTTACACTCGGCGGACAACAAGACATCTATTAAACAACATTGTAGATCGTATCTACACGATTGATGGCGGGAAGATGGATCTCAATAAATCTATTGTAAGTCGTATATCTTTAATAAATCCGTTAATGGGCGGCGATCTCATGTCGCAGATTAAAAAAACATTCTCATGGAGATCAAAACTAAGAAAGCAAATCGTACGCATTTGTTATTCCTCCCTTTTGCAAAATCGATTCAGCTAGTTAATATAACCTGCGCCAATACTATCGAAATTAAAATATGAAACTCTGGAAAGTAATTCCGTACGAATTAAGCGACTTGCCGCTTTTGGGATTGTATTTTAAGACACATCTTGTCTCCGAGAGTCAATATGGTTCGATGGCGCTTTTCCAATGGAGAGCCGTGGACAACTACCTGATGCCAGGCATTATTAATGTTGTCAAAGACGATGGCAAAATTATCGCGACGTTGAGCAACACCCCCAAGAAATTATTTGTGAGGGGGGAAGCGTGTCTTGTGGCTGAAATCGGAGATGCCAATACGGATTCCAAATACCAGAGGCAGGGGTTGCTCACCATGCTGATCAATCAGTCAACCCAGGATGCGTTCGAAAGAGGGATTTGTGGCGTGTACTCGACGCCATCAACAACCACGCCATCTCTGCCGGCCTTTGTCAATAAATCGAACTTCCTGCCCCAGAAAGGCGTGAATATCCGCAATCTTTTTTTTCCGCTGGATATAGGACCCCAAATCGGAACTTTTACAAGCTGGTTGTTTGGCCGCTTTGTCGGCGCGCTGTACCTAACCCTTGTGTGTATCTATTTTTACGTCAGAGTTTTGTTCAGCGGGCTTAGTTCCTCCGTTGCTGTCGAGGAGTGTGACACACTGCCAGACGACTGGGACGAATTCTGGGAAAAATCAAAAGTGGGTTACGAGGCGGTTTTCGATAGAAGCAAGGATTCATTGAATTGGAGATTCTTTCGGAATCCAAGCAGGTACAAATTATTTATAGCGAGAGACAAGAAACTAATCGTCGGATATTTGGTATACCGGGTAATTGCAGAGGAGAGAAGCAAACGATGTGTCATCGCGGACTTCCTGTTCCTTCCAGGCTGTGACCAGTACTTCAACAAACTCCTGTTAAAAGTGTTTAAAGAAGCGTTGCGTAATGGAGCAAATTCAATTTCATGCTGGTGTCTCCAAGGTAGCACGTTTGACAAGTGCCTCGGGAGGTTTGGATTCTTCCATCGTGGCAATATTGTTCTCGTCTGGTTTCAGAACGAATTTGCCAAGCAACTTGAAAAACTGCGTGGTTGGCATTTTACATGCAGCGACTCAGATAATGTATAAAGTCAATGGACACTTAGTGTCGATCTTAAAACTTTAGAAGTGTATCAGTTAGCAAAATAGGTAAGAAATGCCGCTTTTAGTAAACAGCATCTCCCCCAAAAAGGCATTTCGTCTTTACTATCGAGCTTGCCTGATGGTGGCAGTTGCATTTTCTGTTGCCATTCTCCTATTTGGAAAATTGAATTTAGTCGTGGTGTCCGCTTTGGGATTCACATTGTTCATCCTTGCATTTCGCTGGAATTTACGCCGATCCGTCGATCCTTTCGTACTGATCTTTCTCACTTTCAGCATGGTTTACATTGAACTACCTGTCGTATTAATGGCTTCCCGATACCCGGATTATTTTCCCACAGATGGACTGAATCTAATGCCTGTTACCCCCTCAGCAATTATTCTCGCGCAAGGGCTAGCGATGTTGGCAATCTTTTACATCGCGTCCTTCTGTGCGATTAAGACAATTATTATCAAAAAACATGAGGAATATTCTCTGCCCTCATTTCTAAAATACAAAACTGCGCCGTATCTTGCTATTGCATTAATTATCTATGGCGAGATATATGACAACCTTTTCTCGGTATTCGTTACAAAAGTTTCTGGAAATATAATAGGCGAGCTTTCTCGATTTATTACTAACGACGCTGCACTGTTCTTAGCGATGTTTTTGATGCTAAACCACACAAGAGTCCGCAGGGTCCGCCCCTTGTCGGATAAGTCAACCTTGCTGTATTTTCTGCTAACGAGCGGTTATATTGTTTACAGGACAATTAGCGGAAGCAAAGGCGCTATGATTATAATATTCAGTTTGGCATTTATTTATCCATTGGCTCTACTTGGGCGGATTCGAGACCAGAAGGTTGTCGTCCCCTCACCAATCGTGGCTATTTCTTTGTTGTTAATTCTGCCTGCCACCTTTGTGATCGGCTATATCTTCCGGCTTGCGAGGAATTATGAGGGCCGATTCACATTCTCTGAGGCGTGTTTCTACGGTCTGGAAAATCTGGATACTATCTCCCTACTTTTCGAAGCCATAGGAGATCGTCTTTCCGCCGCTTTTAACCGTTATATCTTAATTTTCTCAAACTATTGTGAAAACGGCTTTACAGATTCCGTAAAAGCCTTGCCACGGTATATCTTTGAAAACCTTCTCAACCTGCTTCTGCCTGGAACCCCTTTCCCGGACTCCTATTATATGAGCAGCATGCAGCTCGAAAAAATTCTATTAAACGAAGCTTTTATTTCTGGCGATACAGCACAACTTCTGGCATCTTTAAATACACAGCCTTTTACGGCCTTTGGAATTAGTATATTATTCGCAGGTGTGCTGGGACCCCTGCTGTTTTTCTTATTCATAGTAATGCTTCGCCTCTTGTATAACAAAACGAGGTTTTGGGGTTCTCTTTTTACTATTATTCTTTTCGATCTAACTTTAAGCTGTTATGGCCTTGATCCAGCTGTACAGAATGCTTTCCTCTGGCTTTGTACGATGCTGTTTCTTTCATTCCTAACGCGTGTGACTGCAGGTAAAACCAGCTTACTTAATGTAAAAGATTCAATTTGAAAATAACTATTTTCGCATAATTGTTGAAACAAATCAAAAGCATCACGGTAGTTGTTCCGACAAAAGACAGGAAAGACGATCTCCGAAAAGCGATTAATTCAATTGGCACACAGCTGCGTAAACCTGATCAGTTTATTGTTGTGGATCAAAGCAGTGAGCCAATTCATGAAAACGATCTGTTCATGTTTCAAAACTTATTGGGAAAAGAGTGCGAATTTCATTATATCTATAATACAAGCGTTGCGGGTCTTGTTGAAGCCAAGCATTTCGGTGTCTTGCACTCGACCGGTGATATTGTCTGTTTTCTTGAAGACGACATTGTGTTGGAGCCGGAATACCTTTCGCATATCGAGGCCTCATTTCTAGCCGACCCTGGAATGCGGGGCATTTCTGGCGTGGTGACCAACACCCCGCGCTCAAGCCGCGCCTATGTGGTCTTTCATGAATTGTTCCATCGCGGAATCTTTGCTGACCCTCGACCGCGGGTATACGCGGATTGTGCGCTGCGGAATACCGATTCGGTCCAATCCATTTTGATCCGATCCGCCGCCCTCTCTGGTGGCTTGTCCGCGTGGCGGAAGGAAGTGTTCGAACGCGTGCCATTCGATCTCGCGAGAGGCTTTCACATGATCGAGGACATCGATTTCTCGATCCGGGTTCAGCGCGAATTTGGACCCTGTCTTTACATTAATCCAAGTGCACGACTGGCGCACAACTTTGCCTTAGCTGGCCGCGACTCCTTTGGCCGGCGCGAATCTCGCAAGGTGAGAGAGTTTATCACCTTTTACAAAAAACACCGCAGGGATTCATGGGATACTTTCTGGTTGGCATGGCTTCTTTTGGGAATTGCTTTGGCAACTTGTGCTTCTTCCATACGCTACAGCACACTCAAACCACTTCTGGGACTTTTTGAAGGGCTTGTTGTCGGCTTGCGGATGAAGTAGTGAAACTAGCAGAAATAATACTCACTCTTAAATGTCTAACAGTCCTTCGCTAAAAGTAGCCATCACAGGAGGTACGGGCTTTATCGGAAGACCTCTTGTGAGGACTCTCCTAAAGGGGGGGCATGAAGTGAGAGTACTGAGTCCACGCCCTGCTGACACTAGAAGCCCCTTTCAGGGTGCAAGGTGGTACCAAGGTGACTTTTGCCATCCGATCGACCCTGCTTTCCTGAACGGGGTGGATACCCTGTATCACCTGGCAGCTGAGTATACTAACTCCGCGCAAATGGAGGAAGTCAATGTTCAGGGCACAGCGAATCTTCTTGCAGCAGCGGCGAAAACTGGTGTCAGGCGCTGGATCCAATTAAGCAGTGTTGGAGTGTATGGGCCACAAGCAGGTCTCGCTATAAATGAGGGAACAACACCAAAACCCGCAAACGAGTACGAAAGAACAAAACTAGCCGCGGATCGGCTCGTCCAGGAGGCCTGTCGGCGCTCAAAAATGGAGCACGTGATTCTCCGTCCATCGAATCTTATCGGTGCGGAGATGAAGAACGGATCATTCTTTGCGTTGGTAAAAACGGTCTCTCGTGGCCGCTATTTTTTTATTGGCCCACGCGGAGCGATTGCGACGTATGTTCACGTCGAAGACGTTGTCCGCGCACTTGTTGCATGCCAGGACGCCCCAAAGGGAGGTGTTTATAACTTATCCAGCGATTGCACTTGGGAGGCGTTGATTGAACGCATCGCCTGGCTTGTTGGGGTCCGACCGCCCCGTATGCGGATTCCCTCATTACCCTTACGACTTGTGATCGGAGCTTTGGAAGGTCACATGCGGCTGCCGCTCACCAGCGGCCGACTGGCATCGCTTACCAGCAGATCACGATATTCATCAGACCGGATTGTCAAAGAACTCGGATTCGCTTTTACCAAACTCATGCCAGAAGGAATTGAGGACGTGGTGAGGGCCTCGCTTTGAGCAATTGCGGGCAGATCAAACCCGCTCGAATTTGTTTCGTCGTTGCCGTTCCATTCACCGCCAATGCATTCTTGTCTCGGCACATCTTGGCCCTAGCACGAAAGCACAACGTCGCGATTGCATTAAACGGTTTAGTTCAAGACCTTCGCCCAGAGCTTAGGCAAACCCGAATTCACAGGTTCTGTATCGTGAGGAAAATCGCGCCCTTCCGCGATATCGTAGCACTCATCTCCTTATGGAATCTCTTTAGGCGGGAGCGTTTTGATATTATTCACTCGATGTCTCCCAAGGCGGGTCTACTGGCAACGGTTGCAGGGTTTCTGGCCGGTGTACCTGTACGGATTCACTGGTTCACCGGCCAAGTATGGGCCACAAAGCGCGGGTTGATGCGTATCTTGCTAAAGACGATGGATATAATCACTTCACGCTGTGCGACTGATTTACTATCGGACAGCCATTCACAGGCTAAGTTTCTTAGAACAGAGAAAGTAACATCAACAGGTAAAATTCAAGTGCTTGCGAGTGGGTCCACATGTGGCGTTGACATCCTACGGTTCCATCCTGATTTGGAGACTCGAAATCGGATTAGAGCGGTGCACGAGATTCCCGATGAGGCTACGATCGCCCTTTTTGTAGGCAGAATGCAGCCTGAAAAAGGCATTCGGGAATTATGTACTGCCTTTCTTGCAGCCGCAAAGTCCTGTCCGAATCTTCATCTTATGCTGGTTGGCCCTGACGAGGCTGGCATGGAAAAATACAATCGAACGGTATTGGCAGAGGCAACCAAGAAACTGCATTGGGTAGGATTAGCGGATAAACCTGAGGAATACATGGCCGCAGCAGACATTCTGATTCTACCGAGCTATCGAGAAGGATTCGGGTCTGTAGTGATCGAAGCAGCCGCCTGCGGAATTCCCAGCATCGGCACTAATATTTATGGGTTGTCAGATGCAATTATCGATGGAGTAACTGGATTCCTAGTCCCAGTCGCTAATGCAAAGGCGCTCCAGGCTGCAATCCTGCGGCTATCAGTCGATGTAGTAAAACGGAAGGAAATGGGGGAGCGTGCATTGACCCGTGTACTAACGTCCTTCCGCCAAGACATACTTGTGGAGGCTCTTCTGAAATACTACGAGTGCATACTTCACGCCAATAAAACGATGATGGATAAGGAAAGGACAGTAAGGAAATCAGTAGTTTAAGCCTGAGCTAAAGTCAGAAGATTGAAAATGAGTGGGGTAGTAATTTTGGCGATCCAATAAGAACAAAAAAAACGATGATTTATCTAAACAAAATTCTTCCAGTAATCTGTCTGCCGATCGGATTTACGATGGTTCTGGTTGGAGTGGGACTGATTTTAAGAAAAAGACTCCTGTGCTGGATTGGGCTGGGGCTTCTTCTTTTGCTGAGCACGGGATTCGTCAGCGGGAAACTGCTGAGGTGGATAGAGGGAGTGGAAGACAGGAGTGTCATCGAGGATGTGAAAACCGCCGATGCAATTGTTGTCTTAAGCGGAATGATTGAGGAGCGAAAGAGCGCCCCGCTGGGCGAGTGGTCGGGTGCGGTGGACAGATTTGAGGGCGGAGTTGATCTTATACAAGCAGGGAAAGCGCCTTTGCTAATCTTTACGGGTGGATGGGTGCCGTGGATACCAAATGCTAAGCCCGAAGGGGAAATTCTGGCGCAAAGAGCCGTTAGGCTGGGAGTTCCAAAAGATAAGATTCTAGTAACGGGGAAAGTTCAGAATACAGAAGAAGAAGCGATTGCTGTGAGTCAAGTTGACAGAAACTGGTGGGTGACGGGAAGTAAGCCGAGGATTATTCTTGTGACAAGTGCATTTCATATGAGAAGAGCCGAAATGCTATTTCGGAAAAGTGGATTTGAGGTGACGCCGTTTCCAGTTGATTTACAGACCTCGGAGAACAGCGGGATTACGCCTCTCAGCTTTCTGCCATCTGCCCAAGCATTGGCTAGGAGTGAGACAGCGATAAGGGAGATGATCGGACTCGCGTATTATTGGGTTATTGGGGAGGTGAGGAATTGGTGAATGGGGAGTGGTTAGTGGGAAGTGGTGACTGGTGATTGGGGATTAGGGATTAGGGAGTGGTGATTGGGGAAATTTTTCTCACGCAAAGTACGCAAAGGGTGCGGATTAGTGACCAGAGATTTGTTAGTGGGGAGTGGGGATTGGTTATTGGGGAGTAGTTAGTGGGGAGTGGTTCCCGCGGTTGCGGGACGCGCTCACGCGCGGATTGGTGATGGGTGACTAGAGATTAGTTATTGGGGAGTGGTGAGTGGGAAGTGGTGAGTGGGGATTGGTTAATGGGGACTAGTGATTGGGGGATCGGAAGAATTCAGTAGTAATTAGAGAAATAGGGGAGGATTGGCGCAGGACTAAGCATTGATGGATGTACGATAGTAAGTCAGTGGGTGGTAAACCTTTAAACTTTATGAAACGAATCTTTGATCTGCTGGCGGCGCTAGGGTTGATGATGATCCTTGCGCCACTTTTTCTTTTAGTGGTGCTGGCGGTCAGGCTGACTTCGGTTGGACCGGTGCTATTCCGTACTCAGCGAGTTGGCAAAGGCAACAAACTGTTCACGATGTATAAATTCCGCACGATGCGGATAGAGACGCCACAGGTGGCAACCCATCTCTTGAAGGAGCCTGATCAATTCCTCACTTCAATCGGAAAAGTTCTTCGCCGTACTAGCCTCGATGAACTACCGCAGTTGATCAATGTACTAAGTGGCGATATGACGCTAGTAGGTCCTAGACCCGCGCTGTTCAACCAGGATGATTTAGTGGCCTTGCGAACCGCAAGAGGAGTTGACGCGCTGACCCCAGGAATTACGGGTTGGGCGCAGGTGAACGGACGGGACGAGCTGCCGATCCCTGAAAAAGTGAAGCTCGATGAGTGGTATTTGAAGAATCGGAGTTTTTGGCTGGATCTCAAAATACTCGGAATGACAGTTTTCAAAGTGATACGGAAGGAAGGGGTGGTGCATTAGAGATTGGTGATTGGGGGTTGGGGATTGGGGGTTGGTCCCCGCAGTTGCGGGACGCGCTCACGCGCGGATTGGTGATTGGGGAATGGGGATTAGAGATTGGAAACTGGCATGGTGCGAGCATGGGCTGAGCAGGTAAAAAAATTCCCGATCGGTATATTTTTATTGATTACTGTATTACGTTATGTGAAATTTACCGATCGGTAAATATAGTAATTTATGATAAGTATTCAATCGCCGCAACAGCTTGGCACTGCGCTTCGTAGTGCTCGTAAGCATCTGAAATTGACACAACCAGAGCTGGCCCTAGCGGCAGGTGTTGGGGTGCGTTTCATCGTTGATCTTGAGGCCGGCAAACCCACCTTGCGACTGGAAACCGTTCTGCGTGTGATTGAGGCACTGGGTGGCAAGATCACCTTGGAGGGATTACCTGCTGTCGCCCCGGGGGGTAGTGGATATGGCAAGTGA
>Ga0214919_10003198_pt1 | contig 25012 bp, 26 predicted proteins | sample LL1503_MetaG_FD_177994 | JGI IMG/M metagenome (GOLD analysis project Ga0214919, IMG submission 177994) | Freshwater microbial communities from Lake Lanier, Atlanta, Georgia, United States - LL-1503 | ecosystem: Environmental > Aquatic > Freshwater > Lake | place: USA: Georgia | collected... | reverse complement strand
ATACGATTCAATTTCAACGTCGTCCCCGAGAACTGTTGCAATGAAATCAATATCTACTGCTGCGCCACGGCGAAGGCGAGATGTTGAACGTTGTGCATCAATGTCTGCCGCAACAACGAACTTCTCGCGAGCAATGGGGTCTTTCGAATCCATAGTGACTCCGCCACCGCCGCGCATCACAAACTGACCTGGTGATGATCTGCGCATTCCTAGTCTGTCTGGGTAGGCCGACAACAGAACAACTCCGCACAGTGAGTCAACGGCATCATCTGAGACATTGTCATCAGTATGAATAGATGACCGTCGTGCAATATCGCGTGCTGCTTCAAGAACGCGGCGAGTTGCGCCGCGATCTGCTGCATCATGATGTGCGATACCGAGAACTGCTTTTACTCGCAACGCAAGATCAGCTGGCAATGAGTCTGGTTTGCCGCGCATGATGTCGCGTTCTTCTAACAAGGCGGCAACTACGCATGCAATCCAGCCGTGTGGATGAAGGTCGCGGTTACGGGCCACCATGGTGCCAAGGCGTGGGTGCAACGGTAAGCCAAGAACTGATCTTCCAAGTGTGGTGATATGACCCTCAGAATCAAGCAAATGCAGCATGGTCAATGTGTCAGTGGCTACTCGTAATGATTTCTCGGGCAATGCATCAAGAAATGACAACTGATCAAGTGGAGTTCCCCATGCAGCAACTTCTAACGCAACACCACTCAAATCAACTTGTGTAATTTCGGCCGGTAGGTGAGGTAGGCGAGTGGAATCTTCAATACGGCTCCACAATCGGTACGCAACCCCTTCTCGCACGCGGCCTGCTCGCCCGCTGCGTTGATCAGCAGAGGCCCGCGAAGACGTAACAGTGACGAGTTCTGTTAATCCCGTTCGTGAATCAAGACGTGGTACGCGCGCAATGCCGGCATCCACCACGATGTGGACTCCGTCAACAGTGAGCGACGTTTCAGCTATATCGGTCGACAACACCACGCGACGACGGCCAAGACCACTTGCGTTTAGTGCTGCATCTTGTTCAGAAAACGGCAGTGCACCTGCGAGCCGCAACACATCGACATTGCCCGACACGCGTTCTTTCAATAGCGTTTGTGCTCTATTGATCTCACCGATGCCTGGTAAGAACACCAAGATGTCGCCATCATCAGTGTTAAGTGCATTTAGAACTACATCTGTAATGGCATTTTCAAGTCTGTCGTTGCGTTGGCGTGGCACATATCGCACATCAATCGGAAATGTACGTCCTTCTGATGTAACGATGGGCGCATCACCCAGTTCATCGGCAAGCACATGGGCAAACAATTGTGTTTGTGCTGTTGCAGACATGGCCAAAATCTTCACGTCAGTAGAAAAAGTCTTGATGGCATCTAGAAGAAATGCAAGACCAAGATCTGTCGGCACGTTGCGCTCATGCACTTCATCGAAAATGACAAGCGCAGTGCCATCAAGTGTCGGGTCATTTTGTAAACGTCGTGTCAGAATTCCTTCTGTCAGAACTTCAATGCGTGTGTTGGCGCCAATCTTTCGTTCGTCACGAGTCTGGTAGCCAACGGTGTCACCAACTTTTTCGCCCAGCATGAATGCCATGCGCTGTGCAGCAGCTCGCGCAGCAAGCCGACGCGGTTCAAGCATCACGATTTTTCGACCAGCCACCCAGTCTTCGTGCAATATACGAAGGGGGATAAGAGTTGTTTTGCCTGCACCAGGTGGAGCAATGAGAACGACGTGTCGACGTGTTGCGAGAGCGTCTCTCAGCTGTGCAGTGGCCTCTTCAACTGGGAGACCTGTATTCGGTAACGAATCAGACAAGTGCGGGTGTGCCGCGAAATGAACCAGGGTCGCCAGGGGCAGGAATGGTGGGTCGAGACCAACTGGTGAGTGCTGCTACGGCTGCGGCAACTTCTTTCCAGTCAGCAGATGCCCAGCCTTGAGCTGCGTTAGGGACAAATCCGTCTGACTTGATAAGAACAAACGCAGGCAGCTCTGACAGACCGAGTGCCTTTACTGCAACACGATCAGGATCACAAAAGACTAAGAACTCCTCGGCATACGGGCCAAGGAATGCTCGAGCATCGCTGGCATCACACGTGACAATGAAGTTGATACGAACGGCGGCGCCAGAGAATTGGCGAAGAATGCGTACGGCGGTTTCAAGAATCCATGAACTTTCATTCGTGAACGGGTCGAGGACAACTGTTGCGAGATGAAAAGTCGTGAGCCACTGACGAAGAGTCTTGGCATCACCCGTCAGGGGGGTGAGGGTGAGGTCCATGCTGGGGTTGGGGAGAGATGCGCTTGCCACGGCTGTAACGCTAGTTCAGTAGCGTTGCAATCATGCACCCCATCGAGCATCTTCGTTATGTGGCACGAGCCCACGGGGCAGACCCTGTGGAAGTTGCTCTTGGAGCAGCTGACGCTCTTGCAGGAGTTTCTCGGGATCCGGCAGCGGCTCTTGTGTCTGCACGACGACTAGTGGAACATCACCCCACAAACGCTCCGTTGTGGTCAGTCTGTGCTCATGCAGTGACGTCCATGGACCCGTACCGCGATGTTGACGATCTCGCTCGACGCATTGCCAATGACTCCACCGCTACGAATTTGGTTGATGCTTTAGAAGGCGCGACAACAATTTGCATGATTGGGTGGTCTGGTCACCTTGTTGATGCGCTTGCGCGTCGTGGTGATATTCACGCACTAGTTGTCGATTCTTTGGGTGACGGACAAGATGCGTTGCGATATTTGTCGCGTCGTGAAGTGAGTTGTGAATTGGTGGCACCCGAAGGGATGGCGTCAGCTGCTGAAAGTGCTGATGCAACGATTTTGTCTGCGCTGGCAGTAGGCGACGACAGCGTGTTGTGTGCCGGTGGCTCGTTGGCTCTTGCCGCTGTGGCATATTGCGTTCAGCAACCAGTGTGGATGGTGGCATCAGAGGGAACTCGTTTACCTTCCGGATTGTTTACTGCCATGGTCAGTGGAGTGCGCGACAGGCCAGACCCATGGGCGTCTGGTTTCGATGTTGTGTCTCATGCACTCATCACCTCAGTTTTTGGCCCGACTATTTCGTCCGGTTCAGCAGACACTCTTGCCCGTATGACGACATGTCCTGCTGCCGATGAACTTCTTCGGCGCAGTGTTGTGTGATCAATTCCTCTAGGTTGTTATTGCGAATTGAGAAGGAGTATTCCGATGGGTGAAATGGTTGAATTCAAAAGTAACGGCGGAACATGTACTGGTTATCTTGCTGGTACTAGTGGCGCAGGCGTCATCGTTATTCAAGAGTGGTGGGGTTTGGTTCCGCACATCACAGACATTGCAGATCGTTTTGCTGCAGAGGGTTTTGTGGCGCTTGCGCCCGATATGTACCACGGTGAGGTAACTGATGAACCAGACCTCGCGGGCAAGTTGCTGATGAGCATGAATCTTGCAACAGCCGGGAAAGACCTCAGTGGTGCAGTGGATCTGTTACAACAACGAACTGGTCGCACAAAAGTAGGCGTGACAGGTTTCTGTATGGGTGGCGGACTTGCACTGATGGCTGCGTGTTTGCGTCCCGATGCAATTGCAGCAGCAGCACCGTTTTACGGAGGTATGCGACCTGACACTGTTATCGAGTGGGACAACTTGGCAGCAGTCGTGGAAGGCCATTACGCAGCTACTGATCGGGGCACCGCTGCACCTGAAGCTGTGAAAGAACTAGAGGTTTCGTTGCGTGCCAAAGGAAAGAATGCAACGTTCCATATTTACCCCGGAACACAGCATGCATTTTTCAATGACACTCGTCCTGAGGTGTATGACGCAGCAGTTTCGAAAACAGCGTGGGATCGAACCCTTGCGCTATTCCGCGCGAATCTCTAGTTTAGAAAATTAAGCAAGTTCTGCAATTGCGTCAGCAATTGCAATAGCGCGTTGTGCGTTTGCAACATGCAGATTTTCAATCATGCGGCCATCAAGCTGAACGACACCCTTGCCGGCCACAAGTGCTTCATCGAATGCTGCGATGACTTTGCGCGCATGTTCAACTTCAGCTTCGCTGGGTGACCACACATCGTTTGCCGCGCCCACTTGATCTGGGTGAATCAAAGTCTTGCCGTCGAAGCCCATCTCTGCGCCTTGAACGCACTCCGCACGGAACCCGTCAGCATTCTTGATGTCGTTGTAGACGCCGTCAAGGATGGTTTTTCCGGCCTCACGCGCAGCTAGTAGTGCGGTGTGCAGACTTGGGTACAGCGGTGCGCGGCCGGGTACTTGTGCTGCGCGAAGTTCTTTGGCCAAGTCGTTTGTTCCCATGACAAGTACTGCAACACGCGGGTGTGCAGCAATTTCACGGCAATCAAAGATGGCTGTTGGGGTTTCGATCATGGCCCAGATCATCATTTCCTTCGGAGCACCGGCTGCATCAAGAGCAGCAGATACTTCGTTCACTTCTGCCACAGAGTTGATCTTTGGAATAACAACTGCCGAGACACATGCTTTTGCAGCAGCTGCAACATCGGCATGACCCCATGGTGTAGCAAGCGCATTACAGCGAATAGTGAGTTCACGCTTTCCATATTCGCCTGAGTTCACTGCTGCAATTGCTTGCGAGCGAGCAAGATCTTTGGAATCAGGCGACACCGCGTCTTCAAGGTCGAAAATGATCGCATCAGTAGAGATGCCCTTCGCTTTTTCTAGCGCACGCTCGTTGGCGGCAGGCATATACAAGGCGGAACGGCGTGGACGTTGTGCAGACATGGAGTCTCCTCAGTGTTGTGGGGGTTTAGAAACCGTATGAAGCGGCAAGTGCAGGATCGCGCTCTGCCAACTGGCGTGCGAGTTGAACGACAACTTTGCATTGCTTAACAGATGCGTCGTCTTCCATTTTGCCGTCAAGCATTACTGCGCCGGTGCCGTCGCCCATTGCGTCAATGACGCGCTGTGCTTGCAGGACGTCAGATGGACGAGGGCTGAACACGCGCTTTGCAATGTCGATTTGTACGGGGTGAAGGCTCCATGCGCCAACGCAACCAAGAAGGTATGCATTGCGGAATTGATCTTCACACGCGACAGTGTCTTTGATGTCACCGAATGGACCATAGAACGGAAGAACTCCGTTCATGACGCAGGCATCAACCATGCGAGCAAGTGTGTAGTGCCACAAATCTTGCTGATACACGGTGCGTGCGCCTTCGTAATTGTCGCCTTCTGGGTCTGCGCGAACGATGTAGTCGGGGTGGCCACCACCAACACGTGTTGTTTTCATACGACGGTTAGCAGCAAGGTCTGCAGGTCCGAGCGAAATTCCTTGCATTCGAGGAGATGCAGCACAAATTTCTTCAACGTTTGCTACTCCGCGCGCTGTTTCAAGAATTGCATGAAGAAGAAGAGGCTTTTTCAAACCGGCACGCGCTTCTAGTTGTGCAAGTAAGCGATCAACGTAGTGGATGTCTTCAGGGCCTTCTACTTTTGGAATCATGATGACATCAAACTTGTCACCAGCTTGTGTGACGATGTCGATGATGTCATCAAGAAACCACGGAGAGTCAAGGCTGTTAACACGGGTCCACAATTGAGTGGTGCCGAAGTCGAGAGTGTTAGCAACTTTGATAAGGCCTGCACGCGCAGCGGCTTTATCGGCCATCGGGATTGCATCTTCTAAATTGCCGAGAATGATGTCGACGTTCGGAATGGTGTCGGGAAGCTTTGCAACCATCTTTTCGTTGTGAGGCGGAAAGAAGTGAATAACACGACTGGGCTTGAAAGGAATCTCTTGGACGGGAGCAGGAGCTCCGGCGGCAAGAGGTTTGAAAAAGTCACGAGATGGGCGCACGCCCTAATCGTATGGGCGGACTGACACTGGGGGAACATTGCCGAGGGAGATGGCTATATATACACATAGTATTTATGGATATACTGACTGACATGACCAAACGACTAGTGGAAATACCTGATGAATTGCTCGTCGCGGCTCAGGCCGCACTTGGTACAGCCACCATGAAAGACACCATCAACCAGGCGCTGATCAGATCCGTATCTGAAGCCGAACATGAACTAGACAAAGCAATGCTTTTCGCGACATCGTTCGATACCACAAGCCGTGCGGACGCATGGCGCTGAAATATCTCATAGATACGAGCGTTCTTCATCGATTGAAGAATGAAGAAGTCATGGCAAAAGTTCGTGCATTAACTCTGAACGGAGAAATTGCTCGGTGTTCAATAACTGACCTCGAGTATTTGTATTCGGCGCGCAACGAAGAAGAATGGGAAGGCGCTTCACATTTGTTATCCCGTTTTTTCAATATCGAGATTCAGCCGGAGCACTTCGTGCGCGCTGTGCAGGTTCAGAGAATTCTTGCACAAAAATCTCAATGTGGCCGGAAAATCCCTGATCTGATTATTGCGGCTGTCGCAGAGCAGTTAGACCTCACAGTGCTGCATTACGACATTGATTTTGACCATATTGCCGACGTCACCGGACAACGATCTGAATGGATCATTCCTGCGGGCCGTATCTCCTAGTGTCGTTGCCATGAGCCAGCAATACGACGCGATTCTTTTTGATGCTGGGGGAGTCTTTCTGATTCCAGACCCAGCGGTTCTGGCTCCCACGCTGGCCTATTACGGCGCTACATCTGATCACGAGGCCTATGTGCGTGCCCACTATGGCGCAATGGCTGCGAAATCTCGACAAGGTTCTGGAGAAGATGATTGGTCGTATTACAACAGGGCGTACGTACAACTAGTTGGCGTGCCGCAACATAATCAAGAAGCTGCCACGTATGTTTTGTCGCGTACGCGTCATGCACATTTATGGCGTGCTTCACTTGCTGGTTCGGCTGAGGCATTGCGCGGACTCAATGCTGCTGGTGTCCCGATCGGAGTTGTCAGCAATGCAAGCGGACAGATTGAAGAAATTCTTGGTCGTAGTGAAATCTGTCAAGTGGGTGATGGACCGCTAGCAAGCGTTCGTTGCATCATTGACAGTCACATAGTCGGGGTAATGAAACCAGACCCACACATTTTTGATTTCGCGCTGCCATTCTTTGACGATGTGGATCGATCTCGGATTGCCTACGTGGGCGACAGCGTTGTCATGGACGTCGGAGGAGCAACAGCTGCTGGGTTAATCCCAATACTTGTTGATCCGTACAACGACGCAGCAGACCTTGTGTCATGCCGGCGTATTGCATCGCTTCTCGAGCTGTTGTAACTACTTCTTAGCGTCGCACAGGTTCTTGGCAATAACTTTTAGGCAGAGCGTTTCGTCTGCACCTTCAAAGATTGACAACACGCGAGCATCGACATATAAACGGCTCACGCTGTATTCCTCTGCGTAGCCGTATCCGCCGTGAATCTGGAGAGCTTCGCGCGTGACCCACTCGGCTGCGCGACATACGTATGCCTTCACCATGCTTGCTTCCATTGCGCCTTCGCCGACACCCATGAGGCCAGCTACTGAATAACAAAACTGTCGTGATGCCTGAATCAGCACTGCCATACGACCCAATTTCACTTGGGTGAGTTCATATTGCGAGATGGGTTGTCCGAACACGGTGCGATTATTTGCATAGTCAACTGCAGCTTCATAAGCAGCTTGCATTACGCCAACGGCACGAGCAGCTGTTTGTAAACGGCCATTTTCAAAACCTGCCATCTGCAAGTAAAAACCTTTACCGATGCCGTCTTCTTCTCCAATGAGGTTCGCCGCTGGAACCCACCAGTTCTCGACCGCTATTTCATAGCTGTGCATGCCGCGATAACCAATGGTGTCGATGGGGCGACCTTCCATTTTTCCGCCGCCATCTTGGTTGAACATGAATCCATGCGAATCACCAAGTGGTTTCGGAACAATAAACAACGACAATCCGCGGTGAGTCTTTGAACGATCTGGGTCTGTTCGTGCAAGAAGCATCAATACGTTTGCGCGGGCACCAAATGTGCACCAAGTTTTTACGCCGTTAATGATCCAGCCAGCTTCACCGTTTGGACCAGTACCTCGTACAGCGGTTGTCTTCAGGCTCGCAACATCAGATCCGTAGTCAGGTTCCGTTACCGCAACTGCTGACATCACTTCTGTACTTGCAAGCTTTGGAAGCCATTCGTGTTTCTGTGCTTCTGTGCCGCCCTTGACAAGTGCGCGCGTAAGAATTTCCGGACGAGTAATCAACGAACCGCCGATACCGAGTGAAGCACGAGAAAGTTCTTCGGTGGCAATGACTGATGCCATGTATTCGCCTTCGCCGCCTTCGCTAAAGCCCTCGTATTCCACTGGCACACTGAGACCGAACGCACCGATTTCAGCAAGTCCCGAAATGATCTCTTCTGGAACATCGCCATTGTGACGATGCACGTGCTCTGCCTGAGGCGCAATGACCTTATTTGCATATGAACGAAAAGTGTCTTGCACCATTTCAAAGTCACTTGCAAGGTGACGAGGACCTTGAACTTCTGCAAGTGATGCGATAAAACTTGGCGCACGGTATGTCTGCACGAAGTCATGTGCAGAAGAAAGAAGTGAAGGGTCGACTCCCCACAGTTGTTCGCGTCCAATAAGTCGCGAAACGAAGTCATGCACCATGTCTGCAGTGAATGCGCACGTGATGTTCGCTTCTGTTGTGCCCTTGGCACCGTACGGAAGAAGTGACTTTGCAGTTGCAACTGCTGCTGCTACGTGCGCAATGTCATAGGCAAGAGTTTGATTCTTGTCTGGACCACCTTGCGCAATGAGAGATGCAATAGCGGTGTCAATCATCGCTGAGGCAGCGGAGATTACCGAAGCGGCTGTCTGGAGGTCGGGGGCATTCGAAGTCACGGAATCAAACGCTAGTGAATATTGGCCAGAATCAACGCACCCGTGACGGCTGAGATGGCGCTCGCGCCTAGTCTCTTGATGTGGCATTTGACACTTTCCCAGCACTCGACTGGCTTGATGGCGAGATAGACGGCTCAGTTGATACCCCGGCGCTCGACTCGGCTATCTCCGAGTTGACTAACCAGCCAGAGGAACTTGGTACGACCCTGGCGCTTGTTGTTGTACACAACGGACGCATAGTGCGCGAGATGTATGGGCCAGACACCGATGTCTCGAGCACGCTGATCTCGTGGTCGATGGCAAAGAGCATTACGCAGGCACTGGTCGGCATGGCGGTTGGAGATGGTTTGTTGTCCATTGATGAGGACCATCTATTTCCGACTTGGGAAAATGATGATCGCGCCACAATCACACTGGGAAATCTCTTGAACATGAAAAGCGGGCTCGAGTGGCTTGAAGATTATGTCGATGACGCATCATCTGATGTCATCGAAATGTTGTTTGGATCTGAAAAATTCGTTGGCGATCACGCTGCATACGCTGCATCAAAAAATCTTGAGGCAACTCCAGGTTCGAAGTATCTGTACTCATCTGGCACTACAAACCTCGTGACAAAAATACTTTCTCGAGCGTTAGGTGAAAAAGCAGGATCTTCTGAGGCGATGTCGACCTTTATGCAAACTCGACTCTTTGATCCATTGGGTATGAAATCTGCAGTTCCGCGCTTCGATGAATCTGGAAATTTTGTGGGGTCATCGTTTGTCTATGCGACAGCTCGCGATTTCGCTCGATTCGGATATCTGTATTTACATGACGGCTTGTGGAACGGCTCACGGTTGTTACCTGAAGGATGGGTGAACTATTCACGAACACCAGTAGCCCGTGATCCTGACAATGGGCTTGATTACGGGGCGCACGTTTGGATGTTTCCGAATGATCCCGGGTCTATTGCCGCTCTTGGATATGAAGGGCAATACACATGGGTGTCTCCTCGCCGCAATCTTGTGGTCGTGAGACTAGGTAAGACAAATGCAGACCTGGGACCACAATTACGTTCGCTAATGTCAAAAATAATTCAGACATTCCCTACTCAAGGGGCGAATTTCGGTAACGATGGTCTCCATGGCTGAGGTAGTACAGCGCCGCTGGCGCATTAGTAGGGCTCTGCAGTTTGTGGTCCTCGGCGCAATTTTGTATTTCTTCGTACTTCCACTCATCCCTGGATTTCGTGATGCGGTGCGCGATCTAAAGAACGTTGATCCCAATTTGTTGTTCGTTGCAATTGGGTTGCAAGGTTTCTCTCTGCTTGCGTATTCGATGTTGACGAAAGCTGCTCTTGGCGAACAAGGACAAGACCTCAGTGTTCTGCGTCTGTTTCGAATTCAGCTCAGCACGAAAGCGCTGGGAAATATCGTCCCTGGGGGGAGCGCAGCGAGTACAGCACTCGGATATCGACTCATCACCATGTGTGGTGTGAAAGGCCCTGATGCTGCATTTGCTTTAGCGACAGCCGGTGTTGGCTCTGCTGTAGTGCTGAATTTTATTTTGTGGTTCGGACTCATCATTTCGATTCCAGCTCGTGGAGTAAATGCTGCGTACGGAACTGCTGCCATAGTGGGAATATTGCTCATGGCTTTTGCTGGGTTCATTATTTTTGGACTTGTCGAGGGCCAAGGTAGATCAGAACGTCTTGTGCGAAACGTGGCACGTCGCTTGAGATTCGATGAGCACCATGCAGCCTCTGTGCTTGAACATCTGGGAAACAGAATTGAAGGTCTTTTTACTGACCGTGCCTTGATGCAACGTGTGGTGGGATGGGCAACTCTGAATTGGGCACTTGATGCTTTGTCGTTGTGGGTATTTCTTCGCGCCTTTGGTGGCAGTCTCGGATTTGATGCCTTGGTTGTGTCGTTTGGCATTGCCAACGTGTTTTCTGTGATTCCAATTACGCCAGGTGGTTTAGGAATTATGGAAGGAATCTATATTCCAACCTTGGTCGGTTTTGGACTTGCACGACCACTGGCCACAGTTGGCGTGCTGTCATATCGCGTCGCACAGTATTGGCTCCCAATTTTTGTCGGATGGCTCAGTTATCTGTCATTGCGCGTCGGACCTTTCTCAATAGACCGCAAACACAAATTGGGGCCACTGCCTCGTGTTGCTAATTCTCAAGCGCAACGCGGTCTCACCACGGTCGATTGGGTAGAGAAATTTGCTCCTCGTGATCGGACAGGTCAATTCCCGATGCCGGTCTTTGACCCTTCAGACCTTGAATTCACCGAGGACGACACGGACGGTGCACCTAAACCCAAGTAGCGTTTGAGGCATGACAACACATGAACGCCCTTTTGGTCGTTGCCTTGAGGACTTTGTCCCTGGCGACGTATTTCGCCACTGGCCAGGCAAGACAATTACGGAATATGACGATCATCTTTTCTGCATGATCACGATGAATCATCATCCTCTCCATACCAACGATTGGTTCGCAAAAGAAAGTGTTCAAGGCCGCAATGTCGTTGTCGGAAATCTTGTGTATTCGCTTGTTCTTGGTATGAGTGTTCCCGATATCAGTGGAGCAGCTATTGCAAACCTTGAAGTCGAAACTCTTCAGCACAAATTTCCAACATTTCACGGAGACACCATTCACGCAGAAACTCGCGTGTTGGAAACCACAGAGAGCAAGTCAAAAAACGACCGAGGCACTGTGCTGGTCGAAACCAAAGGCTTTAACCAAGATGGCAAAGAAGTGTGTTACTTCCGTCGTCGCGTCATGGTGTGGAAGCGTGAATTCGCGCCGAGCCGTCGCCGTCCATACGACGGACAGGATGTGTGGGCCGAATAACCCGCCACGACCGCATTGCGGCCGGATTGATTGAATGGGGCAGTGGATCACTGCGCGATCTGCCTTGGCGACGCACAAATGACCCGTGGCGTGTGCTGGTGAGCGAAGTGATGTTGCAACAAACGTCGGTTGCGCGCGTCATGCCTAAGTACGAAGCGTTTCTTGAAGCGTTTCCGACGCCAGGTGCTTTGGCGCAAGCTCCATTAGGTGACGCATTGCGTCTGTGGTCTGGTCTTGGATATCCGAGACGGTGTCGAAATTTGCAGGCGACTGCAGTCGTGTTGCACGAAAAGTTCGATGATCGCATGCCCGATTCGCTGGATGAGTTGCTCGCGCTTCCTGGCATCGGCCAGTACACCGCGCGGGCTGTACTTGCATTTGCATATCGCATTGATGTCGCTGTTGTTGATGTCAACGTGTCGCGAGTTCTATCGCGCTTAGAAGGCGTTCCGATGAAAGCACGGGATTTACAAGATCTCGCTAATGAACTCATTCCCGAGGGGCTCGCGTGGGAATGGAATCAAGTGATGATGGACTTTGGCGCACGTCATTGCACGGTGCGTTCTCCTCAATGCGACACGTGTCCCGTACGCAGCCAGTGCAAATACAAAGGAGTGGGGGATGATCCAGCGCAGTTGTCCGCTGGGGTCAGCAAGCCACAAGCGCGATTTGAAGGATCAGATCGTCAAGCTCGCGGGCGTGCTTTACGCGCCGTGAGTTCAGGTGCATTACGAGTGAATGATGTTGTCGAGGCGATGGGTGTTGACGAACAACGTGCATTGGTGTTGATTACATCGCTCGTCAGTGAAGGCTTGTTAGAGCGCACTGACTCAACAATTACTTTGCCGTAAGCCAGTCAATAATTAGCTTGTTCACTTCAGCAGGTCTTTCTAATTGCATGAAGTGGCCAGCACCTTCAACAATCTTGACGGTTGCCCATGGGCACATTGCACGAGCTGCTTCTGCAACCTCAACGCCGATGCAGCCATCGTTTGCTCCGTGCAAGTACAGCGTGGGCTGGGTGAGGTCACCGCCGCCGGCCATTTGGATTAAGTCATATTTTTCGCTGCGTGCACCTGCGCCAAGAGTGGCTCGGTAATAACCAAGCGCTGCTGCCATGTGCGCAGGGTCTCGTAAACTTGCTTTGCAATTTTCTGCATCGACTGCGCCGTCATATCCAGGTGACCAATCGCGCCACAACATATCGATGAATGCAAGGTCATTGGCTGGTACCACCATGTCTGAGAGTGGGTGTTGGAAATAGAACATGTACCAGCTGCGTTTTGTCTGCTCAAGATTTGTGGCAAATGCCATTCCCATTGCGCCACCAGGAGGCACAGCCATTCCGACGACACGCTTCCAACGCTCTGGTTCACTTGCAGCAGCGCCGTACACACTTGGTGCACCCCAGTCATGACCGATAAGAACCGCATCGCCGTCTGCGCCCAATGCCTCATGCAACGCGTTGGCATCTGCAGATAACGCACCTGTTTGGTACATGCCGTCTGGAGCTACGGAAGTTGGTGCATAGCCGCGTGTGAATGGCGCAACTGCTCGGAACCCGGCGTCAGCGAGGGCTGGCAAGAGGTGACGCCAGCTATGAGCCGAATCAGGGAAGCCGTGCAGGCACAGGGCTAACGGACCGGTGCCACATTCGAGGTAGGTGAAGTCGATGCCATTTGCTGTGATGGAGTGTGTGGTGATGTCGTGGGCCATATCCGAACGGTAGTCCGCACCGGTGCGACACGCGTCACTCTAAGAATTTGTGTACTTCACGAGTGAACATGCGTAGCGTTAGAGCAATGGGGGCAGACCAACTACGCGTCACGTTTCACGGCGTACGAGGATCAACGCCGTGCCATGGTCCAGCTACTGCGAAATACGGCGGCAACACAGCATGCGTTTCAGTGCAAGCTGAAGGTCAACGACCACTACTTCTCGATCTCGGCACTGGCCTTCGGTATTTCGGAAAGCAATTTGTTGAGAAAGATACGGCAGTTAACGCTGTGGCCTTAGTAACTCATTTGCATTGGGATCATATTCAAGGACTTCCATTCTTTGCACCAGTTTTGCAACCGGATGCTCGACTCGAAATGTTCGGACCTGCGCAAGAAGACGGCACCAGTTTCATGGAATCGGTAAAGAACATTGTGCGCCCACCAACTTTTCCTGTTGACATGGCAGGTTTACAAGGACGTTTTTCTTTCCATGATGTTGCGGATAACGATTTTGCAATTGATGGCTTCACGATTAAATCTCGATTAGTGCCACATATCGGACCAACCGTTGGGTACCGCATTGAATTTGGCGGAGTCTCTGTTGCGTATATTTCTGACCATCAGCAACCGATTGATGGTTTATTTTCGATTGCTGACGGTGTGCGTGAACTCGTCGAAGGCGTCGACCTACTTATCCATGATGCGCAATATACGCCTGCTGAGTTTCTTGTGAAGGGCCATTGGGGTCATTGCACTACCGAATTTGCCGTCAGGGTGGCGATGTCATGTCAGGCAAAGCGGTTGGCCCTGTTCCACCATGATCCAGAACGCACTGATGCTGAACTTGATGCCACAAAAGCATGTTCTGACTCGACTGGCGTCGAGGTTTTTGTTGCACGTGAAGGCGCAACAATTAACTTGTGACTAATTGCGTCTAATCTGAATGCATGTCCGCACCCTTTGACTCTGCTCACTTTCGCGCCGTACTTGGCCATGTACCAACATCGGTTGTCGTAGTCACTGGTCTTGATGCGAATGGCGCTGCATTCGGAATCACAATCGGTTCGTTTACATCAGTGTCGCTTGATCCACCACTTGTCGGATTCTTTCCGGGTACTCAGTCGCAATCATGGGCTGCAATTCGCGAGTCTGGTCGCTTCTGCGTCAACGTCCTGGGTGCGCATCAAGAAGACATGTGTTGGCGTTTTGCAAAAGAAGGCGATGACAAATTTGCAGGTATTGAATGGGTGCCTTCGGCCGGAGGAAATCCGGTTCTTCCTGGTTCCATTGCGTGGATCGATTGTGAAATCGAAACTGAAACTGTGATGGGAGACCATACGTGTGTCGTTGGCTTGGTGACATCGCTTGATCACGCGGAATCAGTCGAAAACGCAATGGTGTTCTTTCGCGGCAAAGTATCAAGCGTGAAGCGCGTTGGATAGTAAAGAAATCATCGCGCGAATCTGTGCTGCACTCGTCGGTGCGGTATTGGCGCTTGCTGGGGCAAGCAAAATAACTTCGTGGAATCTGTGGCGAACAAATGCTCGACAACAACACCTATGGTCTGCTGTCGCATTTGTGCTTCCCGGATTAGAACTAGTTCTTGGGGCTGCACTACTTGTCTTAAAACCCGCAGCGATGGTTTTGGGTCTTGCGACTTTGTTATTGGTCGTATTCACGTCGTTTTTGGCACTGCAAGTCACCACTAAATCACAGGTGCCATGTGCATGTTTTGGGGCGCATGTGAATAGGCCGCCATCATGGCGCGATGTTCTGCGTAATCTCGGGCTTATTGCTCTGATGTTTGCAGCTGCCGCATTGAGCTGAATCTTTATTTGACGCAGTCGATCGCAAACGCCAACGTTTGGGCTTCATCACGCCATTGGTCGTAACGGCCCGATGGCCCACCATGACCTGCACCCATATCGCACTTAAATACAACTGTCGTGGAGGGAGAATCGTGTCTGATTCGAGCAACCCATTTCGCCGGTTCGTGATAACTGACGCGCGGGTCATTCAATCCGGCGGTGACATAGAGCTGCGGATACTGAACTGATGTGGTGTTGTCGTACGGGGAATAACTGGCAATGTACGAGGCGTACGGTTCTTCTCGTGGATCGCCCCATTCTTCCCATTCAGTAACAGTGAGGGGCAATGTTGGGTCACTCATTGTGCTGACTACATCAACAAATGGCACTTCAGCAATCGCACCAGCAAATCGATGAGGTGCAGTTGTAATACATGCCCCAACAGTGAGTCCGCCAGCACTAGCTCCGCGCACAACCATTTTCTTGCCATCACAGATGTTGCTAGAAGATAAATGATTGGCAACCGCAATGGTGTCGAGAAAAGTATTGCGCTTCTGCAACAATCGGCCCTGTAGATACCAGTCACGACCCATTTCACCACCACCACGAGGGTGAGCAAGTGCCCACACCCATCCGCGATCAAGTAACGAGAGTCGTGCAACAGAGAACCAAGGGGCGACTGAAATTTCATATGCGCCGTAGACGTACACCATTGCAGGTGCAGTTCCGTTCAAAGGTGTATCGCGATGGCGAACAATGTCGACGGGGATTAATACTCCATCTTCCGAAGATGCCCACAGGCGTTCAGAGACATATTGCGTGAGGTCGCAGTTGTTCACTTGTACTTGTTTCAGCGTTGTGAGTTCGTTTGTTTCACATGAATACCAAGCAGTCGTATGTGGCACGGTCAGTGATTGATATGACAGTCGAATGCCATCGATGTCAAAGTCTGGGTTGGCGTCTAGTTCCACTTCGTGTGGTTCCGCAAGGATGAAGAGGGGTGATTGTGAACCATTGCGACGAACAATTGAAATGATTTGTTGCCCCTTGACCCACCGTTGCATCACTGCAAAAGCTTGAAAGCATTCAAATTGAGTAATGCGTTCGCCCTCAACGTGAGGAAGGAACGGCTTCCATACGGAAGGCGAGGTGGTCGAAGCTGTCATAACGCAGAAATCGACCGCATCACGATTCGTAGTGATAGCGAACTCATCACCCCAATGATCAATGGTGTATTCGACGTTTTCTTCCCGAGGTGCCACACACGTCAGCGAAGCAGTGGGCGTTGTGGCATTCAAAATCCATGTCTCGCTAGAGGTCTTGCTCGCTGATTCGATAGTGATCCATTCACCAGATCGCGTGGCAGCAACGCCGACAAAGAACCGTTCATCGGCGTCTTCGAAAATCATGACGTCATCTGAAACGGGAGTACCTATTTGATGACGCCACACCTGCCATGGACGCATCTGTTCGTCAGGAGTGATGTAGAACAGCCATTCGTCATTGGCGCTCCACGCAACGCCGCCAAAAGCCGTCTCAGAAATAATGTCTGACGTATCAATGTTCGTTTCGGTGTCACGTATTCGCAACGTGAAGTATTCTCCTCCGTCAGTGTCGTTAGACCATGCAAGAAGGCGAGTGTTGTTTGACACTTCAAATGCGCCTAGTGAGAAGTAGTCATGTCCAACTGCTTCGACATTTTCATCTATCAATACGTTCTCTGTAGCGGTTTCAGCAGTGCGACCGCGAGAATGAATTGCATATGATTTCCCCGTCTCAGTGCGTGATGTGTACCACCAACCTGCATGACTGACGGGGTGGGAAGCGTCGTCTTCTTGAATGCGAGTTTTGATAGTTGAAAATATCTCGTCAATGTCATTTGTACGATTTGTAAACCACTGATTACAAAAAGTGTTTTCGTCGGCAAGGTATGTAAGTGTCTCGCTGTCATCTTTTTGCAACAGCCACGCGTACGGGTCTTCAACATTTCCAGATGGACGAACCCATGTGTGAGGGCGTCGTGGTGCGACCGGAATCATTGAAGTCATAACGTGCAGGATATGGGCAAGTGCGCGGTACCGTTTCGTTATGCGCGTGTGGATTGATCAGGACCTGTGTACAGGTGATGGCCTGTGTGTTGATCATTGTCCTGATGTGTTTGTACAGCTTGAAGATGGCATTGCGTATGTTGCAGAACGCGGTGCACCGCTAAATGATCCGGGTGGAGCTGGTTCGTTAGCTGACGTTGCTGTGCGTGATTATGCAGCCGTGGTGCAAGCAGCAGATGTGTGTCCTGGTGAATGCATCTTCATAGAAATCAGCGAATGATTTTGAAATTGGTGATTTTTCCTCACCCACATTTTTTCGTAAAACATAGTTAATCTTGTTTAGAAACTCACTCGTTTGCATAACAAAAGGCTATGAATGAGCACACCCTTACCCTAAGGTAAACCGAATGTCACCGCGTAAGAACTTCCAGCATCTCGATGATCGTCTCGCAGATGCACTGGAAGTTGTAGGTGAATGGTGGACTCCACTTATTGTCGCCGCAGTGGACAAGGGATCATTTCGTTTTGAATCCATTCAGAATTCACTCGGCATTGCGCGCAATATTCTCACTGATCGCTTGAACACGTTGGTTGCTGGCGGAGTCTTAGAAAAGCGCCTCTATACGGAAAAGCCGCAGCGTTTTGAATATCACCTCACCGCTAAAGGCTTAGAGCTGGTGCCTATTCTCAAGGATCTTGAGAAGTGGGGCACGCGCAACCGTTAAACGCAATGAGGTTTAGTTCTCTCTGCCTCATCTCCTAGTACGGTTCGCGCTAGGTACGTATGAAAATGTCCAACTCCGTGTCGCGTCGTCTGCAGCGCTCTCTCATTGTTTTTCCGGCTCTTGCGCTCGCCGTTACCGTGGGTTGTGTGAGTTCGTCAGGTGCAACATCTTCTCCTGTTGCAAAAAAGACCACCACCACTGTGAAGCGAAAGCCGGCCACGAATACCACGGTGAAAAAGAAACCCACCACAACAACTATTGCTAAAGGTTCCGCTGTAGAGAACCCCACTGCGGTGTCAGTACTTTCTACAATCACAGTTCAAAATGAACATCCTTCTGGCTACTCTCGTGCTCTGTTTAAACACTGGATAGATGCCAATAAAAACGGGTGCGATACACGAGAAGAAGTGTTGATTGCCGAGTCAACAACAAAAGCGCAAGTTGACGCGTATGGATGCAAAGTGATTGAAGGGGACTGGTTGTCTCCGTATGACAATGTCACTCACACAAATCCGAGTGAACTTGATATTGACCACATGGTTCCTTTGAAGGAAGCATGGGATTCAGGGGCGTGGAATTGGACAGCAGCACAACGCCAGTCATATGCAAATGACTTGTCTGACTCGCGGTCGCTCATCGCGGTGACCGCTGGTCAGAACAGATCAAAATCTGACAAAGATCCGTCGAATTGGATTCCGCCACAAAAGTCGTACACATGTACATATCTGTCTGAGTGGGTGGCAATTAAATCTCATTGGAAACTCAGTATGGATCAGAGCGAATTTGGACGCATCAAGAATCTGCTCACCGCGTCATGTGCAACGACAACAATCGCATCTTGGGGCACGGCGGTTTCGTCCTCAACGTCAGATGCCACTGCATCAACTGGTGCGCCGTCCACCGCGGCAACTAGTCCTGTAACCGCAACCACGGTGCCCGCAGAAGTCAGCGGGGCGCGCGAGGTGACGGCTAGTCGATGCAAGAAAGCCGAGTTCGGCCAGACTGGGCAAAATAAGGGCATCCCGTATGTCTGTTCTGACCATCGCAAAGACGGCACCGCCTATGCGGTTGGCTATTACTGGTGGCGGGCGGCCTAAATCTGCTTTGTGGCACCGGGGGCGTTGCCCGATAGCCTTGACTCCTATGTCGAAGAAGACCAAAAAGCGTAAGGCGCGCATGCGCCGCTCCAAGGCCAACCACGGCAAGCGTCCAAACATGGGTCGCGGCTAAGCCGACACCCATATGAGCCGCCTCGTTGCATTGCACGCAGGAGGCTCTCGTGAACCCTGGCAGAAGCTGGGGCTTTCATTTACTGGTAACTCTTGTCTGTTGGCTGATGTTGACCTGACCATCACAGATGAGTCCCCAGGCCTCTATTCCTGGACCATTGATGTTGGCGTTGACGATGTCTGTGAGATCGATGGCATTCCCACCACCCTTGTCTCGACGTCGTCTCAACGATCTGCCACATCCAAGATTGGCGCACACACAATCACCGGCCTCGACCACGTTGTGGTCAACACAGACAATCTTGATCGAACCTGTTCAGCCATTGCAGCAGTCCTTGGTCTTGATGTGCGTCGTGAACGTGAAGTCGGAAACGGAGTCGTGCAGCGATTCCACAAACTTGATAACACCATTATTGAAGTTGTCAGTGGGCCGCACGTCACCACAGTCGGTGCATCGCTGTGGGGAATGGTGGCAAGCATTGATGATTTATTCGAATACTGCGAATCATTAGGTGACGACATTGCTTCTCCACCGAAACGCGCCACACAGCCTGGCCGTTACATCTCAACCGTGCGCGGCGCAACTGGGCTTGGTGTTCCGTTTGCCATGATGACCCCACATGTGCCTGGTATGGCAACGCGATGAACTAGTCAGATTCTTCGTCTTCGCCCGCAAGTTGTCGCAAGAACTGCATGCCGACATCGCAAGAGTCGTTTGCAGGACACCATCTACATTGAAAACCTGGGCGAACTTCTGGTTCGCGAGTCTTCAACACCAGATCTGCAATTAACAAAGTGCCCTGCGCGGTGCGACGAACGGCTGATTGCAACAAACCTTCTGTGACGTCTTCATCGTCGAGGCGTGCAGAGTCAAGTGAATATGATGCGAGCCTGCGAGGCGCTTGACGACTACGCAGCGTTTCGATGAGTGCATAGAAGCGCAAATCGTCGCGATGTGTGGGTGTGAGCCGGCCCGTTTTGAGATCGATGATGACTTTTCGTCCTGGTCCGCCAAGCACTAAGTCCATGCGAGATGTAAACAGCACTGCGCCACCGAAAAGTGAATACGACGCTGAGTATTCGACCATGGGTCGCCATTGTGGTTTGACTGGTGGAAAGCATTCAAGGAAATTCGAAACAGCTCCGACAACTGCGCCACGTAATTCGGCAAGTTCGTGTGCTGGTAACGAGATAATAAAATCTGATGCACTTTCGCGTGGGTTTTCCGCCACGCTTGTGATGGCTGCATCAACAATTTCTGACGGAATGATGGGGCCTCGCCAGTTGAGCAACAGCTCAATGCCCTTATGCGCAATAGTGCCGCGCACGGTGTTGATGTTCCATGCAAATTGTGCTTGTCGATTCAGCACGTGGTATTTCTCGCACCCATGCACAGTTGCAATGTGATGCTTATTGACACGCAGAGGATTTTCTGGCGTGAATAAATCTTTAATAGGAGCGAGCGCTTCTACAAGTTGCTCTTCAATTGATTCAACAATGTCGATAGACAGCGGTTCCCAATCAGTGGGAACGCCAAGTGCCGAAATGACGGCCTGTTGCAACGGGTTGAGTTCTGTATCCACGACGAAGTAACGATAGGTCGCGGGAGTGTCGCAGAAGGGGAGAGTGTGCCACACCCTTTTGGCAATATGTGTCCATGAGTCCATCGGCCACTACCAAGTTCACGGCAGCAGCCAGGGTGTTGGCCCAGCGCGCTGCCGAACTCGATCTCGTGGTCCCTGGGTTTCGCAGCCCACCTCGCATTGTGGGCGTTAACCGCAGTATCAGGCGTTCGCGTGATAGCGAAGGCGGCGTGGTCGCTGTGCGCTTGTCTGACAGGCCATTCACTGCAGCCGTCGGCGACATGATCGAAGGCGTCATCTTCATCAACCGGCTCGAACCCCCAGAAGCCGACAGGGCTCGCACCCAGTTATGGCGCACCATGTTGCAGTTCACAGTGGAAATTTCGAACGATGCATCAAATTCTCTCCGTGTCACACAGCACGACCACGCCACTACGCGCGTAGCCTAAATACGTTCTTGCCCGGATGGCGGAACAGGCAGACGCAGGGGGCTTAAACCCCCCGGAGGGCAACCTCTTGCGGGTTCGATTCCCGCTCCGGGCACCAGTTCTTCGGAGGCACAATGCGTATTGAACGAATCAGAGTGGTGGGTGTACCTCTCGTTCTTGTGTCTCCATTGCGTACATCTGACGGTGCTCATCAATCGCGATCAGCTGTTCTAGTAGAGATCACTGACTCCGATGGCTTTGTCGGGTGGGGTGAAAATGTGGCGCCTGCCGGTGTTGGCTATATCGGTGAACATGCTGAAGCCTCCTATGCGGCAATGACACAGCTCTTGATTCCTGAACTTGTACAGCATGACGTCGCAGTTGCTGATTTGTTCGCAGACGGTTGGTGGGGAATACAAGGCAATCATTTCGCAAAGCATGCGCTCGAATCCGCATTGTGGGACGTGCACGCCAGACGTCAAGAAAAGTCGCTAGCTGAAATATTGGGCGCAGCTGAAACTGAAATAGAAGTCGGTGTAGTCGTCGGAATGCATGATTCCATTGATGATGTTGTTGCCGAAGTGATGATGCGAGTTGAAGAAGGCTACGCACGCGTCAAAGTGAAGATTGCACCTGGGCATGATGTTGATGTTCTTGCAGCAGTGCGTGATGCAGTGGGTATCGAATATGCCATTCAGGCCGACGCGAATGGTGCCTATGGTGCTGATGACATTGACTTGTTGTGTTCGCTTGACAAGTTCGCATTGCAATTCATCGAGCAACCGTTTGCAGCTGATGATCTTGATTCTCACGCCGAACTGTTGCATAGGTCTGCAACATCGGTGTGTCTCGATGAATCGGTGAACTCAATGAGTGAATTATTGAATGTGCTAGATCGTGGTGCATGTGATGTTGTCAACATCAAACCATCGCGGGTTGGTGGTATTCGTGATGCAATTGCCATGCACGATGTTCTTGTTGATCGTGGCATTGATGCGTGGGTGGGAGGCATGCTCGAATCAGGCATTGGACGAGCATCATGTCTTGCCATTGCTGCCATGCCAGGGTTCACTTTGACGCCCGACTTGTCGGCATCAGCCCGCTATTTCGCAACTGATATCACGACACCGTTTGTGCTGAATGAAGGCATGTTGAAGGTGCCAACCGGGTTCGGAATTGGTGTTGAACCCTTGCCTGAAGTGCTTGCCGGTGATGGCGTCGTAATTGAAACCTTGTTTCAGTACTGATTCGTGGCACGATTTCATCCATGAGTTCTTCAGATACGTTCAGCCTTGAAGCGATGCTGGCAGACCTCGACTCCTTGGTGTCGTGTGAATCTCCATCACGTGACATTGAACGTTTGCAGGCTCACGCACTGTTGTTGTCAGGACTTATGGAGCGCTTACTCGGTTCTGCGCCAACTCTGATTGAGTCTCCAGTCGGCCCACACGTTCACTGGCGCGGCGGTAATGACCCGAAGGTTCTTATTTTGGGCCACCACGACACAGTGCACCCTGCTGGCACGTTGGCACGGTTGCCATTTGCTGTGAGCGGTGGAAAAGCTACAGGTCCAGGCGTCTTTGATATGAAGGCTGGCATTGTGCAGGCAATCTATGCAGTTGCATCATTGGCGGATTCTTCGCACGTTGAAATTTTGCTCAGTGCAGACGAAGAAATTGGTTCGCACGCATCACGCGCGCTTATTGAAGAACGCGCAATTGCATGTGGTGTTGTATTGGTTCTTGAACCAAGCGCAGATGGCGGCGCATTAAAGATTGGCCGCAAAGGAACTGGCACCATCACGTTGTCGATCGAAGGACGAGCATCTCATGCCGGACTTGAACCAGAAAAGGGCATCAATTCCTTGGTGGAATTAGCAACATTGATACCTCAGATAATTGCGATTGCTGATGATTCAATGGGTACAACAGTGACACCGACGCTTGCATCTGCAGGCACAGCAGACAATGTGGTGCCAGCGCTCACAACATGTGCAGTTGACGTGCGGGTTGCTGTGCCAAGTGAGAAGCCACGCGTTGAAGCAGCGTTTGCGGCTCTACGTTTGCAACACCCCGAGGCACGACTTGTTATTTCTGGACAAATTGGTCGGCCGCCAATGCACGAATCAGCTGCTGCCGGATTGTTTCCAATTGCTGCATCAGTGGCGAATCGCATTGGTATCGGCGCGCTCAATGGCGTTGTGGTTGGCGGCGGCTCTGACGGCAACTTCACTGCTGCAGTTGGGGTTGAAACACTTGACGGTTTGGGCGCAGTGGGTGGCGGTGCACACGGCGACACAGAACATGTAGTTGTCGACACCATGCCGCAACGCGCGGCGCTGTTGGCTGGCTTGTGTCAGGAATTGTCTTCGATGGCTAAGAGGCCACCGCTTGGCAACGTGCCAGCACCGCGATAAACCTGCAACTTTGCACGGCTGTCGTCGATATCTAAATTGCGCATGGTGAGTTGACCAATACGGTCAAGAGGACCAAACGCTGAATCTTCGACTCGTTCCATGCTGAGACGGTCAGGCGCATATGTAAGGTTCGGGCTAGTGGTATCAAGAATGCTGTAGTCGTCTCCACGGCGCAAACGCACAGTGACTTCACCGGTGATAGCAGTACCGACCCAACGCATGAGTGGCTCACGCAACATCAGTGACTGTGGATCAAACCAGCGACCTTCATACAGCAAGCGCCCAAGACGACGTCCCATGGTGCGGTAATTCTCAAGTGTTGCTTCGTTGTGAATACCAGTAGCAAGACGCTCATAGGCAATATGCAGCAATGCAAGGCCAGGCGATTCGTAAATACCGCGGCTCTTTGCTTCGATGATGCGGTTTTCTATTTGGTCACTCATGCCAAGACCGTGGCGGCCACCAATGGCGTTTGCTTCTAAAACAAGGTCTACCTGAGATTTGAATTCTTTACCGTTGATTGCAACGGGGAAACCTTCGTGAAAACGAATTGATACAACTTCTGATGCAATAGCAATGCTTTCGTCCCAATGGGCGACACCCATAATTGGTTCGACAAGTTCCATTCCGTTGTTCAGTTCTTCCAACAATTTTGCTTCGTGTGTCGCACCCCAAATGTTTGAATCTGTTGAATATGCTTTTTCCTTCGATGCCTTGTATGGCAATTTGCGCGCAGTGAGAAATTCGCTCATCTCAGTACGTCCGCCCATCTCGTCAACAAAGGTGGGGTCAAGCCATGGCTTGTAAATGCGCAATGCAGGGTTCACCATGAGGCCATAGCGATAGAAACGTTCGATGTCGTTGCCTTTATACGTGCTGCCGTCACCCCAGATGTCAACAGAATCTTGTCGCATTGCGCGCACCAACAATGTGCCAGTTACGGCGCGTCCTAACGGAGTGGTATTGAAATAGGTTTTTCCTGCAGTCGTAATGTGGAACGCTCCGCACTGCAATGCAATGAGACCTTCATGAACAAGTTCTTCTCGGCAGTCAATAAGGCGCGCAATTTCTGCACCATATTCTTTGGCTCTGTCGGGAATGCCTGAGAGATCAGTTTCGTCTGGCTGCCCAAGGTCTGCAGTGTAGGCACAGGGGATTGCGCCTTTTTCGCGCATCCATGCAACAGCGGCTGATGTATCTAGGCCACCAGAAAATGCAATTCCGACGCGTTCGCCGGCGGGGAGAGTGGTGAGTACCTTTGACATTCCCTTAACGGTAGTGGCGCATGACCATGACTACAGCGATGGATTCCATCAGAGCTGCGATTCCTATGACTACAACAGCGAGTGCGATAGCGGGGGTGGAGGAGATATCGACCAGTCCAATTGCAATAACACCGACAGAGCAGACCCAACT
>Ga0214919_10003197_pt1 | contig 25017 bp, 19 predicted proteins | sample LL1503_MetaG_FD_177994 | JGI IMG/M metagenome (GOLD analysis project Ga0214919, IMG submission 177994) | Freshwater microbial communities from Lake Lanier, Atlanta, Georgia, United States - LL-1503 | ecosystem: Environmental > Aquatic > Freshwater > Lake | place: USA: Georgia | collected... | reverse complement strand
TTCCACTTTCGTTTCGGAAATACCACGCTGTTGGCGCAGCGGCTGCTGTGTCTTTAATAATGGGTAGCCACATTGCAAATTCTTTCATTCCTTCTAGTGAGTTACCAGGGTTGCGCAAGACGCTCTCCCAATATTTAGGGTTACATGGTCCCGTCACACCAGCAGGATCTAAACACTTTCCGTAACCATTTCCCATGTTAAGCCAGAATGGGTCTGCATCAGCATAATACTTTGCAAGATCTGCAGGAGTTTCTGATTTCTTTACCCAACCAAAGATGGTTGGGACGCGAACAGGAAGAGCTGAAACAGAAAATCGTTGAATACCGTTGGCATCTTTTGTAAGAGATGCATCGACATTTGAAATTCTGCCACTGAGCCAACCTGTGATGGTTGTGCTGAGTTTAAACTTTAAAGAAAATGCAACATTAAGTGGCGCAGCCACAGGCATCGCGCACTCAGTCTTTGAGCTTTGAACGCCTTCGCAGAATGTGGCACCGCCTCCAGTGTTAATCCCCAAACCTGAATACATTTTGGGATCTAATGAATCTTTATAAACATCATAGGTACCAGTCAATAAGCGCACTGGCCAAATAGATGTTTCCAGAGTTGCTTGTGAAAACTGAAGCTCTTTCGGCATTCTGGTGCCACCAATAATTGATGAAACTAGATATAGAGAGCCCGCAGAGTGTGGTGCCTTGGGTACATCTACTAAGAAAGTGCTGCCAGAGGTGGGTAAATTAGCTGCTTTATCACCCACAAACTCCCAGCCAGTTTTGCCTGGAAAATCCTTAACAAAGGTAACTGCCAGCTTTTCACCGCTAGTTGTTGTGGCAGCCACTTCTTCAATGCAATCAGAAGAATCAGCATTACACATTCCCACTGGTGATCCATATTTCTGGAACTCATCTCGTGGGCATTCAGATTCTGCAAAACTGTTGCAGGACTTTACGGCTAGTACTTTTCCTGTGCCAATCTCATACTTATCTGCTTTAAAGCTCATTAACTGAGGATGAGCAAACATGGTGTAAGTCTGAGTAATACCTTGAGCCAAAATTCCCCATGATGCATCTGCAGTTGGTGGTGGAGATTGACGCCAATCCTCATCTGGCACCGCAGCATTGGCTGAAATAACAAAGCTAGAAAGAGCTATCGATAATACTACTGATAGTAATTTCTTCATCGTTTTATTTCCTCTTATAACCGGCTGGGCAGGTAGGTTTTAGGGCAGTTACCTTCTTTACAGTTTTACCCTTCACACAATTAATAGTGATCTTCTTAGCTGCACTTACAGGTGTAACAGGTGTACTTGCCGCTGCATCTTGAGTCAGCTTCACTTTAATTGTTGGGTTAGAGAAAGAAAAACCATAAGCGCCAAGACGTAACCAGCCAGCTGATTCACTGAGGAAAGTTGTAACAACTTGGCTAGCTGAATCACCAGCAACTGAGACTGTTGCCTTTACTGGGGCTGCACTGAACTTATAGAGACAGCGTGCAACGGCAGAAGACATCACTAAGTCATACGTTCCAGCAAATACTGCCCCCGTTGGTGTGAAGTGAGGCGCAGCTACTTGGTAATCCAAAGTACTGGTGGATTCGATGAAATCTGGTGGGCCTTCTAGGAACTGTGTGGCATTGGTTGTAACAATGCCCACAAGATTTGTTGCAGATGTAAAGCAAGGATTGTTCTTGTTTGCTTGATCATCCCAATTGGACATGGTTCCCATGTTCCAGAAGGTTGGGTTAACCGTTGCTTTATCCCCCACAACCGGCAGCCAGGCAAGGAATTCATCCCATTGATACTTATCTTTAAAGCCGGCTCCGCCGTATTGAGTAATCATATTTTCAGGCTTAGTTCCATCAGTTCCGCTTAATACAAAGTGCTGGCCTGTGGGTGGCAACCCATCTTTATAGAAAGTAGCAAGAGATGCAGGAAGTGGTGACTTTGGAATCCACTTATAGATAGATGGCACATGGATGGCAAAACCCTCCATGCGAAGAGTTTGTCCAGTTGCTGCATCACCAGTAATTGTCACCGCTGGCTTCTTCACGCGCCCACGCAACCAACCTGAAACTCCAGCAGAGAACTTGATCTCAACGCCTAGTGAAAGGTTTTCTGGAAGTGGATAACTCAATGCGCACTTGGTATCAGATGAAGCTGCACAAATCTCTGCTGCGCGACTTCCTGCGCCACCATAGGGACGATCACCCTTGTTATAGCGGGTGACATCTGCTGACATTGAATTTGTAGCGAACTTGCCTGAAACTATTTTGACTGCATAAATCTGTGTGTCAAAGTTTTCAATAACAAACTTCGTCTGGTTCTTACTCTTATCTCTAAACCCATTAACAATTGCCCGCACCATGTATGTGGTGCCACCAGCATGTGGCTTAGAGGCGATCTCAACTAGTAGTGGCACAGAGCCAGACGGCAGGTTAATTGATGCATCACCTGTAAAGATATCGGGTGTCAGCTCTGGATAAGCTCCAATGATTTTAACACCAACGGCTTTACCTGCTTCATCTTTAGCAAAGACTTCACTGATGCAGTTTGTTGCAACGCTGCCACACTGCGGCAGAACTGCATCAAATCTTTGAAGAGAGGTATAGGCACAGCTGGCATCTTTACACAGCTCAACGGCTGTGATGGTGCCTGACGAGTTTTGAGTGAAAGAGGCAAAAGATGATTGTTGCTGCTTAAAGAAAAGGTTTTCATTGGCAACATAGCCAATGGTGTTGGGAGAAGTTGGATCTGGAGCTATCCACTGCTCATCATTTTCACCCACAGGTGCTGGCTCTTTAGCTTGATCAATACCGCCAGGAACTGGGGCAGTTGTCTCTGGAACTACTGTTCCATCAGCGTTTTGCCAGGTGTTTTTGGTTCCATTGGCTTTGCAAATCAAATCCTTGCCGGTAATTGAATCTTTAGCTGTTATACCAGCAGTAGGGCCGCAATCACGATTAGGCGCTGGCACGCCTTCTGGGTAGTCAGCAGCAAAGGTTGAAATCGAGGGTACAACTAGAGAAATCATTAAAAGTAAAACAACTATGAAGTTGTTACGGATCTTCACTGTGCACCGTCCATTTCTTTCTTCATTTCTTCTTATAACCAATAGGGCAAACTGGCTTTACTGCAGTTACTTTCTTAACGAGCTTGCCTTTAACACAAGTAATGGTGATCTTCATAGCAACCGTTGGCTTAGGTGTTGGAGTAACAACCACGGTTGGTGTTGGTTCTGGAGTTGGCGTGGCAGTAGGTGTAGGCGTTGGCGCCGGTGCATCCTGGAACATCTTGACTTGAATAGTTGGTGAGGAGAAAGTAAAGCCATTAGCTGAAAAGCGTAGCCAGCCATTTCGCTCAATTAATGTGGTGGTTGCAACCTTAGCTGTGCCATCTGGGGCAACAATTGAGATATCTGCCTTGATAGGAGCGCTAGAGAACTTATAGATACAACGTGCAACATCTGAAGGAATGCTTAAATCATAAGTTCCCTCGAAAACAACTTTCTTATCTGTTAAGTGAGGCGCAGATACTTTATAGATCAGAGATTGGGAAGCAGTATCAAAGACAGGTGGGCCAGCGGAGTAATTCGTAGCATTTGTAGCAACCATACCTGTTATTTTTGATGTGTCATTAAAGCACTGGTTAGAACCAGACATTTCGTTTTCAGATAAAGTTCTAATCGTCCAACTTGATAACACAGCAGTTGCTTGATCATTGACAAAAGGCAAAAGTAGTTTTAACTGCTCCATGCCCACTGGGCTCCATGCATCTGGCTGAAGAATCACATTACGTTTGAGCGGATCCACGTTAGGGGCACTACGGCCACCAGGTCCGCTAGCATTATTAGGATCATTTTTTTGTGGATCATTGATGTAGTAACCTGTGTTTACATCATATTGTGACTGCAATCCTGCTGGCATTTCATTCCATTTATACATCTTATAAACAGCTGGAACAGATACTGGCTCTCCTTGAATCAAGAGCGTTGATGTATTACCGCTGGAAGTAATTGAAATCTCTTGCTTTGCCACTCTTCCATGCAACCAACCAGATGGCAGTTTGCTCATTCTCAGTTTAAGGAAATAGCGCTTATTGGCTGGGAACTCGTATCGCTGCAAACACTTCTTCTCGGTTACAGAGTTAGCAACACAGAATGCGCCGGCAGTAATGCCTGGGGCTGCCCAGCCCCAACCGGCTGTTGGGTGTGTGCCATCAGTAAATGATTGCAAGCCCGCATCTTTAGCATCTTGACCGTAATTGGCATCTTGGTAATTAACTGGATATACCTGAATATCCAAAGAACTTAAGGTTGAGCCTTGTGCATTTCCCCCACCACGAGTATGTACACGAACAAAATAAAGATTACTTGCTCCAAACTCTGCCTCCGGCAGTGAATAGACACTTCCAGTAGCTCCAGTTGGAACTCCAATGGCAGGTGCGCCCTCAAAAGCGTTCAGAGCTTTATATGGAAAATAGCGGCTGAATTTCGCACTGATCTGATTTGCTGAAGTATCAGTAACACCAAAATCTGCAATACAATTTATGTCAGAGTCACTTGTGCACTGCGGTAAAATCGCTTCATAGCCATATCCGTCAGCACAAATTGGATCAGTGACTGATGCGCAGATTGGCTTTTCGGTTTGGCGGGGCTTGTAGTTCTTGGTATAGAGATTTGAAGATGACTCTCCATACAAATCGGTAAAGCTAAACACATGTTGTCCAAGTTCGGCATCATTTGGAATTGCCCATGTTGGGCCAAGTTCTCCAGTGCTAGCCAGGGCTCCAGTTGTAACGGGAGTAGTTAGGGCTATGGCCACGAAGAAAGCAACAAAAAACTTAGTAAAGCGCTTCATCTTCTCCCCTACCTTGTTGGAACTGGATGTAAAACTAGATAATGCGAACCGCTCCTAAAGAGTTCTTAGGAGCGGCCCACACTTACTGATCTAGTTAGAAGCGAGGGCCAACTGCCTTATATCCCTTAGGACATACGGGCTTAGTTCCCTTTACTGTCTTGGTTGAAGCACCGCGTGCACAGGTGATTGAGTACTTAGGTGCTGGAAGGGCTGAAATCTTCTTGCTAGAAGCCTTGTAGCCCTTCTTCATCATGATTGTTAGACGTGGCTTTGAGTACTGGAAGCCAGAAACATCAATGATGATATTTCCATTCTTAGCTGAAACAACGGCTATTGCTGCTGAAGATCCACCAGCTTCAGTAGAGATAGACACTGTCAATGCAGTTGCAGCATCTGCTGGATTTGTTAGTCCCCATAGTAGAGCTGCATCCTTGAAAGGAATAACAGCCTTATAGAAACCAACATTTGGTGTGGCTCCATCAGGTGCAAAGTGTGGGGCTGAAGTTGTCCAGCTAAATGCCTTAGCTGTTGCATCCCAAGTTGGTGTGGTCAGTGAGCAAACACCGTTTGAACCAACATACATATTGCCGGAAACTCCATCTATACCAAAACCGGACGTATCATTTTGCACGATAATCAATGTTTGGAACTGTCGCACCGAAGCCTTTGCAACTCCAGTTTCGCCAGTGCAATCAGCTGGTGTCTTTGCCAATGGTACCGTTACAGCAGTTCCTTCAACTGTAAGAGTGGTGAACTCTTGTCCCACAGTTGATGTGACAGTTGTATCAACACCCACAGCAACAGTTACACCAGTTTTGATATCACCGGTGCGAACCTTGACTGAGATGACGATGTCAGAGTCCAGGCTGACCGCATATGACTTGTTTCCAGTTTGACCAGCAAGGCTAACTTTGTTTTCAGCTGAAGTTAAAGTTGGGACTACGTCGATAAAAACGTGGTTCACAAACTCATTAGCTGCCTTGGCATCTACGTAGAGTCCATCGTAACCAATTGAACCTAGGCCTAGTGTGTTCCACAACGGTGAAGTCCAGCGGCCTGTAAGGGCGCGGCCGGCTTCAACTGGCGGCAACACTGCAGTCTGCTCATTTGGCGCAAGTGGAGCAGGTACTACGCCTTGTGCATCAGGTCCAGAAGTTGCAGCAGTTACATCTGTGGCTGGGGCAGCATTTGGATCTACAGGAGCAACTGTTGAGCCAGTTGCGGCTGAAGTAGATGTTGAACCAGTCGCGGCTGCGGTAGTAGGTGCTGCAGGTACTGGAACAATCGTTGGCACAGTCGCAGGCGTGCCAGCAACATCCCAACCATTGATCAATGAATTATTTGTAACCCACACTGGAGTATACAAAGGCTGCATCTTATCAAAGCTCTTCTTAGTGGCATCATAGCGAGCATTAACTGCTGGCTGTTGACCTTGAAGTGCATATTCCTTGAGATCGATCCATGTTGCAGCATCAAGATCTTTAGCTGCAGCCGCAGCCAGAGCCGGAGTTGCGTAGTTAAATATGAATTTTACTTCTGCATCATTAACTGCTGCTACTGCGCCTTTGTAGCACGCACCAAAAGCTTGCTTTGAAGAAGTATTGGTCTTTGAATCCCAACAATCAATGATGGCAGTGAATGCATCAATTGGCTTTGTAATATCATACTGCTTCGAAGTTGAGTCATAACGAGCTCCAATTTCAGGGAACTCAGCTGTGCCAACCAAAGAAGATATATCGGCATATACTGTTGTATCGGCAACTAATGCATCTCTTTGATACTGAGTTGTCCACCAACCGTTTTCTTTTACAACACCTTTCACAACCTTTGCAACTGGAGCAAAGGAAATGCCATTGGTGGCACTTTGCCCAGGAACTGCCACTCCATTTGCAACCCACTGCAATGGAACAACTTTTCCTTGCGCTGTTGTTACTGTGACTGATTCAATGCAATAAACACCATTTTGAACTGCGCAAGCAGGAAATGCTGTTTTAGGAACGCGCAAAGTTGCCGCGCTTGATGGTGCAATACCATTGGCCAACATTGCCAAGGCTGCGAGCGCAACTACTGCGCGACTAACTGTGAACTTCTTCATTACTACCCCCCAGGAGCGATATGGCTTTTGGCCGAGTTTACTTATGGATGGCACCGCAAAACAGCCCCTAACTTATGCAGATGAGGCCCTTTTTTTACTTTTTGACGTATCCCTTTGGACATACTGGCTTTACGGCAGTGACTTTTTTGACGCTCTTGCCCTTCACGCAGGTGATCGTGATCGTTTTAGCCTTAGCCGCGGGGATCTTCTGATTATTGGCAGCGGATTGGGATGTCCCTGTGGCGTCTGGCCCCGAGCTGTTTTGATTTGCCTCTGTAGCAGCACTATTCATGTTATACGCCGGGTTAAGGGCGATATCTAAAGCTGGGTCAGGGAAATCAAAGTTGGATACTTCAATCACGATATTAGTTTTATTGACAGAGATTGAGCTCAAAGCCACTTTAGAGCCTGTATCAGAAGTAATGATGGATACCACCAACGCTTTAGCGGCATCGTTAGGATTGGTAAGACCCCAAAAAAGTTTGGCATCGTTAATAGGAATAATGGCACGGTAGAAACCCTTATTTACTGTGGATCCATCTGGTGCTAGGCGCGGAGCACTAGCTGTGTATTTGAAATGTTTTGTGTCAGCGTTCCAAATGGGTGTTGAGAGCTTGCACAGTCCATTTGAGCCGATGTATAGCTTGCCACTTGAACCAGCCACATTAAATCCGAGCGGATCGTTTTGAGGAACTATCACCGTTTGGAACTGGCGGATTAATGTCGCAGCAACTCCAGTATTACCTACGCAATCTTTGCTTGATTTTGCTAACGGTACAAGCACTGGATTTCCTTCAATAACCATTGTTGTAATGCCACCGGTGACGCTTGTGTCGACAGAGACATCGCTGCCCACGCCAAATGTCACACCACTTTGGAAGTTACCCAAACGCAATTTAATGGAGATTGTCACAGCCTGGTCTAAATCAGCAGCGTAATTAACGTTTGTAGCTTGTGCTGCTAATTTAACCGAGCCTGACGATGAAAGTGTTGGCTGTGCATCAACATAAACCCACGGCACAAACTCATTGGCTGCTTTTGCATCAATATAAATTCCATCATATCCCTTTGCCCCTAACCCAAGAGATGTCCATAATGGATTACTCCAACGACCGGGTAAGGCTTTCCCTGAAGTGATAGCTGAATTTGCGGCAGCATCACTAGATCCAGATGTTGTCCACGACAGCGCCAGCATTTTGCCCGTTGTGGGGATGACTGAAACTGAATCAATGCAGTATGTATCTGTGGCGTTGACACAGTTAAGCCATGATCCTGTAGGTAAAACAACATCGGCATGGGCTATATGTATGCCAAAGATTAACTGAGCAATTAAAGTGATTGAAATAAGAAGGGAGCGAAAAGTTACTCGTGTATTTTTCATCGGGCCACCGTTAAGAACCAGTTCCATTGCCATGTTGCCTTATCTTCCACGTTCGTAATGTCTTTAAACTCTGGAAAAGTAAATACTAGATTGACATTACCACCCGGGACTACAGATAGTGGGCGTGATGAGGAGATAAGTGGAGCGTGGTCCACATAAACCATCAGTGAAGGTGCCACAAAAATGATGTCCCCCGTCTTATTTCTAGCACTGAGCGTCCAAGTCGTTGGACACATCCCAACACGGCATTTAGACCATGTTACGTACAATCCTTGCGCAGTTAAACCCCCCAGAGTGTCCCCAAGCCCAGCTGCGCGAGATATTGCGCTCAAGTCTCCGATTGATTCTTCCCACGTCACTGGATAATCCGAAATAACTCCTCGGATTTGTGCACCAGTGGGGGAGGTATTTTGAGTCGGCGCAGTGGGATCAGCCGTAGGCTCAACTGAGGAGTTCTCATATGTGTTAGAAGAAGTAGAGGCAGTAGAGATGCTCTCAGCGTTACGAATGTTGGTGATAAGGATATATCCCTGAATAGAAATGGCAGAGACTACGAGCGCAAACCCAAAGAATGCAGCTAAGCGACGCAGCCTTCTACGCCGAGACTTAGCAATAATTATCGAAGCTAAGTCTTTATCTTCTAGCGTCCCTAGCGCCATCCACTGCAGTTCACGGCGGATTAGTGGCTCAACATCACTCATTGTCCACCACCTCTGCAGTTACTACATCATTTTCTAATTCTCGCTGTGACTGAGATGAAGGTAACCCTTTCTTAAAAGATTTCTCTAACTCCGGCATCAGTCCAATATGGGCAGCAACTGCAGCCTTGCCACGGGCAAGGTGGGAAGCAGCTGTGCCAGTTGGTATCTCCAAAACTTCTGCAACCTCTCTCAAGACAAAGCCATATTCATACGTCAACACCAAAACAGCTCTTTGCATTCCGCTTAAAGATTTGAGGGCAGATTGCACCAATAATCGCTGCAACACATCATCTGATTGATCTGCAATTTGTAATACTTCTTCAGGCAAATCAAAGCTGACTTCTTTTTCATCTCGGCGTCTAGCCCACTTGCGGCGCATATCAATGTGCTTGGACACCATCACTCGAATGACATAGGCCTCAGGGTTTTCATGTTTGCTTACCTTTTCCCAACGCTCAAAGACATCTATAAGTGCCTCTTGCAAAACATCTTCAGCATTTTGTGTATCAAAGCAGATAGTGCGCGCAGCACGTATCAACATGCTCTGTCGCTGCGATAGCCATAAGGTGAACTCCACCTGGGCCGATGCTTTGGTCATGGGGGTAGCCTAACTCCCTCAATAGATGTGGGCCCAGACGGGCTCGAACCGTCGACCCACGGATTAAAAGTCCGTTGCTCTACCGACTGAGCTATAGGCCCCACTTGTTAAATAGGTATGTGAAACTCATTTAACTGGCTCATCTTAGGTCATGATGAGCGTGGTTATCCAAATTATGATTCAAAGAACATGCGCCTTTAGGCGCAATTGCTGCTCCTACTTCTTTTTATAGCCGGCCGGACAGGTTGGCTTACTAGCAGTGACCTTCTTAATCGTTGTGCCTTTCACGCACGTGATGGTGATCTTCTTGGCTACTACAGGTTTAGGAGTTGGAGTCACAACCACAACTGGTGTTGGACCATTGTTAATGAAAGCAATAATTGGCTCAATCTTTCAGCCAAAGGCTTCACTTTCTCAACTCCAACTATTCAGGTGAAGTTGTCACAAGAAGCACCTGCACCTGTGCCAACACCCACACCAACTCCGACGGTCACCGCAAGTCCAGATGCAGGGGATTTAAGGTTTTTCGGCCTTAGTTTCTGGCACATTGGCCAAAATTATGCTCGGCCATGCATAAATAGGCTTTAATGGTGCGGTAAACCTCTCGATAACTTTGTGTTCTACACCTGGCAGGGGAGCTGCAATGCGTAAATCTCGGGTTCTATTAATGGCAGTCCTTTCCTTTGCCCTGCTTACCCCAAACTTTGCCACTGCCGATAACAAGCCAATAGAGCAGTTCTGGGATCAAGGACCTACAGTGAAAAACGTCGGTGGCTACACCGGCGTTCTTGTTGAAGATGCTTTTGAGCTCACAGCACGTCAATCCAACATGGTGGGTTTCTACTTTGAGAAAAAAGATGGCAACTGGCTGCAAAAAGAGGCATTTGCTTGCAAATCTTATGCTGACCCGAACTGTGCCAAAGCAGAAAATGTTTGGTATGACGCAATTTTAGAGCCTTGTAAATCCTCGACTCAAACAAATTGCATCGCATCTGTTACTGCCATTAAAGATGGAAAAGAAGTAACGGGTAAATTTGCAGAAAGTTATCCAACTGAAAATGAGTACATTTTCAAGGGAGATATCGCAGCAAATATTCCAGATGGTGGTCTGCCATCTCTGTGGACCTTTGATGGCTTAATGCATCAAGGCGGTGATAAGTTCATGGTGTACCCACGATATTTCCACAATGGTGCTGGCCGTGGTGACAATAAAGTTACTTCATTGGCTCCAGATCAATTCGATGTTGGAATCTTTGCGGTATCAAAAGAGAAATATCCGGGAGAAGCTCAAAACGCAGTTTTTAATGTTAGGGCTGGCACAGCAGATGCGGTAGGCAAAGCTGCTTGGTGGAATGGAACTAACTACGGTTGCCAAGCAACCGGTAATAAAGGTGAATGCGCCATGAGTTGGCCACTACCTAAAGATGTTCGCTTTCGGGTTGAAATCAAAACATCTATCCCTTTAAGTAGTTTTATGCATGGTCGCTTACTCGACCCAACAATCAAGATTTCAGCAGATAGCACTGGGGGCCAAACCTTCACAATCGAAGGTGGATCAGTTTCTGTTCCTGTACTTAATACCTGGATAAAGAACTCTGAGATGCCAAAACCTCTCTATGACTACCTCTATGCAATGCCTAACTGGGGTGGGTTCTTTGTATACACCGATGGTAAAGGTAGTAGCCGTGACAACGTGCAGTTATTGCAACACTTTGATCAGTACAGTGCACAGACCTTTAAGGAGTATCTATGGTGGCTAGAAGTGGCCAAAGATAAGTCAATTGGGGATAGAACTATGTGGATTGCTCGCACTTTGAGCGCCAATGAAATCGATAGTGCCGGCGAGCAAGTGCGCACTTGCCTGAGCAGTTCTAAAGATCTCAATGGAATTGTCACCACCAATGCTGGCATGTATATCTCTTCACCACCTGTCTTTAACAAAGAGACCCAATCTCTTGATTACAAAGTATCTGCTCCGCACCTTAATGACACAGGAAAGCTCAATATTGGAAACTATAATTTGATTTTAAGCTCAGACGTTGCCCGCTGTATCTATGGATTTACTAAAGCACCAGTGTCAGCAACAGTAAGCATCGTCTCATCTGATGGCTCTTCTCAAGTTGCCACGACTGCCGTTACTGAAAAGAACGGCTGGCTCTATCTTTCAGCAGCCGGTTACACATACTCATCACCAACGGTTCGTGTGAAGTTGACTCAAGAAGCACCTGCTCCAACACCAACTTCCACACCCACTCCAGAGCCAACACTGACAGTAACTGCGACACCGACATCAACAGTGACTACAGTCCCTGCCAAGAAAATAACAATCACTTGTATTAAGGGCAAAGTAGTAAAGAAGGTAACTGCAGTTAAGCCGGTATGTCCAAAGGGCTATAAAAAGAAGTGATTTAAATCCTATTGCACTAGTTCTTGGCACATAGTTCTAAATGCCTTTGTATGGGCATCCACATCAGCCTCACTGGTATCTGGACACATCAGCGCCATGTTATGGAAAGGCGTAATCAAAAAGCCATCGTTGAGCATGCGCAAGTGAATGTATTGCTCGAGTTCAAAATCTGCCGCCTTATTTGCATCAGCCCCAGTTACGGGCGCACTCTTGCTAAACATGTATTCACCACGTGCACCTAAGCGATTACAAGTCCATGGCAAATCAAACTCTTTTATTGCAGCGTCCACGCCATCAGACCAGCGTGTGCCAAGTTGGATCATGTGATCAAAGTTCTTTTGTGTTAAAACTTCACTCAGTGTTGCTCTCATAGAAGCAAGCGATAGAGCATTACCGGCCAACGTTCCACCAATGCCACCCGTATCAATAATTTCAAGTTCAACCATGCGCTTTATATCATCAGCTATTTTGTGAGTCATTCCAAAAACTCCAGTTGGTATGCCACCTGCAATTGCTTTACCAATCGTTAAAAAATCTGGCTTTAGCCCTCTCTCTGCGCTCATTCCACCAGGGCCCACAGAGATCGTGTGCGTCTCATCAATAATCAAGATGGTGCCGTATTTCTTAGCAAGGCCTTGCACTGCCTCTAAATAGCCGTCCTTGGGCAAAACAATTCCCACATTAGTCATTGCAGGCTCCATCAGGATAGCTGCAACATCACCGTGAGCTAAAGCTTTTTCCATCCCAGCAATGTCATTAAACTCCACAACCCGAGTTGTTTGATCAAGTGCAATGGGTGCTCCAATGTTTCCTTCTCGGGCAACTGTGTTGCCTTCCATATCTAGCGTTGCAAAGGTTTCATCAACTGAACCGTGATAACAGCGATCAATGACCACAATTTTTGAGCGTTGCGTAATCATGCGGCTATAGCGGATCACGTGGCGGTTAGCATCGGTGGCAGAGACTGTGAACTGCCAGAGCGGCAAACCAAAGCGCCTAGCTAGCTCGCCTGAGACAATGGCCGCATCTTGTGTTGGAAGCATTGCTGTGATGCCTTTGCCAACTTGTTCACGGATAACTGCAACTGTTGCATCAGGTGAGTGCCCAGTCATTGATCCTGTATCACCTAAACAAAAATCAATATAAGTATTGCCATCCACATCCTTAAAGTGCGCCCCCTTAGCTTCCTTAACAAAGAGCGGGTATGCACCTGGCCACTTAGCCATCCACGACATTGGCACGCCGCCAGGCATATTTACTTGCCCAGCTTTAAACATCTCTCCTGATTGTGGATGGAGTGCAAGAAAGCGTGCATCTTCTTTTGCGCGCAACGAAGCTAAACGCTCACGATTAATCATGTTCGTAGTCTATTGAAGTGATTCAAAAACAAATAAAGCTTCAATGTAGTTCTCACCACTCATACCTAGGTTTTGCGCATCAGGGGGCGCGCTTTGTGGCTCTACACACAGACCTTCACTATCTTCTGTGTAAACAACCCACCATGGTGCATCGCACTCAATAGAAATTCTCGCCACATCCTCCCAAACAACTGCTGGCGTGCCTTTAATGCCAGTAAAAGCATCATCCCAAGGTTGGGGTGTTGGAGCACAACGTTGCCCCGTTGGTATTCCATCACTGCCACGAATAAGCATCTCTCGTGCTTCAAACTCAATTTCTGCACTTCCTCCACGATCTAAATCTCTAGCAAACCAAGGATGAAAACCCATCCATGCAGGTAGTTCACAACCATTAGCTTCATATTCAAGTGACCAACGAATAGCATCATCTAAAACCTCTATGGATTGTTCAACAGTTGCACCGTTATATGGCGCTGGCAGATGAAGCATTGATTTACCAGGACCAATCTCTTGCCACGAAGAGATAAGTCCAAACCCATGCAGCGCATGGGGTGGATCAATCGTTGCTGGTAGTTGAAACTCTTGACCTTGTGCATCTTTAATCAAACCTTCATTAATGCGTCCAGCCCATGGCGCCATCGCATACCAACCAGATGTGTGCACCTGTCCTCTAAAGGGCACAGTAAATTCATTATCGCGCCACTTCAGTGAGGTAATACGTGCACCATTGTCATCATCAATAGCAATCTGAAACTCAGCATCATCGATATATTGCATCTACTTCTCCATTGCATCGACTACTTCATGTGCCCATGGAGGTTGCGCCCCTGCTCGTGAACAGGTAATACCAGCAGCGATAGCTGCTTTGTGCAAAACTTCATTTAAAGCATGGCCTTGCAAACCATGGACAGAGTGGTTAATAATTCCTTCAACAACAATGGCACCAACTGTGTCGCCCGCTCCAACCGTGTCCACAACATCGACCTTCACACCACCTACTTCTTCCATGCCATGTTCGGTAAAACCAATCAGCCCCTTTTCACCGCGTGTAATAACCACAGCGCTCACTCCTGCCTCAATCCAGCGATGAGCAACAACATCTAAAGATTCCGTTGGATATAGCCAAGTGATGTCATCATCACTAACTTTGACAACCGATGAGATACTGACCCATTTCTCCACAGCGGCCGCGTATTTTTCGCGATCTGCCATTACTGATGGGCGGATATTGGGGTCAAAGACAATAGGTGCGAATTCGCCCACCCGCACTGCCCAATCAAATAAAAAACTGGCCCCTGGCTCGATAATCGTTACCAAAGTGCCGATATGAAGTACTGATGGCTTTAAACGCTCAGGGTCTGGCAACCACGATGCATTGAAATCAAAAGTTGCAGTGCCATCGATGAGGAACTCATATGAGGCAGAGCCTTTGGAATCTAAGGTAACAGTTGCCGTGCAGGTGGGTTTATCACTTGTAAGAGATAACCCTAATCCCACACCATCTCTGTTCAATTCTTTTCTTGCGCTAACACCGTAGGTATCGGTTGAGATTCCATCGATAAAATCAACGTCGTATCCCAAGCGCGCCAGCGCTTTAGCTGTATTTGCTGGTCCACCGCCCACAACGGCACCCGTTGGCAAAATATCTATTAATACTTCACCACACACCCAAATGCTCACGGTAGTTCGCCTTTGCGTGCTAAAAATTCTGTCAGTACTTCCACGCCCAGCAAGTGATCTTGCACTTGTGGCAAACCGCTAATCAACAAAATCCCAACACAACCCATGCCCGTAACATTTAGGGGCAACCCACCGCCATGAATAGCATGCGTCTCTTCAGGCAATCCTTTAGCGGCATACCAATCAATGCCTTGTTCTTCAGCTAGTACTCGCTCAAACATTGTTGAGTTACCTGTTGCTAACACAACGCGCGCTTTGCGCGCGATCCATGAATCATTATCAGGAGAGGATCCTGGCAGCGATGCGTGAAAGACAATCCATTCTTTCAATCGCACTTCAACTGCGATGGGCACAGAGCGCTCAAAGCCAAGATCAAGTGCGATCTCGCCAATCTCTATCGCCTCTTTGTGGGACAGGGAGGCAAGTTCTAAGGTTTTAGCCTCTAGTGCCAACCCTGTACTTGTGAACCCGCCTGTTGTCTGCATACCTCAAGATTAGAGCACTTTTCCAGCTTTATTAACCTGGTGTTTCAAAGAAATCATTGAAGTGATGAGTTATTAGGAGTACCTTACTTGAATGCGCAAAGCCTTGGTTTCAATTCTTTTGACTTCATTCATCTTCATCATTCCTGAAATCTCATATGCTGCTGCGCCAAAAGCTGGAGCCACCTGTAGCAAGTTGAACCAAAAAGTAACATCAGCCAACAAGGTTTTCACGTGTATTCAATCTGGCAAAAAATTGGTGTGGGATAAAGGAGTTGTGCTAAAACCTACTCCAGCCAAATCAACTGCACCGGCAACATCTAGCACACCTACTGTTACTGAAGGTTTTCTTTGTACGCAAGGATCAGAGCCAAGTAAATCATCAAGCGGAACGCTTCTTTATTGCGTCAAAGGCTCTGACGGTAAAAGTTCGTGGAGGCCTCAACAGAGTCAAGGAAGTGGTTCAGGTTCAGGATCGGGTAGTGGTTCAGGATCGGGATCGGGAAGTGGTTCAGGTTCGGGTTCTCCTGCACCTAGTAACTCTCTTGTAGGAGCATTAGGTCTCAAACCTGACTTGGCATGTTCTGGATCTGTTACTCAGTTAAGTGCTGGTTTTGTGAAAGATGTGAACACCATTTCACATATTGCTCCAATGGGCGAAATGATTGCAGGACATATTACCCCTGTTGATCACATTTATGTTTACTTCCCACAACAAGCTAAAGCTTCCGGAACATACCAAGTGACATCTCCTGCAGATGGCATCATCGTTGGAGCTGAAGATTTTAAGATTCAGAATGGTTACCCATACCCAGATTATCGCTTAATCATCATGCACTCATGCAAGTTATTTAGTGTGTACATCCACGTTGGCGCATTAGTTGGAAATGCTTCGAAAATTGCCTCTGAAATGAGTTCAAAGGGCCAATGGTCAGGTTCAATCGCCGTAAAAGCTGGCGAAATTATTGCTGACGATTCTGCTAATCCAAACTTTGATTATTCATTATTTGACTCATCCAGCAAATTAAGCGGTTTTGCCAATCTTGATTCTTACGCAAATGGAGATGCTTGGAAGCCTTACACAGTGGATCCTTTTTCCTATATGGAGAGCTCTGTTAAATCAACTTATGTGGCAAAAGTAACCCGCACCGCCTCTCCCATAGGAGGAAAGATTGATTATGACGTGGTGGGCGGCATAGTGGGTAACTGGTATGTCAAAGGTACTAATGGTTACGCAGGGCAAGGCTCTTCTGCTAACTACACCAACGCAACTGGATCCTCAAAAGTTTCCCATGGTTATTGGGATACACACCTTGCCATCGCCCCACATAATGTTGACACATCCCAATATATTTTCAGTATTGGTGATTGGGATGGATGCCCATGCCAATTTGTCGCAGCTCCTGGCCAACCTGCACCTTCATCCATCAACTCAACTTCTGGCACCATTGTCTATGAACTACGTGAATATCAGCTCCAATCTTCTACAGGTGCCACATTCGATCAAGGCGGTGTATGGCCACAAAACTTCAAAGTTGTGGCTACAAATACCTATGTTGGATTTATTGCTATTCGAGTCAATTCTGATAACTCAATTACTGTTGAAAAAGGTGTTGGATTGCCAAAATCCTCATTCACTGCATTTACATCAAAGGCGCTTACCTACACTCATTAATCAACCTCTACCTGCATTAAGGTTGCGGCATGATCACTATCCCGCAAACAGAGCTCTTAGTTCATCCTTTGTGCCTTGGCAGCAACATCTTTGGCTCGAATGCCGATGAGGCCCAGTCCCATGCAGTCATGGATGCTTATTGCGCACATGCCGGTAACTTCATCGACACTGCCGATATGTATAACCAGTGGGTGCCAGATCACGTGGGCGGTGAATCTGAAACCGTAATTGGATCGTGGATGAAAAAGCGCAACAACCGCCAGTCAATGATTATTGCTACCAAAGTCTCAAAGATGGATAGGCGACCAGGCTTATCTGCTACAAACATATTTGCAGCCTGTGAAGAATCTTTAAATCGTCTTCAAACTGATTACATCGATCTTTACTACAGCCACGCAGATGATGAGACCGTATCACTGGATGAAACTCTGGGCGCATACGCCCAACTCATCGCACAAGGCAAGGTCCGCTACATCGCCGCCTCTAACTTCACACCAGAGCGCCTGCGTGAATCCATTAAATACAGCGAAGATAACAACATCCCCGCCTACGTTGCCGTCCAAGAACTCTATAACCTCGTTGATAGAAAAACCTACGAAGGTGCAATGTCAGAAGCAGTAAGTGATCTTGGAATCTCCAACATTCCTTTCTATGGCATCGCTAGAGGATTTCTCACAGGTAAATACCGCCCAGGTATAACTGAGGTTGATTCAAAGCGCGCAGCAGGTGCTAGAGAATATGCAACTGAAAAGAACTATTCAGTCCTAAGCGTTATGGATGAGGTTGCTAAGAATCACAATGTCTCACTGGCAGCAGTTGCACTTGCCTGGCTTAGAGCACAACCGACAGTCAGTGTTCCCATTGCATCTGCTAGAACTGTGGAGCAGCTAGAGGAGATCGTTCAGGTTATTGATTTAACGTGGGCCGAGATAGAAAAACTCAACGTAATTACTTCTTAAATACAATCTGTTTTTCAACTGTAAATGAGTTGCCTGAAGGCCCGATTAATTCATAGCTAAAGATGCAAATACCAGCCTTGAGTGATGTGACTTTTGCTCCCTTAACTGAACAAATATCTGGTGTAAGCGACAAGGCAGTCTCCTCAATGCTTCTCTCGCTAGGGAGCACTTGGACCTTTGAATAGGTAGCGGACCTCATAGCGTCTAGCTTGGTCAGAATCGTTGCTAATGACTTTTGCTCTGTTACCTTCGTAACAATCTTTGGAATTAACTTGGCTATTTCCTTGGTAGTTCCTTCAACGGAAATCGTTGCAAGTCCTAGTTGTGAGGTACCCGAAGATGTTTGGGACACTTTCACTGAAGTTGGATCAATTGTGGTCGCAGCAGCTGGGGTAGCTGTTGGAGTTGGGACGGCAGAAGTTTCAGACGGTGTATTCAAAACTGTCTGGGTATCTGAACTTTGTCCCAAAATTGTGGGTATCTGTGGTGCGCGAGTAAGGACAGTTGATGTATCTGATATTTGTGATGGAATGGGTGTTTGAATAGCTGAATTATTACCATTCGAAGTAGGTGTTACCGAAGTAGGTGTTACCGAAGTAGGTGTTACCGAAGTAGGTGTGACCGAAGTAGGTGTGACAAAAGTATAGGCACACTCTTGGCCGCTTTGACCATAGCCGCTCCATTTACTGCAACGTTGAATACCTGGCGTAGAATCAGCAGCAGTTTGTGCAACAACCTTTGCTTCTGATTTAAGAGCAGCGATTGCATTATTGAGATCAATAACTGCTTGAACGTTAAAACTTCCACCCGATGACTTGAATTGTTCCCAGGTGCTTCCACCTAACTGCCAAGCCTGCCAAGCATTTGTTGGCCAACATTCGGTGTACGTACCCTTACCAATTGCAAAAATTATTCCGTTTGCTGCTTGGTATCCGACTGGGCATTGTGAAGTTGAAAGTTGTCCAGGAAGCACTCGTGTAAATGGTTTACCGCTTCCTTCATTTGCAAGCTCTGGGTTTGCATCAGGCGTAGTTGCAACTGGAGTTGGCTGTGCAGTTGGGGAGACTGTTGGAGTTGGGACAGTGGTTGGACCCTGAACGGTTGGCGCATCTTGGCTTTGTACTGAGGTTGTTGGGCCTGGCTGCACCACATTGGCACATACGCCACCACTGGCAGTGGTGACGCCATTTGCGTGGACTATCGGTCCCCATTGAATACATTTTTGCTTGCCAGGATTAGCTGCGTTCCAAGCCTGTGATTCTGCCGTGGCTAATGCAATTGCAGCTTCTTGAGCGGTGCGAAAACTTGCATCTTGTGATTCTCGCAACATACGTGTTGCAACCACAGCAGGGTCTTCGCCTGGAGCAATATAAGTTCTTGAGGCACTGTAATTTCTACCTCCACTCGTTGCCGTTGCCTCAAAATTATAAGTCTGTCCACTCGTTAATCGCTGGCCGGTTGAAACGGCTGCGAAGTTGGGACAAGATGGGGTCCCACTATGAACTAAAAAAGCACCAGATGAGTTTGTGCCCGAGAAACTTACGCTTGAACCTAATTCTGATGGATTTGTAAAGCAGATACCTACATTAGTTATCCCATCAGCGTCAGGACCTGTTATTGAAATCTGCATCTCATTAGCAGCATTGGCGGATTGCGGTACTAGAGTGAATCCCAAAGTAAATATATTGACTAGTAAAAAAAGGCGTGAAGCTCGCATATTTCCTAAAAACAATATGTTTATTCTGCGATTTGTCATAACTTCAGTCTACTCTTATTGTGTGATAGGTGATAATGCCAAATTGAGAGATGGTTCTCTTTTGAATAAAAGTGCTTAATCTGAACTAGGAATCCGCCAGAACCACACAAAAGCACCTAACCAATAAGCTCCAGCTAGAACTACACCTGATGTGCCAAGGGTTGTGCTGTAGTTATAAACCACTAGCGCAATCCCAACAAAACTGGCCTGCATACCCCACAGGCAAAAAGCAGTGTTTTGTCTGCTCATTCCTTTGCGTATCAAGCGGTGGGATACGTGATCTTTTCCACCAGTAAAGGGTGAAATGCCGCGGCGTATTCGTGAAAAGACAACTATGCAGGTATCCAAAATAGGAACTGCCAGCAACATTGGCAAGATTGCAATGGAGTTAAACTGTGGAGAAATTCCAGGGTTGAGTCGAATAGTTAACACAGCAACCAAAACACCTAGAAAAAGAGCTCCGGCATCACCCATATAGATCTTGGCTGGAGATTTGTTCCAGAGCAAAAAGCCCACAGTTGCCCCGCATGTGACACAAGAGAGCGCGGTTATGAGTTCTTGGCCTTGATTAGCTGCAATAAGTGCAATACCTAACGTTGAAACAGCAACCGTGCCGGCTGCGCCGCCATCTAGATTGTCAAAGAAGTTAATCGAATTACAGATTGCGACGATCCACACAACAACAATCACGTCATTAGCTAATTGACTACCAAAAGAGAATACTTGAAGGTCGCGATTAAGCAAAAAGAGTGCAACAAGAATTGCAACTAAAGTTTGTGCAATCAATCTAGGTAGGGCTGGTAAGCCTTTAATATCATCAATTAAACCCATTAAACCTAAGACTGCTGCTGGAAGTAGAGCGTATGTGACTAAGGGAAAGTTTGTTTTTGTATTATCAGAGTAATAAATTGCCCCATAGGTCACAATGATGATGCTTAATGCAATTGCAATACCACCCAAATAGGGAACGGGCTCTTTTTGGGTTTTGCGCTCCATGTTAGGCAGATCCATCACACTCAATCTGATTGCTATGGCTCGAACTGGCCAGGTTAAAAGACCAGTGAGCACAAATGCTAAAACACCAAGAATTGCAAACTGTATTGAGGTGATACTCACGGGGATGAGTATATGTGGGGTTTTAGCCCTTAAGGCGAGAGGCCATCGTGGCGGCCACCTTGAGCCACTTAACCACCGCAGCATCGCTAAAGCCCTCTGTATTCATCACATAGAGGCCCGTAAAGATATCGCCATTAAATTGATAAAAGCCCAGCAGAGTTCTAGCTCGTGTGCCTGAATCAATAGTGGCAAAGACAAATACTCGATTTGATTCACTCACAACTCCGGAAGGAATATTCGTGAGCTCTTTAAACTCATAAGGAATCAGCGCGCCTGTGGCATCTTTATACCCTTTATTGACTTTGCAATCAGCTAATACTTTCACTAACTCTTTTTGCGCAGCAGATGCTGCAGCAGCCGATGAATAGCGCACAACTTCAGATGATAAGAATGAAAAGCTACTTCCTTCTTTGGTTGCAGCCACTTGGCGGCGCTCAACCCGCTCTTTTTCAGAAAGAAATAGGCCATTGCATAGATCTAAGGATGGATCATCTAGCTTTGTTCCACCCCCCATAGGTAGCACAGTCCATTCTTGACTGAAATCACTTGTTCGGAAACCATACTTAGCTAAAACTGTTTGCTTACTATCGCTCAGTGATGGATCACTGATATCTGGGCTTCTATCAAATTCCTTATAGGTGCCAATTGTGCTGGTAAATGAAGAGAGCCCGATAAGCACGAAGTTAGAACCGCTGATGCGCACAACTTTCTTAGTAGCTCCATTATCAATGCTAGCTCCCACGCGCAGCTTTGCCACCTTACTATCTGCAATTGTCGCAACGGTCTTATTACCAACCGCAACAGTTGCAGCGCCTGTTCCCACAAGAACATTGTTTTTACCAGCAACACTTAAAGATGCCGTGCACTTACCAACGCACTTAATTGCTCCTGCCCCATAGGCAGCACCAGCAGAACTCCACTTACCAGTCTTTGCAGCTGTATCTGCACTCACTATTGAACTAGTAATGCTCACATCGCCTTTCATGCCGTTGCCAATGCAGTCAAAGACTTGAGCAGTTCCCGAAAGAGTTGTGCCACCAACAACTTTAAACACTGGAGCGTTTTTCACTGCCGATGATTGAATAATTAAACCGTCCTCATCCACGATATTTACTTGGCAGATACCGCTTCCGGCATCGGTAGCACCCTTCCATTGCAGGGATAGTTCATTACCGCTTACCGCATTTACGACAAAGTCATTAGTAACAACTGGGTGGCCACGATCAATAACTACTTTCTGCGTAGGGGACCACTCACTCTTATTGCCTAAGACATCTATAGCGCGTAGTGCAAAGGTATAAGAGCCCTCGGGTAGATCACGCAAATATAAAGTCTTAGGTGCAATGAAGGGGTTGAGATAGGTTGGCAACCAACCATCGATATCTGAGGCTTTAACGCTTTGCACGGCGCCATCTATCTGAGCTTCAAAGCCGGTAATCGCAGTGTCAGCATCTTCGTATCCAGCTTTAATAATTGTCATATTCGGTGAATTCCACTGGGTAACTGGAACTACTGGTGGCACGGGCGGTGCCACGGTATCTGCCTTTTTCTTAATTGTTACAACTGCCCCAGTCTCTGATGCAGTTGCGCTAAATGAAACATTGCCCGAGTAAGTAGTTGCGGTAAGAGATGTCATTGAGCCACCAACCGAGCGTGCATCGCGGTATTGGTAGGTATCGAGATTGAGCATCCACACATCAGTGCCCAGCACTGCGCCAAACTCAGATGCAGCAGCATCTTCTGGATTAGGAGAGACAACGGAGGAAATAGGGGGAGGATCGAGGCGGAAAATAGCTAGCCCAGGCTTATAGCCGACACCTTCTAACTTTCTGCGATATTCAACCCAGTAGGCAGCTTTGCCATCTCGAATGTAGATAGCTCTGATTCCATTGGCAAAATCACTCGGAGCAAGATTGATAACCTCTGATTGCCACACCTGTTTGATCTGTGAATCATCGAGATAGCCCATGCGCCATTGGTGATAGGTATTTAATGGTGATGATGTATCAATATTTCCCATCACATCGATGGAGCCACCATATTCAACTGCTTTGCAGGTATCAGACCAGGCACCATCATTAGCTGCGTTATCACAGCGCAAGAAATTGCTATGTCCTAAACCAAAAGTATGTCCAAGCTCATGAGTGATGACATAACCAGAGGCTGAATCATGAAGAACTACAACCCCTGAAACACTCTTAGCTCCACCCAATGGCGCTCTGCCTGACCACACGCACCCAGCTTTAGGTGCCACAACAACAAGGTAGCGTTTGGAGTAATCACTAATACCTAAACGCTTATATGCCTCAGGTCTAATCGATGAGAGAAACTCTGAGGCTGCAAAGCCAGTGCAAGCCATCTTAGAAACTAAAGAGATAGGTTCATTTAACACCCTGCCACTAATAAATGAGACTGTGCGATCTTTAGTATCGCCATACAGGGTGGTGAACTTTCGCCAGTCAGCATTTACTTCACTATCAATAACTTTTGCTACCTCACTCACACTTCCTGCAGGGGCCGCAGCACCTGCCCATGTCACTGCAACAACATCGACAACGCGCTCATCAACAGCTAACGCAGGTGTAAGCCCAAGGCCAACAAAGCCAACAAGAATGGCAACACATAAGGCAAGGCGCTTTTTCACGAGGCTCACCTTAGATGCTCCACGTAGTATTTTCATACCGAGAAATAACAAAGGGCTTATAACCCTTTAATTCAGGCTGGCTAAAGTACTTAGCCCCATCTTCTCCAGCAACCATCAGCGCCGTTGCCAGAGCATCACAGAGCCAGCCCTGTGGACCAACCACCGTTGCAGACTTTGCACCTATTGCAATCAGGCCGGTGTATGGATCATTAATGTGTGCCCCGCGTTCATATGTCCCTGATGTAGCAATAGCACCATCGCTAATTTCAAATGTCTCTATAACTTCAGCGCGATTATCTGGATTAACAACCCCAATCCGCCAAGGCTTGACAACACCATCATAGAAACCACCGCGCAGGGACACATCACCCGCAGCATTGACTTGCACATGCTCAATACCTAGCGAAACCAACATATCAGAACATTTATCTGCCGCCCACCCTTTTACTAACCCAGATGGATCAAAGCCACCTTCAACTGCCCACGGATCAAAAGCGCCATCAGTTAAATGCTTGGCTTGCACACACAGCTCCCACACTTCTTGCACCGAAGGAGGGCACGAAGTGATTTCGACTTTGTTCGTGCGAAGGCGTGTTACCCAGGAAGTATCGATGTAGGTGGAAAAGTCAGCATCTACTTGCTTGCACAACTCTATTACTTGTTGCATCCCCCGATTTAAACCATCATCACTGACAAGAGATGATGCAATATCCACATCCACAATAGTTCCCCACACAGGGAACTGCTTGCGAAGGTGATTCATTGTGTGAGCCTACCTAATACCTTACAAACCAGCTTTAGCTAGCGCTCCTTGCAGGGATGTATACCAACCGTAAGAAGTATATGAAGCACCTGATGCACCTTGAATGTTGGCGCTTTGCGCAGCCAATGTCTGTTTCTTCAAAATTGGCAAAGCCATATTAGTCCAACGATCATTGCGCCCACTGGGTGCTTGAAGGGCAGTTGCATCAACAATCTTGCCGTCTTTAACAATGATCTGTACTTGAACGTTTCCGTAGTTAACGTTCACTGTGGGTCCAGTAAAAGTACCTGTCACACCTTTAGAAGCAGGAGCTGGTGCTGCAGCTGTCTTTGTAGCAGTTGGTGTTGGATCAGCTATTGCAACTGCGCCAGAGTTTGAATTACTACTTGCAGTAGCTGTCGGTGTTGCAGATTTGCTAGCAGGAGCTTTCTTTGTGGCCTTTGTGCTTGCTTTAGTTTTAGTTGCAGCAGGTGTTGGTGAATTTGTTGCAGTGGGTGTTGCACTTGCAGTAGCAACTTGCGCAGCAGGTGTTGATCCGCCCAGTGCAG
>Ga0214919_10003196_pt1 | contig 25019 bp, 20 predicted proteins | sample LL1503_MetaG_FD_177994 | JGI IMG/M metagenome (GOLD analysis project Ga0214919, IMG submission 177994) | Freshwater microbial communities from Lake Lanier, Atlanta, Georgia, United States - LL-1503 | ecosystem: Environmental > Aquatic > Freshwater > Lake | place: USA: Georgia | collected... | reverse complement strand
TTAATCTAGTGATTGGCGCACCACAGGGTACGCTGTATCTTGAAACTGTATTTGATGATGGCACTACAATTTTTGATGCCGGCAGCACTGTATTCTTCTCAGTAATCATCCAAAGTGGTGCAATTTACACATTTGATTATTTGCCAAGCGACTCGTTGACAATTTCAAATCCTGGTAAGTTTGTGTTTGGCCAACAGATCAACAACAGCCAAGTTCAATCATATGACACATTTGGGTCAGCAGTAAACTACACTTCAGGTGTACTCATGGCAGGCGCTCCTAAAAATGATTCAGGCGACAGCGCCGCTAATTTTGGTGCTGTATTTGTGTTTGAAAATCCCACTGACACCCCGGCCTGGACCGTGGTAGAAATTGAACAACCCACAGTTGATATTCGCTTGTTGAATAGTGTGTTCTTGTATGATAGAATTACCAGTGCTCGAACAGAGTTCTTGGATTTTATCAATCCGTTGCAAGGCAAAATATTAGGTGCGGCCCGAGCCAACATTGACTACATTGGTGCTGTAGATCCTGCTGCCTACAATGTGGGACCAGCAAACATCAAAGGCACCACTTGGTTTGCAGACCATGTGGGAGAGATTTGGTGGGATATCAGCACAGTGAGATTTATAGACCCCAACCAAGACTCAATCACGTATGCTAGTCGTCGTTGGGCTCAATTGTTCCCGGGCAGTGAAGTTGATGTGTATCAATGGATACAAAGCACAACACCACCTGCCACCTATACCGGTGAAGGAACACCACAAAACTCAACGTCCTACACGGTCAACACACATCTTTCACAAGACGGCACATTTGCCACCTACTATTATTTCTGGGTGCGTGGTATCACTGTGACAGCAACTCAACTGGGCAAAACGCTGCCAGCCAGCACAGTGGCATCTTATATTGCTGACTCCAAAGCCAGTGGCATTCCTTACATGGCTCCGATCAATGCCAGCACAATTGCTTTGTACAACAGCGCCGATTATATCTCGGCAGGTGACACTGTTATCAGCATTGAATACGATCGTGAGTACAACAACGACAATGTACACGTTGAATATGAGTTGATTCCGCAAGATCGAGCAGATGGATTTTTAAGTGACAATTTGTATCGCAAACTACAAGACAGTTTGTGCGGAGTAGATACCTTCGGCAACAAAGTTCCTGACACCAATCTTGGACCAGCAGAACGATACGGAGTGCAATTCCGCCCCCGCCAGTCCATGTTTGTGGATCGTTTTGCCGCGCTGAAAAATTACCTAAAACGTGTGAACGCCGTTTTGGCTCAATATCCCATCAGTGAAAGCAGATCATTTAATCTACTCAACAGCAGTGAAGCAATACCGCCACAAACGTCAGTGGTCAATAGTCAAACTGTGACCAATTGGAATCTGCAAGTAGCCAATTTGGAAATCCTGGGATTTCAAACACCGTTCTGGTCCAACCCCACAGGATCAATACCTTTGGGTTACAAGTATCTTGTGACCACCGACAGTTATAATCGTGGCTTGTGGACCATCTACACAGTTCAAAACAGCACAACGGTGCCCGGCACAAGAGAACTGATGTTGACGCGAGTGCAAGGTTATAACACGCCCGACTATTGGAGTTATATCAATTGGTATTTGCCAGGTTATAATTCCAGTACCAAAGTTGTGGCAGAAGTACCTACATATTCAGCATTGTCTACAATTACTGTGACTGTTGGCAGTAGTGTAAAAGTCACAGCCAATGCCCAAGGCAAATTTGAAATATATGTAAAAACTGTTCAAAGTTGGCAACGTGTGGCCTTGCAAGATGGCACTATTGAATTTTCTGCAGAGTTATGGGACTATGCTCTGGGACGTTTTGGTTTTGACGTTGAAGTATTTGATGCCCAATATTTTGACCAAGAGCCAGTGACAGAGACTCGCAAAATTATACAGGCCATCAACGAAGAATTGCTGATAGATGATCTGGCCCTGCAACGCAACAAAGCCCTGGTCTTGATATTCAACTTTGTTTTGAGTGAGTTTTCAGCACCTGAATGGTTGGTCAAGACCAGTTTGATTGATGTTGATCACAGAATTCGTCAGTTGATCCCGTATCAAAACTACGTGATTGACAATCAAGAATTTGTGAGCGACTACATTCAAGAAGTCAAACCTTACCACGTGAGTGTGCGTGAATTCAATTTGAAATACAATGGATTTAGTGAATTTTTTGGCGACCTAACTGACTTTGATGTGCCGGCATACTACAACACCTCGTTGCAAATACCCAAATTTACAAGTCCAATTTTGTTGCCATATGCACACGGTGATGCATTTAATTCGCAGACCAATACACAAAGTGATTTGCCCGCAACCAGTCCACTATGGACCACATGGCCATACAATCAATGGTACAGCAATTACCTGTTGATATTGGACAGTGTGGAAATTATCGATGGCGGATCGGGCTATACTGAACCACCCGTGGTTGTCATCACAGGTGATGCAGTAGAATCAGCAGAGGCAACTGCGGTAATCAGCAGCCTGGGACGAGTGGTAGCAGTGAATATCACCAATCCTGGATCGGGATACAGCCAAACACCTAGCATTACCTTTGATGGTGGCAACGGAGTTGAAGCCAGAGCCTATGCCAGAATGACCAACAATCTTGTGCGCAGTTTCCGCACAGTGATCAAATATGACCGATTCCAATATTTTAGCAATGTGATACCCTGGAGCACCGACGGTACCTACTTGTCAGGCATGCTGGTACGCTATGAAGATCGTGTGTGGCAAGCCACTCCTGCAGATTCAACCGCAGTGGTTGGACCTGACTTTAATCTTGAAGACTGGACTGTGGTACCGGCTAGAAACTTGACCGGTGTTGATCGCACCATGGGGTACTATGTTCCGGGTGTGAACCAGCCAGGACTTGAACTGCCTTTGTTGATTGACGGGGTAGATTATCCAGGCGTCCAAGTATACGGTGACTACTTCTTGCGTGACCCATTGAGCATAGATACCAATTATTCCAGCGCATTTACAGACACCACACTGGGAACATTGCCCACAGATATCAATGTAGATGGCGGCAAATTCATTGGCTTGTACGAAGGACACTCTCCTGAAGAATTGATCAATGGCGCAGAATTTGACACACTTGACTTTCGTGTTTACACTCGTCCAGGAGCAGATTGGGCACGTGATGGACATGGATTCCAATGGAGCACAGTACGTTACACATACAGCCCTGCAACTACAACGGCATACAGTTGGGCCGGAGTTGTTGATCATCCAGTAGAAGTATTGGTATCAGACATTACTACAGGAAAAGATCTCACTCAAGATGTTAACTACACTGTTGATTGGGCCAACCAAACAGTAATACCACTGACTATTGCATCAGGCAACCAATTTCAGATCAATGTATTTGAATTAGGCGGCGGCAGTCAACTGTACAGAGCCAACTATATTGGCAGTGACATTGGTGAGACTGTGGTGATCCCAGTAAATTCAAGTGAGATCACCAGTGTTGCTGTGTTTATAAATGGCAGTATTATCAGTGGAGTAACATGGACGCCTTATGTTGACAGCACTGCCTGGAGCATAATGAATGCCTACAACACACTAGACATTGTGAACTATGGTGGCAATTATTATTGTGCTTTACAAACTGTACCAGTTGGCACAAACATTACCAATCCATTGTATTGGTTGGAATTTGTGCCCACACTACAAAGTCTAGTAGACCTAGGCACTGTGCCTGCGGCAACTGACGGAGTTGCATTAGTGGCATTTGGAGTATGCACAATTGACGCTGGCGATTTTGTAATTGGTAAATCATACTCAATTACCACTGTGGGCACAACCAGTTGGACAGCCATTGGTGCCGCCTCAAATACCGTGGGTGTTAGTTTTGTGGCCACAGGCGCAGGCTCGGGTACAGGTCAAGCATCCACATCATACTCTTGGTCAACACCACAAACTCAGGTCACTGTGGCTGATACCAGTGTTGTGTCCACTAAAACTATTGCGTTGACCAACAGTGTGCAAGGCACCAATCCTGTAAATGCTGTGGTAACTCGCAACGGTCTAAGACTAAGACCTGCCGAGGGCATTGAATGGACAGGTGATGACTCCAGTGTGAGTTTTGGTTTGCCGCAACGTGGCGGCTATAGCCAGCAACAGATTAATCCAATCACAGACGTAACTGTGTGGATTGACAATATATTACAAGTGCAAAACGTTGGAGCCGTTGTAGGAAATTACACCGTGACAGCATGGTCAGGCAGCAACACACCTGGTCGTCAAGTAATATTCACAACGCCACCTCCCAGCGGTGCCAGAATTTTGATCGCAGTAAGCACGGCAGCAGATTATGTGATTGTTGGAAATCAACTGCAAGTCATAGTTACTGTGAACTTGAATGATATATTTGCTGTGACCACCTGGAATGATACTGCACAGTTATGGCCATTGACTTTGGTATTCCAAGGACCGGTCACCACAGGATTAACCATTAGCGAAGGGTATGACATCACAGCATTTGATGCGGCATCAACAAATGATACTTCTGGCTCGTTTGATTATAGTGTGGGAACCTCAGTTAACAACAACAATTTCTATCTTGAAAGAAGCCTAAACAATGCCAGCAGACTATGGGTCACACTGGACGGTGCAAGATTATTTGAGGGCCTGGATTACACTGTGAGTGGTGATTATTTGATACTGGCCAGCGGCACTATCGGGTCAGCACAGGTCATGGTAATTGAAGCATTTACCAACAGCATAGTGCCAGAAGCCTTGGCATTCCGCATATTCCAAGACATGCGCGGAGTACAGGCAACCTATAGAATTACCGATGCTACCACCACAACCCTGGCACAAGCATTATCAAGCACCGCTGACATTGCACATGTGGCGGATGCCAGTCGATTGAGCAATCCTGATTTGGAAATGGGAATTTTTGGTGTTGTCACAATTAATGGCGAACGTATAATGTATCGTGCTCGGGATACTACGCTAAACACCATTTCAGGACTCATGCGTGGCACAGCAGGCACTGCGGCAGCCGATCATGAATCTGGTGCCAGTGTGTATGACACAGGTCGCGGCAATTTGTTGCCTTTGCAGTTCCAGGATTACGTTGTGAGCGATTCTAGCCTAGGTGATGACAGTACCACAATATTCTACGCACCTAACATAGCATTTGCTGATTTCCAAGATTCTTCCAGCGAATCCCCGGCCATCGAAGTGTATGTGGGCGGAATACGTCAATATGCCTATAGTGATACCACAGCCAACAGTCAGTACCGCTATTTTATAACAGATTATGATCCTCTAGCAATAGAATTTGTTGTGGACAATTCTGTATTCCCACCATTGACTGCTCCTGCCGCAGGTTCAGAAGTTACAATACTGGTACGTCACGGTGTCACCTGGTACGCTCCGGGCGTGAACACAGCCAGCAACGGCGTTGCACTGCAAGATACTGAAACTCAGGCCGCAAGGTTCTTGCGTGGATTATAAACAAGGTAAATAAAAGACCATGTCAAACACACAGCAAAATCAAACAGTTGAGCCCAAAAAAGAGCAAACGCCTCACAAACCCAACGAAACTGGCACTATCAATGTGCAGGGACATTTTAGGGTGTTTGACCCAACGACTCAAAAGACTTACGTGGAGGGGCGAGCATGATTGAGCCAGGACTAGCAAAAATTACCGGGCATGTCAAGATCTATGACCCTGCAAGCGGTGAAATATTCTACAATGATCACAACGCCATTCACTATGAAAATATTTCAGTGGCCATGGCTCAAAGTCTGTCAGATCGTAATCTGGGCTACATTTATCAAATGGCATTTGGCAATGGCGGAAGTTCAGTAGACCCCACAGGTGTTATTACATATTTGCCCCCGAATACCACAGGACAAAACGCTGATCTATACAATCAAACCTATCAAAAAGTAGTTGATGACAACTCAGCCGCTGACACAGACCCTGCAAATAACAAAATGACTGTGTTGCACACTCCAGGAAATCTTTACACTGATATTTTGGTAACTTGTTTGCTAGACTATGGTGAGCCACCTGAGCAACAGGCATTTGACAATTCAACCAATTTTAATGGTGAGTATGTGTTTGATGAGCTAGGACTCAAAACTTGGAACGGCGACACTACTAATTTGCGCCTAATTACCCACGTGATTTTTCACCCGGTACAAAAGAGCTTGAATCGACAAATTCAGATTGATTACACGCTTCGAATACAGACTTTAAGCAATATCAATGCTGTATAAATATAGGAACAGGTAACAGACATGGCATATACAATTAATCTTACTAACGGAACTATTTTTGCTACTATAGCAGATGGAACCATCAATACCAGTAGTAGCATGACACTGGTGGGCAAAAACTATGCTGGTTACGGGCAATTCCTGGATGATAACTTTATTCATTTGTTGGAAAATGGTTCAAACTCCACAGCCCCGGCAGCACCATTGACAGGACAACTTTGGTGGGATAGTACCAATTCACTGCTCAAAGTTTACAATGGCTCAACATTCAAAACCATCAGTGCCGCAACAGCCAGTGCAACTGCACCAGCATCAAATGTCACTGGCGACCTTTGGTATGACACCACAAACCAACAAGTAAAAGTTTACACTGGTTCAGCATTCTTGGTAGTAGGCCCGGCCTATACCAGTGCATCGGGCACAGCAGGTGCTATTCCCGAAACCATCAACGACAATACCGCAACTCCACACTTTGTGACTTCAATGTATGTGAACAATGTGCGAGTGGCCATCTACAGCAATGATGCTACATTTACTGCGGCAGCCCCTGTTAGTACACTATTCCCTACAGTGTACAAAGGTGTGACCATGAGCAATGCCACCGGCACCAACATGAGTGGCAACTTGGTCGGCGGCGGAAATGTTGTTATTACCGCAGCTGGTAGCAATGTAGTGGCCACATTTACAGGCACCGGCGCAAACATCACTGGTTATACCACAGTCAGTGGAAACGTAACTGGCGGCAATATCTTGACTGTTGGTCAAGTAAGTGCCACAGGCAATGTAACTGGTGCAAACTTTATTGGTAATGTAATCCCTCCAGCAGGCAGTAATATCAGTACAACCGGTAACGTTATTGGCGGCAACATCTTGACAGGTGGTCTAATATCGGCCACTGGGGTTATTGTCACAACAGGCAATGCCACACATGGAAACGTTTTAACAGGTGGCCAGGTAAGTGCCACCGGTAATGTGTACGGTGCAAACTTTGTTGGCAACGTGATCTCACCTGCAGGTAGCAATGTTAGTACAACTGGCAATGTAACTGGTGGTAACATCTTGACAGGTGGTCTAATATCGGCCACTGGTAATATTACTAGTAACAGTTATGTTTTGGGCAATGCATTCTACATGACCGGTATCAATGCCGCAGTCAGTGTGTCACAGATACAAAATGGCGGATCAAACGCCAGCATTGGCTCAAGCGGTGGCAATTTATCTATTGGTATCGGCGGCACTCCAAACGTGGTTGTAATTGACACAAACACATTATATACCAATGTGGTCAGCGCACAAAGCATTGTAAAGTCTGGATCAAATGCCGTGGGCAACATTGGAGGATCCGGCACATATTTTAACACAATATTTGGTGCCAATATCAATGCTGTCACGGTGACTTCTACCACTATGAGTGCCACAGCCAATGTGATTGGCGGTAATCTAGTGACCACAGGTACTGCGGGTATAGCAAGTGTCAACAGTATCACACACACTGGATCAAATGGTGTGGGCAACATTGGCAGTTCCAGCAGTTACTTTAATCAAGTGTTTGCCACAGCAACCACAGCACTGTATGCTGACGTTGCAGAACGTTTCGCCGCAGACGAAATTCTAGAAGCAGGCACAGTGGTTGAACTGGGCGGTACTGCTGAAATTACCAGATCACGTGAAGAATTAAGCGAAAATGTGTTTGGTGTGATAAGTACTAGAGCGGCATACTTGATGAACGGTGGTGCCGGCGAGAACGACACACATCCTCCAGTTGCAATGACCGGACGTGTCCCAGTCCGAGTAACAGGCATTGTACGCAAAGGCGATAGATTAGTTTCAGCAGGAGCAGGCATTGCCAGAGCGGCTCAACCTGGGGAAGCCACTGCATTCAATGTAATTGGACGAAGTCTGGTTGACAAGACCACCCCAGAATCAGGTACAATTGAAGCAATTGTAACAATCAAGAACTAATTAGGAACAGAAATGACATATTCAAGCGGCGGATTAATTGAAGCAACAGACTATAATACCTTTGTAGGTAATACTACAGCAGGCCTAAATCGAGTGTGGAGCACAGGTTCGGGTGATGCAGGATGGGGACAAACTACTATTGCCACAGCATCCACTGGTGGCACTGTTACAGCAACGCAATGGTCCTCATTAGTCAACAACTTGGCTACATCTGGAACTCAAACAAACACTACAATTACTTCAAGATCAGCACCCACAGCAGGTACTACAATTGGTATTTTAGCCAACGTAAGTGCTGACATTACTAGCGTCACAACTAACCGTGGCAACGCCGCGGCAGTGGGAACAGAGTATGGAACGTTCACAGGCACAACATCAAAGACCACCGGAACTGGTGCAGGCCAGGCAACTTGGACTATTACATTTACACACACAGTTACATTTGCTGATGCCAACTCTGCACGTTACTTCTGGAATGCAGGCGGCCGTGTGAGATTGCAATACGGTAAATCTAGTACCGGTACAGACCTTGACCCTGATTGGAACACTTTTGCCGCCTTGTGCGGATCAATTTATATCTCTGGACGAGTAAACGGCGCCGCTCAAACCATTGCAGGTACCAGTTACACAGGAACAACTAGAATCGGTGGTACTGGTGGCACACAAACTACGTTGGCCACATTAACAGGTTGGTACTCACTAACTCCAGGTGCTGTGGCAACCACAATATTCCAATTAAACAATGCTACCGCACCGTATACTGGTGAATACATAGCGACCACTGCCGCAGTAAATGCAGGCTCAACAACATTAACTTTGGTCACCACTTGGTTCCAACCTGCTGTTGCTGGCGCCGGGCAATCAACTCCAATTACCGGTGGTACAGCGGTAACTAGTCCAGCCACTACAATTGGTGCGGCCACAGCACCTACTACATTGTGTACCTATATCCCACCATCTACAACATATTTGACCAGTACTTGGGGAACGCCCACTATTGCGGCATCAGTAGCCTAATTGGTTAAACTCCTGCTCAAGAGGTAGACTTCTACCTCTTTTTCTTGTATAATAAATCTATGGAAACTGAAAAACTTGTGGCCCACGCACGGGCTCGATTCGATCATGCGGCCGCACGACGCACCCTAAAAGAAAAATACGAAGCAAAATTATTGTTTGCTCATAGCGGCGGCATGTGGCGGGCCGGCCCTGAACTGCAATGTGTTTTGTTGGCCTGTGCTCAAGACACGGATGTTGTGTTGCTGGACCTGTACGAAACTCCTGTGCGGGTGGATGTGACAGAACTGTTTGCTCGGTCACATGAACGCTGGCAAGAACAAATGAATGCCTGGCGGGTGGAACATGAAAACCTCAATCGAAACCGATGACCACTGGCGCACTGATATTTGCTTTTGACAATGAATCAACCGACTACGTTACTATGGCTTCATGGAGTGCTAGAAATATTCGTAGATGGCTCAACATACCTACCGCCGTGGTCACTGATGCCCGACCCGAAGATCCGCGACTTCGAGGCTTTGATCAAGTCATCAGCGCCGTACCTGAATCGGGAGGAACACGTTGGTTTGAGGATTATCAAGCGACTGTTACGTGGCACAACGCAGGTAGAACTGATGCCTATACTCTATCTCCATGGGATCAAACCCTAGTCCTAGACGCTGACTATGTTGTGGCCAGTGATCAATTAAAGATCCTACTTAACAGCGATCAAGAATTTTTGGCTCATGCCCATGCTTATGATATTACTGGCCAGGATAACTTTGTAGGACTCAATGAGTATGGAGAATACAAGATGCCCATGTCGTGGGCCACTGTGATGATGTTTCGAAAAAGCACTCATGCTGAATTGATATTTGACTGCATGCGAATGATTCGAGACAACTGGCGACATTATAAAGATTTGTATCAAATTGCAAGTTCAACTTATCGCAATGACCATGCACTGAGCATAGCATTAAATATTGTAAATGGACAAACATTACAGCACACAAGCATACCGTGGGCTCTAGCCAGTGTCACACCTGAACACACCCTAACTAGAACCAGCAAGGATTGTTATAGAATAGATTACGTAGACCAAGACAAGCGAGCACGTTGGACTAGCATAAGAAATCAAGACTTTCATGCCATGGGCAAACAGCATTTGGAGAAAATAATTGAAACCCGTTGAAGAACAAGGCTACTTGATAGTAGCAACCAATACGCAAAACACGGACTATGTGAATTGTAGTGAAACCTTGGCCAAAACTATCAAGTACTGGCATCCTGATGCCAAAATCTGTTTGCTAACTGACAAAGACCGTGAGCCGGATCATTTGTTTGATCATGTGCGTGAGTTTCCGTTCCCTATTGATACTGTGAACCCTTATGCCAATGATTGGCAAGCGTTTCACGCCACACCATTTCGCGAAACAATCAAACTAGAGGCAGACATGCTGATAACCAGCCCTATTGATAATTGGTGGAATCTATTGCGCCATCGTGATGTTGTGGTATCAACAGGCTGTAGAGACTGGAAAGATCAGCGAGCCAAATCCAGACACTATCGTCAAGTGTTTGATGCCAACAACTTGCCGGATGTGTACAACGCAATCACCTACTGGCGCTTGAGCCAAACAGCACAAGAGTTCTTTACCACAGTACGTAATATATTTGAAAATTGGCCGCAGTATCGTGTCATGTTGAAGTTTCCTGAAGAAGCACCATCAACAGATGTTGTATATGCTATTGCGGCCACTATCGTTGGTCCAGAAACATGTACCATGCCGTTCGCTAGTTATCCCACTATCATACACATGAAGCGGCATATTATTGCTGCCAAACGAGATCCTTGGGTGGACGAATTGATCTGCGAATATCGTGATTATGAATTGCGAGTAAATACCATAATCCAACGTGGTGCATTTCATTACAACGTAAAGAACTGGCACCATGAACGCTGAAGAATTCTGGGCAATACTACATGCCATGCCCGAACCCCAACCTGTATCCTGGCGCCTGTACCACAACGAATCTGGTGAACCAATAACTTACAGCATGGAACACATGCCTGGTACATACATTGAAGTCGATGCCGAAACCTATGCTCGGGCACCAATGAATGTTCGAATACAAGCAGGACGCTTGATTGAATTGAAATCTGCTGTGCGCAGACTTGCACCTACAGATACTGGAACACCTTGCCACCCTGACAATGTGGCCATAGTGGTGCCCGAGACCGAACCACACCAAAGATGGAGTATGAAAACTTATGAATCCAATTGACATAGCAGATCTAGACTGCATTTATTTATCATATGATGAGCCGGAAAAAGAAGAATATTGGATCCGCATTCGAAACATGGTGCCTTGGGCCAAGAGGGTCGATGGTGTACTGGGAAGCGATGCGGCACACAAAGCTGCGGCACAAGCAAGTGACACTGAGCGATTTATCCTTATTGATGGAGACAATATCCCTGATCCGTCGTTTTTTAACCAAACGCTGGATTTTCCTACACCTGAATATGAGCAGGCTGTGTTCAGATGGCGGGCTCGCAACCATGTAAATGGACTAATGTATGGTAACGGAGGATTGAGTTCGTGGACCCAAGAGCATGTGATGAACATGCGCACACACGAGAACACAGACGGCCGTGATGAAACTGTGGTAGAGTTTTGCTTTGACCCTTTATACTGGGCCATGCATGACTGCTACTCCACAACCTATCCCAACCAAAGCCCATTCCATGCCTGGCGTGCCGGCTTCCGTGAGGGTGTAAAGATGTGTTTAAATCAAGGTGCCAAACCCACTATTCAAGACTTTAAACAACGTGTGCATCAACGCAACTTGGATCATTTGACCATATGGCACAACGTAGGCACAGATATTGAAAACGGCATGTGGTGCATTGCTGGGTCAAGAATGGGCACATACATGACCATGCTGACCAATGTGGATCATGTGATGGTACAGGACTTTGAAAAATTACGTGAGTTGTGGGATACTGTGAAAGATTCTGAACCGCGCTTGTTGGCCAATAGAGTAGCACAAGAACTGGGCACTACGCTAGACTTGCCCTTAGCCATGTTGGAAGCAGAGCAAAGTCGATTCTTCAAACATCACTATCGATCAAACTTCCAAAACCGTGGTATCATGGTCAGGGAAATAGATGTCATACGTCAACAAGAAGGCTGGTAATTTTATTTGCTAACTCCAAATGGGTTTGTGGACCATAATGAAATCCGTCCCGAGCAAAATCCAACTGAGCAATAGGGGGAATTACATCATTACCCAACTCCAAATAGTTCACTGATTGATCGTGCCAATTGCATATAAAACTATGTATCAATTTGATATTGCCGCTCAATGACTGTATAGTTTTGAAATTGACAAGCCAATTTTGATAGTTTTCTTCGGATGAGTAAAATGGCTCGCATTCAGTACGTTCATCATCGTGCCAGTCTGTTTGAGGTCGCTCTCTACGATGACTAAATGTATAATGTACTATAATAGCACGTGGTCGAAATAGAGGTAGTAGTTGTTGAAGTTTTCGTGCTATCCAATCATTGCTGGCACCGTTTAAACTGAAGTTTAGCACCTGATGTGATAGTTGTTGCTCTAATACATCTGTGTAACGGTCCTTAACATTGCTTCCCAGACCCAGCGTAAAACTATCTCCTAGTACGAGAATTGCATCGGATTTGAATTGATCAACAAGGTGAGTCCTAAATCCAATTTCATTGAATTGATAGTTTACTGTTGAATGCTGATTGAATAATTGGTGGTCAAAACAATATTCTGGACTATCCAACCCAAGAGAGTTAGTTTGTAAGTTACTATAAAAAGGAATTCCAATATGTTGTTGAACAAAATCTATGTACATAAATATTTTTCACAATGAATGTTTTAATACTTACTCCTGATCGCGTGGGGTCAACTTTATTGCAACGGTTGATCACAATCTATGCAACCATAAACGAAAATTACAACCCGTTAACTATTAATTTACACGAATTAACCAACGGATTGGTTTCCTACGAACACCCAACATTTAAACAATCTGTACTAGGCAAGAAAGAAGGTGCCTGGGGATACCACCAAACACTACAAACAATTGCAGGATTAGTCGACACATGTGGTCATGATGTAGTAAGCCGTTTGGCACATTACCACATAAAAAATCGTCAAGACAACAAGGATGATCAGTTGGCATTTTACCAATACCTAAATGAAAATTTCTATATTATTGCGGCCCGTCGAGAAAATCTATTTGAACACGCAATGAGTTGGTGTATTGCTGTAGAGGCCAAGAAGTTAAATGTTTACTCGTTTGAAGAAAAATACAAAATCTATAACAACATCATGAAGAATCCTGTGACAGTGCAGGCTGAAATGGTTGAAAAGTATTTGAACCAATACCGTGAATATATGGACTGGGTTGACGCTCATTTTCAAGTAAACAGTTACTTTGAATACGAAAGAGATTTGCCTGACATTGAACAATACATATTAAATCTAAGAGTATTCCAACAAAACAATCGATCACTGACCTGGGCAGACCGTTGGGACATATCTTGGACTGATTGGAACCGCATGCACTACCTGTTGAGTCTAGTGCCCTTTGATCATGAATTCTCACCTGAAGAGACCAAATTCATGGTTGACAACATTGATCTGTATACCAAGTGTAGAGTTGACATACAAGATCTACAGGACCTGGGAGTATTGGTTTCTGGGGTACCTATTAAACTGCATACATTGCACCAGAAGACACAACTGATTGCCAATGTGCCTGAATGCTTGTTGAGTTATAACAAATGGACCCAACAAAACCCCACACCTTATGCTGTGTCTTACACTCCCGAACACATGACTCAAGTGGCTCAGTTGGAACACAGCGCCTGGACACATGGACACGGTAATCGATTGAGTTACAATGACATAAATGAACAAAAATTGCTGAGTAGTGACCTCAAAGGATTTGAATGATTATTGCATTTTATCCCGGGGCAGGTGGCAACAGATATTTACAAAAGTTGTTGGGTAACGACTGGGCAAAACCACACACAAGTTATGACCAACTCAACCATCAACAGTATGCACATCGGTATCTGCTGGACCATATGCCACAAACTGAATCCCAGTACATATTAACACATTGCATGAACAGCCAAAAGATACAGCAGACATTTCCAGGACATGCTATAGTGTTTATCAAAAGCAATCTTCAACCCAGTTTGCAGAGAGAATGGGCACTGCACGGACATCGACGATTTCTGGACCAGAAGATAAAGAATACAGTATCAAGATTAGAGCACTACATGGCTTTTCGAGCGCCTGCCTGGCCCAGAATTGATACGGAAGATCAAATTGATCAATTGCCCGAGAACATCAAACAAGAAGTTCATGCTGATTATGATAAAGTAGTCAGCGATACAGTTGTCCCTGTGCTTAGTGTGTTATCTCAATTGACTCGCGACACCGTTGACAAGATCAATTCAGCATATGAAATTATCCAATGGCATCTAGATTACTATAACAAGTATCCTGTGAACTTTTCCGGGGCTGAACAAGTAATTGATATAGATGCTGATGGCAATGAGTTTTGTCAGTTGATGCAAACAGAATTGTCTCGATATCACAGCGAAATTTTTGACCAGGTATGGAGCACAATAGATGAGCAATAAAAGCGTTTTTATGTCCTCAGCAGAACAAATGCAGTCCCAACTGGGACCTGCATTATGCTTGGCTAAGTGGAAACAGGTCAGTCTACACCTGCCCACTGGCCTCAACAACTCCTGCTATCACCCGCCGTTGCATACCATTGATCCTGTGGCCATTGCTATCAACCCTGCGGCCTTGCACAATACTGAACACAAAAAGGAGCAAAGAAAGATCATGCTACGCCAAGAGCGTCCTGCAGAATGTTCTTACTGCTGGAACATGGAAGATCAGGGCAAACTTTCCGACAGACACTATCGTTCTGGAGAACCCTGGGCCGCAGTGGACTTTGAACGGATAAAGAATTCCACAGGAGATGAAGATGTTGTTCCTAGTTACGTTGAAGTTAATTTTAACCATGCTTGCAATCTCTCTTGTAGTTATTGTAGTCCACAGTTTAGTTCAACATGGCAAGCAGAAGTGGATAGACATGGTGGCTACCCAACTAGCCGTACTCATAACGATCCCGGTCATTTCGTCGGACGTAATCGACCTATTCCAGCAAAGGATGAGAACCCTTATGTAGAAGCATTCTGGGCATGGTGGCCCCGACTATATCCTGCGCTGGAACACTTTCGCATGACCGGCGGGGAACCCTTGATGGACCGCAACACCTATCGAGTGTTTGATTATGTGCTGGCCATACCCAATCCAGGATTGCATCTAGATGTGACCAGTAATTTTTCAGTAGATCAGTCATTGTTTGATCGTTACATAACTTATGTCCGGGCTATTTGTGATGGTCGCATAGAACATTTCATGCAGTATGTGAGTTTAGATGGTTGGGGAGCCCAAGCAGAATACATGCGGCATGGCATGAACTTTGATCTAGTATGGTCGCGAGTGAATCAATATCTCACTGAAGTTCCCTCCTACAATAGTCTAACGTTTATTATCACAATGAACAATCTCTCAGTCAGCAGTTTGCAACAACTACTAGAAGGCATACTAGAACTACGCCGCAAGCACAGTACCACGTACCAACGTGTGTGGTTTGACACACCTGTGCTAAGACAACCTGCGTGGCAAAGTCTACAGATCCTGCCCGAATCTTATGCTCAACGACTAGAAAGCATTAGAGACTGGATGAGTGCGCACATGACAACAAGTGAGAATCCCTACCACGGATTCAAAGACTATGAAGTGGCACGCCTGGACCGGGACATTGCCTGGATGCGTTCAGAACAAGCCAGTGATCATTCTGTTGCTCGTGCAGACTTCTATAGATTCTTCTCGGAACATGACCGCCGACGTGACACAGATTTTACAGTCACATTCCCAGAAATGCGGTCTTGGTGGGCACAATGTGAATATCATGCTCGACAATCATAAACTGATCTTGGATACCCACTGTGAAATCTACAGTCTAATCAAGTGTTCGGCTGACGGTATTTTTTGGAATCTACAACAGCACATTGATCTAAATCAAGTTGTGCCTGGTGCTGTGTATGTGATTGGTCGAGAACAGGTGCGTTTATACAGCAGCCAATTACGCACCTTGATCAATACCGCAAACATAAAAACAGTGTTCAGCAACCCGCACGAAGGGTCTGAAACCCTGTTGAATCACTGCCACAACTACGGCATTGCTGACCTGGTACTAGACCACAAGATTTTGCTGGTAGGCGGAGGTGACATGGACAGCACCTGGCCCTGCTTGCAGTACGAAAGTTTTTTGACCAAGATTTTGAATTACGATGAGAATCTCCTGGCCCAACAAAAATATCAGGATCAATACAGTGCGGATCGTCCCTATAAGTTTTTGTTTCTAAATGGACGAGCAAGACCGCATAGAAAATATCTACTGGAGCGTTTGCAACATCTGTTGGATCAGGCCATTTGGTCCAACTTGGATGCGGGCAATGGCACAATAAAACTGCTGGAGCCCCAGTACGAACATGCCAATTTTAATGTGGACTTTGACACCACTGATCTGACCTTTGTGAAACCCCAACTGTTTCCACGCAACGTCTGGGGTGATGTGATCATGGAAGCCCGGCCATACTTGGACACTTATTTCAGCCTGGTAACTGAAACAGTTCATGCCTACTCCTATAGTTTTAGAACAGAAAAGATATGGAAACCCGTGGCCATTGCACACCCTTGGATCACAGTGGCCAATCGGGGTTTTTACAGGGACATGCACAATCTGGGATTTCAATCGTTTGGCCATGTGATTGATGAGTCATTTGACACAATTGACAACAACCAGGATCGACTGGAAAGAGTTGCTGTGATAGTGGAAGATTTGTGTCAGCAAGATCTTGCGAGTTTCCTCAATGAGTGTTATAATGTATGTAAATACAACCAACAACATCTCGCAGAACTGCAACCCCGAGTTCAAAAAGAATTTCCCGACCGCTTTCGACAATTTATAAATGAACGATTCTGATTTTAAACAGCAAGTATTAGACACGCTATCTGCAAGTTTTTGTGCGGCCAAATGGTACAATGCTACCATCTGGCTGGGTTCAGGCATGACCACGTCATGTCACCACCCGCCGGCCCATTTGGTGGACCGTGATCGAGTCCGGGCCAACCCTAGGCTGTTGCACAATACTGATCAAAAGAAAGAAGACAGACGCATGATGCTCGCCGGCGAACGCCCGCCAGGTTGTGAATACTGCTGGAAGATCGAAGACATGGGCTCTGACGCTGTATCAGATCGTGTGTACAAATCCCGGATATATCCCATAGAGGCATTACATGAAGCATTTAATACTGCACCCGATCAGGACGTCAATCTCCGTACACTGGAAATTGCTTTCGATCGTACTTGTCAATTTGCTTGCAGTTACTGCAACCCTGCTTTTAGCACAACTTGGGTTAATGATATTCGACATAACGGACCCTATAACAATCTTGTTAGTGATGGGCGCAATCACTTTACCCACACCCATGATAGTGCTCAGTTGTTTAAGATCACGGAATCTAATCCCTATATTGATGCATTTTTTGCATGGTGGGAAACAGATCTACATCATACCCTCCAGGAACTTAGAATTACCGGAGGCGAGCCCCTCATGTCCCACCATACTTGGCGGCTTATTGATTGGTTTAAAACAAATCAGGGCAAGAGCCACACACGCTTGGCTATCAACAGTAACCTGGGTACCGACGTTGACATTGATCGATTGCTTGACTCAACAAAAGGATTGGCAATCGACTTATACACAAGCAATGAATCAATCTCTACACAAGCAGAATACATCCGCGATGGACTGGTCTGGGACGACTGGGCTAACAACGTAGAACGCTTGCTAGACTCTGGGCAGTTCCGTGGCATACATGTTATGTGTACTATTAACGCATTATGCTTGACTACCTTGGATCAATTGCTGGAATGCATAATGAATTGGAAACTGGAGTACGGACGTGACGCCATAAGTTTCACACTAAATATTTTACGCTTTCCATCATTTCAATCACCCCTAGTGCTACCTGACCATCTGCGCACAGTGTATAGACAACGCTTGGTCACATGGCTGGCGCACTGGGTGGATAGTGAATTTATTCACGAACACGAAATCAATCACACCCAACGTTTAATTGATTACCTGGATGTGGTAAAGACTCCGCATTCAGAAGCATTCGAACGTGACAAACTATTGAATGATTTCCGTCAGTTTTACACACAGTACGATCAGCGTCGTGGAAAAGACTTTGTGACTGCGTTTCCTGAATTAAAAGAATGGTACCAATCATTATAAAATTATTAGGCATGCTATTTGGCTTGATCATGTGTGCCGCAGTGTCAGCCGATACTGTGCGCATTTATTCACCTTATGCACCCAGTCATTCAGCCACACCGGCTATGTTTCGCATTATTGAACAAGCAAACCAAGCACAAAGCACATACTCATTTGTGCTGGAATTCCGCCCCGGGGGCAATCAAGCCATTGCATTGCAAGCACTTGACGCTTCAAGCCTGGCCATTATTGCCCCGGCCTTTGTGGAGAACGTGGCAGAAGGACGCCTGGCAGAGTCAGACTATGTGCCTGTACATGCACTGGGTGATGCTTGTTGGGCAGTGATCATCATTGGCGCCATTACAGACCACCGAGAAATCACAGTGGGCGGTGTGGGCTTTGGTAATGCCACACACTTAACTGCTCTTGCACTGGGCGAAAAATATCGATTTACAACCAAATACATTGTATTCAAAAGCAATAATGATGCTCTAATCAACATGGCGGGAAACAATGGTATATTCATGGTGATTGATCGTTATGAATCGTATACTGCAATGAAATCTCGTAATGCCAATTTGCAAGCATTTGCGGCTTCATGCCCCACGAGACTGCCACAGGCACCAGACATGAAAACTCTGCGTGAACTAGGCGTGGATGCTCCTTTGGTGTTTAATATCACGGTGGCACACAGATCCATGGATCCTGCTCGCAGGCGTGCCATTGCCGCCGTACTTAACAATGCGCAACGCACTGTGGGCGCAGAAGAAATTTTCCGGTTATCAAGCATGCGAATCCCCGATTCCTCTGCTGAGGACTTTTATGCCACATCTATTAGACAGGTTCGTCGATTGCAGGAAAAATACAGAAATGATATCAATCAATCAAAATGACCCAATACGAAATAAGTTGTGATCGGACGTGTTGCCTGAATTGGCAGTATTAAAATGAGCAACTTACATCTTTATCTGAATTAAAAGAATGGTACAACACTTTATGAAAATAGTCGGCACAATAGATCTTGCACACTTTTCAAAACAAGATTACGATATCGGAAAAAAATGGCTTAGAGCCCAATTAAAAAGTTTACGAAAAGATCGGTTTGAAGACAATGAAAGAATTGTTGTAATGCACCAATGGGATTACTATGTAAAAAATCACGAAACAACTGGATTGATATTGAGAAATTTGCAAATCATGCTCAATGAGGAAGATATCACCAACTGCTTTGTACAATTGCAAACTACCAATGTCAATATTGAGCAAGAGATCAATGAATTACAGCAAATAAATGTAGATTCAAACAGACTAGAATTTCAAGTAATCCCTGGAGATTATGATTATCAAACAATTGATCGATACCCGTACAGTAGAGAAGAAGAATATCAATATGGATCGGCTAACCCTGTTAAAGTGAATCTTACAAACCTGTCAATGAAGAAACAATTTTTACTAAGCCAAAGTAAAACTTTCTGCATGTATCCTTGGGTGCATTTACATGCCTGGCCCAATGGGCAAGCATATCCTTGCTGTCACGCCGAACCAGGCCCTTGGTACGGATCAACTAGAACACAATCTTTAAAAGAAATTTGGAATGATCAACCAATGAAAAAATTGCGGCTAGACATGCTTAATGAAACTCCTAGCAGTACATGCACACGTTGTTATGAACAAGAAAAATCAGGATTCTTTTCAGGAAGACAAAGTAGTAACAAGCATCACGGGCACCAAATTGATCGAATTGACCAAACTAAATCCGACGGGCAATTCGATCAATTTGAAATGACCTATTGGGACATTCGTTTCAGTAACTTATGCAATTTAAAATGCCGTTCATGTGGACATATCTTTTCAAGCCAATGGTACCAAGATCAAGCCAAATTAGCAGGACCTGCCTGGAAAGAACGCAATACAGTTCTCAACTATGCGGGACGCACAGAAACAGACATGTGGACGCAGTTAGAGCCCCATTTGGATTATGTGGAACAGATTTACTTTGCAGGTGGTGAACCTTTGCTGATGGAAGAACACTATAATATATTAGAAGAATTGGTAAAGAGAAAACGTTTTGATGTTAGACTAATATACAACACCAACTTCACGCACACAGACCTAAAAGGACGCTCAGTATTTGAATATTGGCGGCAGTTTAAATCAGTAGCAGTGGGCGCCAGTTTAGATGGTATGGGCCACGCCGCTGAATACATACGCAAAGGCACACAATGGTACGATGTTGTTCAAAATCGTCATCGAATGATTGCAATATGTCCCAATGTAGACTTTTATATCAGCCCCACACTCAGCATATTAAATGCTTGGCATTTGCCGGACTTTCATAAAGAATGGGTATCAGCAGGATTAATTCGTGCCCAGGATTTAAACGTAAACATCTTGCAAGATCCGGCACACTATAGAATAGATATTGCACCACAAGAATACAAACAACGATTGGAGGACAAGTATCTAAAACATTTGTCCTGGATGAGCGATAGGGATCCTTTACAACGTGCCACACAAGGATTTAAAAGTGCAATTACGTTCATGAACGCAACAGACAACACACAATTAATTGACACCTTCTGGCGCAAAACGCATGAACTAGACGATATCAGAAATGAAAACATCCTGGACGTACTGCCTGAATTAAAGGCCTTAAAATGAATATACCACACCCTAAATTTTGCGTGTTACCCTGGATCAGTCTAGAAGCCAGTCCCATTGGTACTGTGCGTCCCTGTTGCTTGGCCGACGATGAAATACTAGATGATCAAGGCAACAAATTTGAACTGAGTACTGCTAACTTTGCTGATATACAAAACAGCAATCACATGCGTAGACTACGCCAACAGTTTTTGGATAGCGAGCAACCACAGACATGTCGCAAATGCTGGTCGGAAGAACGTGCTGGACGTACCAGCAAGCGCATGCACACCCTGGATAGACTCAAGCACATGGGCATTACCCCCGAATGGACTCCGGACGCCAAACCACTCATGTTCCTGGATCTCAAACTGGGCAACATCTGCAATTTGAAATGTCGCATCTGCGGATCCTGGAGTTCAAGTCAATTTGCCACAGAAGAAATAGCCCACACACGCCCGGAACAAAGAAAAACCAGTCCGGCATATCTGATGTTGAAGCACGGTGCTTGGCCCCGAGAAAATCCCCAATTCTGGAATCAAATTGATTCAGTGGTCGATGACATACGTTATATAGAATTCACTGGTGGCGAACCATTCATGATTGAGGAACACTTTGACATGTTGCAGGGCATGGTGGATCGTGGTATTGCATCACAAGTGGAGATACACTACAACACCAATGGCACACAATGGCCAGCGGCGGCCGAACACATATGGAAGCACTTTAAAACTGTGGAAATAGCATTCTCCATAGATGATGTGGGTGCTCGTTTTGAATATCAGCGTTCAAATGCGTTATGGACACAAGTGTGTGAAAATCTGGATCGTTTCCGTGACCTAAAAGAAATCTCGCCCAATATTCAACTGCAGGTATGCACCACAGTCAACGTGTTTAATGTGCGTTACTTGGAAGAAATTGCTCAATGGCTAGAGCACAACAGAGAATCATTCTCTTTTGTGTACTGGAACATGATGCACGATGCTTGGTATTTTTCAATTGCATGTTTGCCCGACACAGCCAAAGCAGCCATTACACAATACTTGGATTCAATAGAAACCATTTATAGGTCAGAGTTTGATCGCATACGAGACTTCATGAACAATGGTGCATCAACAGATGGCACAATGACTCGCATGAAAATAGCCGATTTGGATCGCAAGCGCAGACAAGATCTAACCACCGTGGCGCCAGAATTGGCTGCCTTGATCAACTATGTCAAAACCTAAACTGTTGATTGCAGACAGCGCCCTGGACAGACCCTGGTTCATGCCCTACTGGACCAGGTATTTTGATTGTGAGATATATCAACCAGGTCAACACTATCATCACATGATTGCCCTGGTGGATGATAGATACGAAAAAAAGATCTATGATCAATTGAAACAAATGAATCTCTGCATAGTGCGCCCTTATTTAATGGATACTTTTGTGCATGATCGTAGTCAAACAGTCAACGGAGAATTGATATTACGTGCGCCGGAAGCAGTGTGGATCATGGAAAGCATAAATTTTGCATATCAGGGCTACAACACACGTCGGCCACACAGTAGACCCGATAAATTTTTTCTGTTGTTGATAAATCGCCTGCGTGATCATCGTCGACTGTTGCTCACAGCAGTGAACCAGTATCTGCCAGATTCCTTGCATACCTGTGTGAGTCAAGGCATCATGTTGCCAGATGATGTGCATGTGACTGGCCAAGATCCTGCTACCACAGCCAATGATCGATACTATGTGCCACGTTGGTACAGCGAAACTGCATTTAGTCTGGTAAGCGAAACCCAGGTGGATCATCCTATTCATGCTCCATCATTGTTTATCAGTGAAAAGAGTTTTAAACCTCTGGCACACAGTCATCCTTTTATTGTGAATGGCTGCTCGGGCACACTGAGTTATTTACAAGGTCTAGGATTTGAAACTTTTTCACACAGAATAGATGAAAGTTATGATCAACAGACTGTGCCAGAATACAGATTGCAAATGATACTGCATGTGCTGGCCGATCTTTATCGAGAATATCGATCCACAGGTTCGGTGTTTCAAGACATCCACTCACAGGCACTGCTGGCACACAATCAGGCCATGTTTTTTGATCGTGCTCGGATCGGACAATTGTTTCAACAACAAATTGTCCAACCCATTATGGAGTTTGTGGAATCATGAAGTCATTGTTGTACATCTGCGGAGATAGTTTCGGGGTGCCAGATCCAGACTACGGCGCATGTTGGGTGGATTACCTACTGCCGCTTGTGCCCGCGCATCATGTGATCAATTTAAGCAGAGTGTGTGCAAGTAATTTAATGATCAGTCAACAGGTGGATCAAGCCATTGGCCGGGCCGATCAGATCATTGTGTTATGCACAGCCAGCACCCGAAGTCAAACACGTCAGAATGGACAAGTGGTGCCTTACAGCATGCACAGCCTGGATTCAACCACGCCATTCAATTCAGATCAATTGAGCATATTAAAAAACTACACACGTGAATTCTTTGATTTACGCTTGGCCATTTATGAAAATCAGTGTATAATAGAAAGTATGCTACAACGATTGACTGAGTCAGGTCGGCCATTTATCTGGGATCAAGGTGGGTTTGAGCATGCCAGTTATGGTGGCACTGAGCAATACTTTGTCAAATGGTCCCAACGTCGAAGCAGTAGAAACTTGTGGGATTACGCACAGTCACGTGAACATAGACCTTATTATCACATTGTCGACGACAGTGTGCATCGCGACGTGGCAGCCTACTACGCAGAGTGGATTCATGCACAAGCCTGACACCATGTGTTTAGCACCCTGGGTGCATACCTATTTGAGTCCGCAGACTGAGCGTAGAATGTGCTGTGCCAGCCGTGAACCTGCGCAGAACTTTGAGCAGTATATAGACACGTCAGCAGGAACAGGCCGTTATATTCCTGTAACACTAGAACAGCACTGGAATAGTGATCACATGCGGAGTGTACGCAGGCGCATGATGGCGGGAGAAACTTTGCCCGAGTGCGAAGTATGCAATGATAAATTATTAAACACCAATGTATACCGAACATACTTTACACATTTATTTGAGCACAAACTACCTGAAGTATTTGCATCCACTGCTGAAGATGGTTCAACAACAATGGCTCCTGTGTCGTGGGATTACCGCTTTAGTAACCTATGCAACTTTAAATGTAGAACCTGTGGAGACATGTTGTCATCTGCTTGGGAAAGTGAACAAAAGCAGAACAACATGGTTGACTGGCATAATCCTAAAAACAATTGGATGCGAAACGATATACGTGCCGAAATCTCTCACTTTCAGGACAGTCAAATTGAAGCCGAATTCAGTCTGGCCGTGGAACAACATCGCGTAGAAGAAATATACTGGGTGGGTGGCGAACCCCTAATGTACGAACAGCACTGGCGTTACATGCAACGTATAATAGAATTAGGAGATGGAGACAAACTATATGCTAGATACAATACTAACCTTAGCCGTGTGGATTATCGCGGTTGTAATTTATACAGTGATATTCTTTCGTCTGTTCGAGACTGGCAAATCTGCGCCAGTCTCGACGGAACAGGTGCCACCGGCGAATACATCCGAACAGGTCTTTCCTATCCATTATTTCTAGACAATTTCCAGCAGGGCTTGGCTGTTGCAACAAATCCACGACAGATGCGACTGGACTTTACACTCACACTGCCGGGCATGACCCAAGTGGATGCAATGAATAGTCTGGCCGCCGAA
>Ga0214919_10003195_pt1 | contig 25022 bp, 15 predicted proteins | sample LL1503_MetaG_FD_177994 | JGI IMG/M metagenome (GOLD analysis project Ga0214919, IMG submission 177994) | Freshwater microbial communities from Lake Lanier, Atlanta, Georgia, United States - LL-1503 | ecosystem: Environmental > Aquatic > Freshwater > Lake | place: USA: Georgia | collected... | reverse complement strand
ATTCAGCTTTGACTAGCACTCCCTCTACACGCGCACTTAGCGGCATGGTGAATTTTCCCTGCTCTAGTTTGATGGCTAAGCTAGCCTGACGAATATCACCCGGCAAACTAATCCACTGATCAACGGCGAGACTTAGATCAACATCTTGATTGTTCAGCGCTTGCAAATCTAACTTTGCTTGCGAGAGGCTGCGGTACAAACTGGGTAAATCGGCAGGTGGATCTTCTTCGGTGTCTTGTCCAAGAAAAGGACGCAGATCTAGTCGCGATACGTCGAGCTTGCCAGTTAGGCGTGGCCTATCGCTACGCGTATCGACAGCGAGCGCACCGGTCATTGACGATAGACCTAATTGCGCTGATAACTCATCGAGATGAATAGCCCCCGATTTGAGTGTCAACAAACCTGATACTCCAGCGGAACCTGCGTAAGGTAATTCGATATCCAACAACCTACCGAAGCCCGCTAAATCAGTCGAGCCCAAACCAAATCGCAAATGACTTTCACAAGGACTGAGTGTGCCGTAGGCATTGAAGGTACTTCCAGCGAAATTCAATTGCCATTCAAGCGGCCACGCTGTCTTACCCTCGGTTAGTTGCTGCAGCGAGCCACCGCGAATGTGCATGGCATACGGCAGATTTCTATTTACGCTACCCGTCGCATCAACTAACAACTGACCGTCAGCAGGTAATTGTGCTTCGAGTTTTTCGAGAAAGAATTGTGATGGCCTAGAACCTGCTCCTTGATAGGTGATCTGCAAACGCTCGATTTGAATTTTTCTGATGTCGAAATGCGCAGCAATATCGTTTGCTGAATTGTTTTGCTGTGGTTCGTTGGGCGTGAGTGGGGTGACTGGGTTAAAGATCCAATTCGCATGACCATCGGAGGTTTGAATCAATGCAATCTGCACGTCGCTAGCCGAAAGACGATCTGCGCGCAGTTGAGCATGCAACAACGGAAGTAAATCTAACCGAAACTGTAATTTCCCTAGCTTGGCAAATTCCTGATTATCAAACCCTGCGGGTTGTTCTATACGAATATCATTGGCTTCTAACTCAGGATGAAAACTCAGCTTCAGCGCGACATCGCCGTTTAAGTGAACCTCTCTACCCAAACTCTGCGAAAGCCAACGACCTAGTAAACCACGATACGGATCGCCATCAATCCGTATGCCGATAACTAAAAACAGCAACAAAATCGCTAGCGCAGCCAGCGATATGAGGGCTATCGAATGAGAGTAACGGAGCCGAAAGGACATCCGATCATTCTTTCCTAAGAGAGTCAATCCAGAGAGGTTGCTTACTTAAAGCAAGTACGCAAATAATCGGCACACATCGCAACCGCTGTGTTGGCTTCATCGATAATGCCACCCATGATGATGAAGCCATGAATTTGCCGCTCGAAGCAGACATACTGCACTTGATTTCCCGCAGCTGACAAGGCATCAGCATACGCCCTGCCCTCGTCTCGCAGCGGATCGAAACCCGCAGTCAGCACTAAGGCGGGTGGCAGCTTACTGAGATCAGATGCTAACAAAGGCGAAGCACGAAAATCATCTTGATCCGCAGACTCGCGCAAATAAACATCACGAAAATAGCGCATGGCTGCCGCAGTTAATCCATAACCGCTGGCATACCGGTCGATCGAATCAGTACTGAGCCTAAGATCGGTGACGGGATAGATCAACAATTGACAAGCCAAAGGCTGAGGTAATTGATCGCGTAATGCAAGTGCGACGACAGTGGCTAAATTTCCACCCGCGCTATCGCCACCCACCCCAACGCGCGAGGCATCAATACCCAGCGATTGGCAATGATCAATTACGTAGCGTGCGGCCACTATGCATTCGTCCACTGCAACGGGAAATCGATGCTCAGGGGATTTGGAATAGTTCACCGAAAAAACCACCGCTCCGGATCCATCCGCTAGCTGCCGACATAAAGTATCGTGGGTCTCGATATCACCAATGACCCAACCACCACCATGGAAATACAGTAGCGCTGGAAGCTGAGTTTGATGAGCTGATAAGGGACGAAACTCGCGCAGAGTGACATCGCCGTGACCACCATCGATGGTGAAATCTCGCACCAATGCCATCTCGGGTTTGGGCGGCTGAAGTGGAAGTCGACTGCGTTTGTAGAGGTCACGCGCTTCGGGCGCGGGAACTTGGTCCGGTCCGGGAACATTGGCCGCCGCTGCTTTTTCTAGCAGCGCTTTAGCCTGGGGGTCCAGCATCATCATCGTCTCCTCGCATGCGCAGTATCGCGTCGCGAATTATAGACGTTGAGCCTGCGCGATCAGGAGCTGATCTGCAGGCACGATGTATCAAAGAGGCTGGCAAGGTACACGTGATGAATACCTAAATCTTACAGCCAGCCGCCCCACTGTACGTTGACCTTGTCATTGATAATGACCTGCGTATGGTTGTTTACATAAACCATATAGGTATCCGCCGAAACCGTAGTATCACCCTGATAGGACCAACCACCGCCCACTAAGGTCACGCTATCGCCGGTATGGCCATTAATATTGACAACATGGTTTGCTGCAAGGCCCGCCAGCTCATCACTACCCGACGACAATATATCGGCCAGTCGTAGATCCAAATGTTTGGCTTTACCACCGTTGGCTGAAAGTTGTATCGATTCGGTCGAGGCTTTGGTGACCTTTTCAACTAAACCATCCAGATCAAAGGTGTGATTACCGGTCTGGTCAGTACTGAACCATACGTCGCCCATAGTATGAACCGAACCATCGGCAGCGGTGTAGCTTCCCATCAGACCAATCAGGTTGCCGTTATCAAACACCGTAGACGCTTTGGCAGCCAGCGAAAGTTCAGCAATTCCAGCATCTGCCAGTGATTTCAACTCGCCTTTATCAGAGATACCGTTGCCATTCGTATCCTGCCAAATTTTCAGCGATCCAAACCCCTGATCAAGTTGATTGATAACACCGTCAAAATTCATGTCCATCACAGCCAAGGCTTCGTAACCATCAGACGCATTGCGACCCTTACCTAGCAAGGTACCTTCACCAAACAGTTCACCACCGTTATTGATCTTGCCATCGCCATTCAAGTCGCGCACCAGTAAGCCATCAGTGCGACCTATCCAGCCGGTACGTTCTTTGACGCCATCATTATTCACATCAAAGCTCACACCCGACTGAGCGTTTACGGTATTGATGCCATTGCCATCCAAGTCCAACGCCAATGGAGATGTATAGGCCAGTTTTTGTGCGGCTGTCCAACCCTTGATTTGAGCTGTGGTCAGATTCGACATCTGATCGCCCGTGATAGCAGCGATTTGTTCTGTTGACATGGCCGATATTTGAGCGGCGGACATAATACCCATGTCGCTCGCCTCAATAGAACTGATCTGGCTGGCGGTCATGCCTCGAACCTGAGCCCCGCTCAATGTCTTAATTTGTAAGGTGGTCAATGCCGATACTTGATTGCCACCCATGGCCGCCACTTGATTGGTAGCTAGGCTAGCAATCTGAGAGGCCGTCAATACACTGACGCGATCGTCCGACATAGCGGAAATTTGATCGGTGGTGAGTGCCTTAATTTGTGTCGCCGACATACCAGCTACTTGAGCAGTGGTTAATGCAGAGAAGTCTGAACCACTTAACATCTTCACCTGCGACACACTGAAAGCAAGGATCTGCTGGGTACTCATAGCCTCTAATTGATTATTTGAGAGCCGGTCAATTTGTCCGGTGCTCAATAATGGAATCTGAGCCACGGTCAACGCGCGAATTTGCATGGTGGACAACTGATCAAACTGGTTATCCGTCAATCCTTTTAATTGTGTCACCAGTAGCGACTGGATTTGCTTAGTCGTGAACGAGGAAATATCCGACGCCTCAATCGATGACATTTGCAAAGTCGTAAGTGCCCTCAATACCGTGGTACTCAAATAAGAAACTTGCTCGCCCGACAAACTCGCTAATTGGCTCGTGGTCAGATAAGACACCTGAGCTGCAGCCAACGCTTGTAATTGCGTACTTTCCAGGCCTGTAATCTGATTTGCGGTAAGCTGAGTTAACTGAGCTCCAGTCAACGCTTGTATTTGGGCTGCTGTAAATAGACCCAAATCGTCAGCATCAATCGCAACAATCTGATCAGTCGTGAACGCTTTCAATTGTGCTGCGGTCAGCGCTCGAACTTGCGCGGTAGTGATTGCCGCTATCTGATGCGTGGTAACCCCTGTTAATTGGGCGACGGTGATTGCCGCGACTTGAGTCGTCAATAATGCTGCTATGTCGACCGCCTCAATCGCGCTTACTTGAAAGGTTGTCATTGCCTGTAAGTTGGCGACTGACAGAGAAAGTACCTGAGTGGTCGTTAAACTCTGAATTTGATCTGTGGTCAGGCTCTTCGCTTGAGCCAATGACAGGAATCGAATCTGGCTAGTGGTCAGACTGTTCATCTGATCGGCCGATAGTGCCTGGAACTGCATGGTCGAGAACGCCTGCACCTGCGATGTAGCGAGTGCAGTGAGATCCTCGGTTTCTATGCCGACCACTTGATCGGTGGATAGCGCGGCCAATTGAGTGACAGCCAGACCTCTAGTTTGAAGCGTTGTCAACGAGGTCAACTGATCGGTCTTAAGTACTCTGATCTGGTTTGTCGTCAATGCAGCCAACTGCAGGGTGCTCATGCTGATGAGCTGCTGAGTCATTAACTCTTGAATCTGATCGGTTCTTAGTGCTTTTATCTGCACCTGGCTAAAGGCGCTTGTTTGCGACGTCATTAGTACATTCAGCTGATCATTGGTCAAAGCTCGCAACTGATCGGTCTTAAGAACTTGAATCTGATTGGTTGCCAACGATACTAAATCAGCGGTCTCAATCACACTGACTTGATAGCTGGTAAATGCAGCGACCTGAGTTATGGTCAATGCACTGACCTGCGCCGTAGTCAAATCAACTACCTGTTCAGTACTCAGCGCGCGCACTTGAGCTGTACCCAATGTTGTGATCTGGTTGGTGTACAAATCTCGTATCTGATGCGTGCTCAAGGCACTAATCTGTGCGGTGGACATGGCAACCACTTGGGTTGTTGTCATTACCCGCAGGTCATTGGTCTCAATCGCGGAGATTAGTTCCGTCGTCAAAGCCTTTATCTGTAAGGCACTGAGGATGCTTGCCTGTTGAGTCGTAAGCGCAACGATTTCATTCGTAGTCAAAGCGGCGACCTGTCTAGTCGTCAACGCCCCGATTTGCAACGTGGTCAAAAGCGCAAAATCTTCTGTCTGGATCGCTTGTAACTGAACCGAGTTAATTGCCGCTATCTGTCGGGTTGTGAGGGCAGTAATTTGTTGAGTTGTTAGACCGGCTATTTGCGTATTGTCGAGTGCACTCAGCTGGACTGTTGTTACTATCGACAACTGCTCTGTGCTGAGTGCAGTAATCTGAGTCGTATCAAGCCATTGAAGTTGGGCCGAAAGCACAGCTTGGATCTGGGCCGTCTGGAAACTACTAACGGCTTGCGCTGACAGCGTTTTGACTTGAGATTCGCTCAGCGCTGTGATTTGCTTCGTGGTCAGGCTACGCAGTTGATTCGAACTTAATGCATCAACTTGATCTTCGGTTAACGCAACCAGCTGCCGACTCGTTAATCCAGCAATATTGGCTGTTACCAAAGCGCCGATATCTGCCGTTTCAATGGCGGCGATTTGATCGGTCGAGAACACTAGCAACTGACTAGCATTCAACACGCCAAACTGAGTCGCAGTGAGTGCTGCGATCTGACTAGTTATTAAGGCAGTTACCTGATTGGTCAAAATGCCTGAGAACTGCCCTGTAGTCAGGAAAGTCAGCTGAGCCGTCGTCATGCTGGAGACCTGCGTTGAGGTCAAGGCCTGCAGTTGTATCGTGGTCAGGTTAGAGAAATAGGCCGTGCCGAGAGTGTCGAGCTGTTCAGCCGTCAGCCCCATGATCTGATTGACGGTCAGACTAGCAACCTGGCGTGTGGTTAGGTTAGTTAGCTGAGTCAGGCTGAGCGCACTCATCTGAGCAGTACCCAATGCCTGAATTTGATTGGTCGTCAGCGCTGCTACGTCTGCGGTTTCGAGGACGGCAATCTCATCGGTCGCGAAATAGACAAGTTGTTTCGTCTGGAGTGCAGCAATTTGTGTCGACGTCAACGACACCAACTGATCATCGGTCAGCTCAAGCAGCTGGTTCGAGCAAAGCGCATTAATCTGTTCGGTCGTTAGGGTGCTAAATTGCAGGGTCGACAAACCAATGATCTGGAGGGTCGACAAGGCCTTAATTTGGGCCGTACCCAGCTTGGTAATCTCTGAGGTGTCTAGGGTGTAGAGCTGATCATTCGACAGCGCTTGCATCTGAGCTGTCAGCAGTGTGGCCAGCTGAGTGGTGCTCAACGCGGCAAACTGAGCCGTAGTCAAACTATTTAAATTAAACGTGTTCAGCGCTTGCAGCTGAGCCGTGGTCACCACCTGCAAGTGGGCTGTCGACAGACCGGGTATCTGATCCGTGGTTAAGTAGGTCAACTGCGCTGTGCTCAGACCCAGAACTTGCGCGGTAGTCAGCGCACCTAAATCCGTGGTGTCGAGTGCCCTGACCTGACTCGAACTAAATGTCAGTAATTGCGAAGTCGATAGACTTCGGAACTGACTGGTACTTAAAGCATTGATCTGCTCAACACCTAAAACACTTGCCTGCGCGGTTAACAGCGCTGATATCTGTAAACTCGATAGTGCACCAATATCCACCGACTCGATAGCCGTGATCTGGTTGGTAGTGAGTGACACTACTTGTGCCGTAGTTAAATTGGCAACTTGCGCAGTATTCAATGCAACCACTTGTGTGGTACCGAGCACCACCATTTGCGCAGCGGCCAACGCCTGAACCTGGGCCGTCGTCATAGCCGTCACTTGCGTCGTCGTCAAACCTGCGACTTGGGCAGTGGCCAATCCAGAGATTTGGCTGACACTGAAAAGCACAAAATCCGTGGTTTCCAAGCTCGCAATTTTTGTTGCTGACAGAACCTTAATTTGGTCTGAAGTCAGGCTGGTGATTTGGCTCGTGGTCAGCGCAACTATCTGATTGGTGCCGAGGGCACTGAACTGCGCTGTGGTTAGCGCAGCAATTTGTGCTGTTAATAGGTTAACAAATTGCAGCGATGAGTAAGCTTGTACCTGATCAGTCGTCAAGCCTTGCAACTGAGCGGTGCCTATGACCGCTAGATCTGCAGTCTCGAGCGCACTGATTTGTGCGGTCAAGAGCGCCTTCAATTGTGACGAGGTCAAACCCACCACTTGGCTGGTGCTCAAAGCCACTAGCTGGTTGGTGGTGAATACCTGAACTTGGCTGGTCGTTAGTGCAGCAATAGCATCCGTTTTAAGTGCAGCAATTTGCGCCGTACCCAAGCCAACGCTGCTCGATCCGACACCGGCCACCAGTTGTTGAGTCGTGAACGCTGCCACTGAAGCGGTTGACAATGCGGCAAATTGAGCGGTACTCAAGCCGACAATGTCGGTTCCTACCCCATCCGAAATCTGTTGAGTCGTCAGTGCTGCGATTGCATTGGTACTAAATGAGCCGATTTGCGTACTGGTTAGGGTCGATAAGGTATTGGTGCTGAGCGCCTGAGCATCGGCAGTTTCAAAAGCAGCAATCAAGGTAACCGACAAGGCCAACGCTTGTTGCGTGGTCAAGGCTGCCGCTTGTGCGGTGGTCAGGCTAATAATTTGTGCTGCACTAAAGCCCACAATATCGGCAGCCACACCAAGTACCAATTGTTCGGTCGACAAAGCTGCGATGTTAGCGGTCGTGAGCGCCGCAATCTGAGTGCTGGTGAGGCTTACTAGGGCTTGCGTACTGAGGCTCTTTACATCGGCTGTTTCTAAGCCAGAAATTTGAAAAGTTGACAGTAGACCCAATTGGGCTGAGGACAAAACCGCCGCTTGAGCGGTCGTTAAGGCGGCCAATTGCGCCGTGCCAAAACCCACTATATCGGTGTCGACGCCACCGAGCACTTGGGCCGTCGTTAAAGCTGCAATTACTTGCGTGCTCAAGGAACTCAATTGAGCAGTGCTCAGGGCGGAAACTGCCTGAGTGGTCAAGCTGATAATGTCCCCGGTATCTAACACCTGCAACTGAGCCGTGGTCAGTACCGCCGCCTGGGTAGATACAAGGCTTGCCCACTGAGCAGAAGTCAATGCGTTAATTTGTGCAGACGCTAGTGACGCAATCGACTGGCTGAGACCGCTGACAATTTGGCTGGTCGTCAAAACTGCCATAGCGGCGGTGACGATCGCATTTAACTGCAGGGTGCTCAAAGCTTGAACCGACTGTGTGCTCAAGTTGTAGAGATCGTCAGTTTCAAGAACCGCGACTTGAGCCGTGCTGAGGTATGAAAGTTGGCGCGTGGTGAGGGCTACCACCTGAGCTGTCGTCAGCGCAACCACTTGTGCGGTGGTCAAACCAAGAATGTCGTCGCCAATTCCAGCAACCGCCGCCGAAGAAATCAGCAGCAGATCGCGCGTTTCGAGGACACTCAGTTGCGCCGAAGTCAGTGCATCAAGCTGCTGCGTAGTGAGAACAGCTGCTTGATCGGTGGTTAATGCAACGACCTGATTGGTCGTAAATCCTGAAATATCTGCAGCAATACCGAACGATACTTGAGCGGTCGTCAATGCCGATATCGACAAGGTAGTCAATGCCGCTACTTGTGCGGTGGTCAGGGCTGCGACAGTTTGGGTCGTCAGACTTTGCGCATCCGCGGATTCCAACACGGCCAGCTGTGCGGTGGTCAGTGATACCGCCTGCAGCGTCGTCAAGGCTGCCGCCTGCGCGGTGGTTAATGCCACGATCTGCGCTGTAGCAAAACCAGCGCCAGTGCTAGCAGCCAGCTGATCCGTGGTTAATGCGCCCAGTTGTGCCGTAGTCATGGCACCGACTTGGGCAGTGGTAAAACCTGAAATATCTGTACCAACACCATTCACAAGCTGGCTGGTGGTCAACACAGCAACAGAATCAGTGCTAAAGCCGGCCACCTGAGCGGCAGAGAGAATATTTAAACTTAAGGTCGAGAGATTCAGGACATCAATCGTCTCCAGCGCCGAGATCTGCACCGTACTAAACAGCGATAACTGCTGAGTAGTCAGCGCGGCCGTCTGAGCACTAGTTAGTCCTAAAATCTGTGCCGTACTCAGGCCAGTGATGTCGGTTCCAACGCCTGACACCAATTGCAACGTTGTTAATGCTGCAATTGATGCAGTCGTAAACGAACCAATTTGCGAAGCTGTGAGCGCAAAAATACCCTGAGTACTGATATTTGCAGCGTCGATAGATTCAATGACCGCTATTTGAACTGTACTCAGCAAGGACACTTGTGCGGTCGTTAGCGAGGCGAACTGAGCAGTATTGAGCGCCACCATTTGAGCAGTGCCCATTCCGACAATACCGGAACCCACGCTTGAGGCCACTTGGTCAGTCGTCAATGCAAATACTGAGGCCGTACTTAACGCACCCAATTGCGCGGTACTCAACCCTGAGATGTCTGCGCTCATTCCATTAACAACCTGAGCGGTTGTCAATGCAGCAATCGAGGCCGTACCAAACGAGCCCACTTGCGTTGCACTCATCGCCAGTACAGCTTGAGTACTCAGACTGGCAGAATTTACTGCACTTAATGACGCAATTTGAGCAGTTGTCAGTAAGGTGGCCTGCAAAGTCGTAAACGAAGAGACCTGAAGTGCACTTAATCCACTCACTTGAGCGGTAGACAAACTACTAAGGTTGGAACTGATTCCAGAAGCCAGCTGTGAGCCAGTCAAACCGGCAATAGCGGCTGTACTGATGGCGGCAAGTTGTGCAGTTGTTAACGCCCCAACTACTTGAGTCGTCATGCTTTGCAGATCAAGAGCCTCAATGGCAGCGACTTGAGCCGTGCTTAGCAATAAAACCTGCGAAGTGGTCAACACTGCCGTCTGCGAATCTACGAGACCAGCAATCTGTGCCGTACCCAACCCAGTGATATCAGACCCTATTCCAACAATCGCTGTCGCCGAGATCACCTCAAGCTGACTTGGAGTCAACGCACTTAACTGTGCTGTGCCTAGTCCATCTACCTGCTGGCTACTAAAAACAGCCGTCTGTTTGGTCGTGAGCGCTGCAAGCTGTGCTGTTCCAAAGCCATACAGATCAGCACTGACACCCAAAGAAATTTGGGCGGTCGTCAGTGCCGCAGTTGAGGCCGTGCTCAGCGCTGACAGTTGTGCCGTGGTCAGCACCATTACCGCTAATGTTGTCAAAGCGGAGGCATCGGCAGTCTCAAACGCAGCAATCTGCGCTGTACCAAGCACACTCGCCTGCTCAGAGGTAATTACGCCAGCTTGTTGGGTATTAAGGGCAACAATCTGGCTTGAGCTTAAACCGATAATATCGGTTGAGACACCGAATACGAGCTGAGCTGTAGTTAAAACTGAAATAGCTGCTGTACTCAGCGCCGATAGCTGTGCCGTCGATAGAGCCTGAATTGCTTGCGTAGTTAAAGCTTGTGCATCAATAGACTCAAAAGCCGCTACCTGAGCCGTGGTAAGCACCGAGGCTTGAAAGGAGGTTAACGCCCCGGCCTGAGCTGTAGTCAGCGCGACAATCTGATCCGTTCCAAAGCCAATACCCGTACTGGCAGCCAGCTGGTCGGTAGTTAGGGCGACAAATTGGCTGGTTGACAAGGCAGCAATTTGCGCAGTTGTCAAACCAGAAATGTCAGTGCCGAAGCCATTGACCAACTGCGAAGTGGACATTGCCAAAATCGCCTGGGTGCTGAACCCCGCTAATTGAGCGCTGGTCAGGGTGAGGATGTTGGCAGTCGGAAGTGCTGCCGCATCCTGCGATTCAAACCCGGATATTTGTCTAGTACTTAATAAAGAGACTTGATAAGTTGTTAAAGATGAAGCCTGAGCTGTAGTTAACGCAGTTATCTGCGCAGTACCAAAACCTAAAATATCGGTACCAACGCCATACATTACTTGAGACGTCGACAATGCCGCCATTGCACTGGTCGAAAACGTACCGATCTGGGTGCTAGTGAGCGTGTCCAACACGGTCGATGTCAATACCGCCGCATCAGCTGAATTAATTGCTGCAATCTGGGCAGTACCCAGCACGCTTGCCTGCAGCGTGCTTAATCCAGCCATTTGTGCCGTTAACAGCACATTGACTTGACTAGTGCTAAAGGCGGAAATATCCGAGCCAATACCTAGCGAAACTTGCGCAGTAGTTAGGCTCTGAAGATCATCGGTTGAAATTCCGGCGACCTGGTTTGTGGTTAAGGCAACTAATAAATCTGTAGTTAACAAACTCCACTGAGTACTACTCAGTGCATCTAGCTGAGCCGTGACGATATAGGTCATCTCGGTCGTCGTGAACGCAGATAATTGCGCAGTCGACAACGACGAGAAATAAGATGTTGACAATGCGGCTACTTGTGCACTGTCATAACTGGCCGGAAATACGGGCATCTAAAATCCGATAATCGTTTTAAACAAAAATTTTTAAATTTGCCGAGCTAACGCTTAGCAATAATGTGTCAATAAATCAACCCACATCCTCTTATGCCTGCAAACCAATTTTTGGTAATGCGTCGGAAAACAGTCACCCGCGAAACACTCAGCAAATACCGTACCCGCCTGATGATTTCAACGTAACTATTTTGAATTTGCAGTCTCAAGGCCTTAAGTTAATCCAATAATTAGAATAATGACCAGAATGCAAGATTACCTTTGGTATCGTAAGAAAGCACATTAACTTGCTGTTTTCTAATGTAAAGAACGTAAAAGAAAACTAACGCAAACCGCACATTGAAAAACTTTAGCAATAACAACCGCAAACTGCGCAAATAAAAGCAAAAGATGCAAAAAAGTCTAAAGTTTTTCAATCTCGTGTTTTTTCGATTTATGCTCCGTTCAACTTCAAAGGCGAAACCCTCGCACTAGATATTTTCGGAGCAGACTTATGGTCAATACAGATTTCTCAAGCTCGTATATCGCAGCCTCGGCACTTAGCAAAGCGAACACTGATGCAGGTAAAGCCCAACAACGCATCAGCACCTCGCAACAAATTAATTCCGCGCAAGATGACCCCGCAGGATACGCACGTGCGATAAAGCTGAAGTCGTATATCGGGTCGTATAGCAAGGCGATCGACAACATTAATCAAGGCGTTACCTTGGTACAGTCAGTAGATAGCTCTTTGGGTCAAGTGTCGGAAATACTGACAAAAATGCGCGAGCTCGCTGTAACGGCAGCTGGTGAAAACAATGACACCACCCGAGCCACGTATCAAACCACGTATACAAGTTATCTAACTGACCTCACAAACGTTGTAGGAAGGACTACATACAACGGTTCGTCAGTCATGGATGGCACGACCACTTCGGTTGCTGTTCAAACAGGCATCGATGCCACCCAAACTAAAACGATGACTTTTTCGGATATGAGTTCGACCGGATTAGGAATTGCTGCCATTGATTTGAGTACGTCAACGACAACAGCATCAACCGGTATTACTACCTTGGATACGGCCATGTCGACTGCCACCAGTTACATGACCACTATCGGCGCTTATGAGGACTCATTGAGCTTTAGCAGTGCTCTCAATAATCAAAATATTCAGAATAACCAAAAACAATACGACAGCATCATGAGCGCTGATCTTGCAAAAGAAGCCACCAACTTGGCTGCCGCACAAATTCGTCAGTCCTCAGCTGCAGCTATGGTAGCTCAGGGTAATCTGATGAATCGTGAGTTGGTGGGATATCTATTAAGGGCGTATACCGGCTAACAACAACAACGGAGGAACGCACGCCTCCTAAGAGAACAGCGTTTACTACAAACGTCTTACTCACTACATCAGCCCCACTACCTAAATCAGGTACTGGGGCTGATTCTTTTCCGGCTTGCTTTACATACGGTCGAACGCACCTTGTCCCTTATATCGCTAATTTTGTAAATCATCATTGCCTGGCAATTTAGATTTGAGTCATCCCAAGTCACTTCGTTTGAATTTAGTTCGGTGGCTCGTCCTAAATGATTGATTCAACACAAATTCATAGACTTCTTTGGGCATGAGCATAGGCACTGGCGTGACTTGCTATGGCATTCGGGCTGATCTGAACCATCCTCAAAGGAGAAATACAATTGAAATACCCTCTACTAAAAACCTGTGTAGCTCTAAGCCTCATCACAGGATTTACAAGTGCAATCTTATTTACGGAGCTCGCCGCAGCGCAATCAAACGAAGTATCCGAGGTCGCACCATCTCCCGCTCTTGAAGGGAAACGTAGTCCTGAAATTTCATCTGCAAAACATGTTGATGATGCCTTAGTAGTGGTTAGACAGCTGGAATCAGACGCAACCATGCGCAAATTGCTGCAAGACGCATCGGGTGTTTTTATTGTCCCAACCTACGGGCGCGCAGCATTAGGTATTGGTGCACACGGAGGCGCTGGAGTTTTGCTGGTTAAAAAAGCGAGTGGTAATTGGACTAACCCAGTGTTCTACAACATCGGAGGGATTAGCATAGGCGCACAAGCAGGTGCGCAGGCAGGATCGGTAGCCTTTGTTTTAAACAATAACAAAGCGGTGCAGCGATTCACCGACAAAAACAATTTTTCTTTGAGCGCTGATACCGGACTTACCGTAATCAACTGGGCCAAAGTAGCAGAAGGTTCGACGGGTGCTGGGGACGCCACTGCATGGACAGCAACTAAAGGATTTTTCGGTAACGTTGCAACGATTGGCGTCAATGATATTCGTTTTAATCAGCGACTGACCAACGCTTATTACAAACAAACGCGTAATGTTGCATCAGCTGACATTATTAACGGAAAGTTTAATAATGCCGGCGCTGATAGCCTGAAACAAGCCTTAGCTAATATATCGTCTGGAAGCGCGAGCGGCTCATCTACTGGAAAATCTGAATCTAGCCAAGAACGTCGATAATCTATTTTCATCGGTTTCAAAGCTGGCTGACAGTCACTGTCGGCCAGCTTTTTCATTTCAGAGTCAACTGCCACTCTCTGGCGCGGACTAGGTCATAATAAAAAGAACAGCAGCCCTGCTGACCTATTAAAGCTTCCATCTCCCGTGCTGACATCATGAATTCAGAATTAATAGAAGTTGTAGGCTTTATAGCCGCTATTTTGACCACCACCGCTTTTTTACCTCAAGCATTGCATTCGTGGAAGACCCGAGATTTATCAGGAATCTCATTCAAGATGTATGTGACTTTCACGATCGGTGTCACGCTTTGGTTGATCTACGGATTTTTGATTAAATCGTTGCCGATAATCGCTGCTAACGTGATTACGTTGCCAACCACCTTGGTGATTTTATTTTTGAAGGTGAAAGATATGCAGTCGAAAACGAAAGAGTGAGCTGAGGCACGACTCTATTCTTTCGTTATGAATTACTAAGTACCAGACTCAAATTATGTCGGTGTCAGTTGGAGCTAAACTGCGGCATGAAAGGAAGATCGGTAGAGCCCACGTCGAGGCCTTCCTGCGATAGCAGGGTTGTGATCTGTCCACGGTGGTGAATCTGATGATTGAACAAGTGCGTAACCAATACCCACTGCGGAACCGTTCTCTTAACTCCGTCGACTTTGCTAACGTAGGTAAGTGATTGCGTAAGCCACTCAGGCGTAAGTGACATCGACCATTGAAAAATTCTACGATCTAGCTGATCTCGCTCTTTTCTTAATGAATTAAACCCACCAAATAAATCAACGCCCAGCGGTAGAACTTCAGCAGGCTGGCCCGTGAAACGCGACAGAAAAGCTATGTCTGAATAAGCAATGTGATTCAAGGTTAAGTAGATCGATTTAAAAAAAGCTCCACGCTCTTGATGTAGTGCCGCCTCCGACAGTGACGCGCAAGCACGATAGAGTTTGTCGTTCATCCACTGATTGTATTCAGCCATGAGCTGACAGTACTTGGCGTCGATCATGATTTTGAGGGGTGGAGGAGGCTGAATGATCTGCAGTTATGAAAACTTTATCCGCAGTTGGGTGAGATTCAGAACTTCCCGATGCACCTGACAGGGTTCCAGAAGGCCCAGAAATCTTTAAAAAGACCTGAAGGTAGGTGCTGTTGGCGGAAGCGGTGAGATTCGAACTCACGGAAGGCTCACACCTTCGCCGGTTTTCAAGACCGGTGCCTTAAACCACTCGGCCACGCTTCCTAGGTACTAACGAGGTGCACATTATACTCAATCGGGAAGAAAGATCTGCTGTAAGTCGTTTAAAAAACGTCTGCCCAGCTCTGTAGGCGCGATTTTTAAGTGATCTCGGTACAGCAAGCCCTTAGCTTCGGCCTTATTCAGCGCGGATTCAACTGTTTGCAGAGTCAGGCCTGTACGCTCGCTAAACTGCCTGACTTCAAAGCCGTCGGTCAGTCTCAGCGCGTTAATCATGAACTCAAAACCCAGTTCTTCACGGCTGATTTCAGCTTCTTCGGAGACGGCATGGCCACTTGCTGTTTGCTGCATGTAGCTGTCCGGTTGTTTGTAGCGAGCTTGGCGAATTATTCGATGTGGGAATGAGATCTTGGAATGCGCGCCAGCGCCTATGCCTAAGTAATCGCCAAACTCCCAATAGTTAAGGTTGTGTCTGGCGCGTTGGCTTGCGCGCGCATACGCGGAAATTTCATAATTTTGATAGCCAGCTGCGGCTGTTTTTTCAATCAACATCTGCTGCATGGCTGCAGTTGCGTCATCGTCCGGTAATTCGGGAGGATATTTTGCAAAAACGGTATTGGCTTCCATCGTCAAGTGGTACAAAGAGAGATGGTTAGTTTCAAACGATAGCGCTGTATTCAAATCGTGTTCTGACTCTGCGAGGGTTTGCTCAGGCAAGCCATACATCACATCAAGATTAATATTTTCAAAACAGTTTTGTGCGATGGCGATTGCGCGGCGCGCTTCATCGGCATCATGAATTCTGCCTAACGCTTTCAGATGTTTATCATTAAAACTCTGAATGCCGATCGAAAGTCTATTAATGCCGATAGTCGCAAATGATCGAAATTTTTCTGCTTCGAAGGTCCCCGGGTTCGCTTCCATGGTGATCTCCGCGTTTGGCTCTAAAGGCAGCAAACTACGGATGTCTGACATTAACTGATCAAGCCCAGCTGCTGACATCAAGCTAGGTGTGCCACCACCGATAAAAATACTCACAATCTTGCGGCCCCAAATTAATGGGAGTGATTGTTCGAGGTCAGCGCGCAAGGCGCTTAGATAAGCCTGTTCAGCTAATTCGCTACCTGCTTCATGCGAGTTGAAATCGCAATACGGACATTTGCGAACGCACCACGGAAAATGTACATACAACGATAGCGGCGGCAGTGCTGCAAGATTCAGTAAGCCAGGTTTTAAATAGCTATCAACCACGTTGCGAGGAATCGCTTGCAGTCGTTCAGGGCGAATCGGGATCATGCAAGCTTAGCGACTAATTGACGTAGCGCTTGTCCGCGATGTGAGAGCTGATTTTTTTCAGCAGGATCAAGCTCTGCGGCGGTTTTACTCAGACTCGCTACCCAAAAATGCGGGTCATAGCCAAAGCCACTCTGCCCGCGCGCTGTTTCAATAATTTCGCCATCCCATCGACCTTCGGCGATTACTGGTTGGGGATCATCGGCACTACGGACATAAACCAGCGCGCAAAAGTAATAAGCACTTTTATTGGCGTGCGCGCTCAGTTCGGAAACTAACTTAGTGTTATTTGCTTGATCAGATTTAGGCTCGCCGGCAAAGCGCGCAGAGTGCACACCAGGTGCGCCACCTAATGCAGGCACGCATATGCCTGAATCATCGGCCAAAGCTGGTAAACCGCTTTGGCGTGCAGCATGACGCGCCTTGGCTAAGGCATTTTCTATGAAGGTGAAATGCGGTTCATCGGCTTCACTGATGCCGAGCTCGGTTTGAGTGCACAAATCAAAACCTAGCGGCTGCAGAAAACGATTAAATTCTGCGAGCTTGCCGAGATTGCCAGAGGCTAAGACGAGACGCTTAGTCATACCATTTGATTTAGTAACTCTATGTGCCTCAAGTCGCTCTTCAAGCTGGGCTTAAAGCAGCGAATCACGTTGTTAATCCCAGCGCTTGTTTTTGCAGACGAAGTAATTCTGAAATACCTGATTGCGCTAAATCGAGTAGCTGATTCATGGTTTGACGATCAAATGCATCGCCTTCAGCAGTGCCTTGCACTTCAATGAAGTGTCCGGCGTCGTTCATGACAACGTTCATATCGGTATCGCAATCGGAGTCTTCGAGGTAGTCTAGATCGAGGACTGGAAGACCTTTGTACACACCCACAGAAATCGCCGCCACAAAATGTCGTAAAGGGATGACTTTGATTGAGCCTGCATTCACTAATCGTGTAAATGCATCATACGAAGCCACCATCGCGCCTGTAATGGCAGCGGTGCGCGTTCCACCATCGGCTTGCAACACATCGCAATCGATTTGCAAGGTGCGTTCTCCAAAGGCTTGTAAATCAAACGCTGCACGTAATGAGCGGCCGATCAGGCGTTGAATTTCTTGTGTGCGGCCTGACTGCTTGCCCTTGGCCGCTTCTCTATCCATGCGCGTATGGGTTGATCTGGGCAGCATGCCGTATTCCGCCGTTAACCAACCTTTGCCCTGCCCGCGTAAAAACGGAGGAACTTTTTCATCAACGCTGGCGGTACACAGCACGCGGGTATCACCAAATTCCACCAATACTGAACCTTCAGCATGACGAGTGAAATGACGAGTTAAGCGCACCTCGCGCAAACGGTTAGCGGAGCGACCACTAGGTCGTATTACATTTGAATTTGACAACGTATCCTCGAATTTTTATGTTTTTTGATTGGCGATTCGTATCTGCGCCATCGCCTGCTCAATGGCTTGCGCTCCGCTACGGTCAACCTCTGGAACATTCGCATCTTGTGGCGCAGGCTGAATACTGGTGATGACCCGATCGCGCGGCAAACCCTCGGTTAAAAACGTACCGCCGCCCATCTCGTTGTCTGCTCCCAGCCATGTCAGCGCCAGCGCAGTGACATTATCGCCGTTTTTGCCACCAATCTGAACGGCACTCCTAACCATCTCCGGCACAGCTTCTTCTAGTGGCCTAGCTGAAAGCCGATAAGCGAGTTCATGTTCGGGGATACTGCCCCATAAACCATCTGAACAAAGCAGGAGCTGATCACCTTCATTTAAAGTCACGGCGGTTGACTTGGTTATGATGGGTAAGCTCGGAGCACCGAGGCAGTTATACAGTTTGTTGCGATCGGGATGCTGCATGCGTTGATGCGGTGACAAGCGTCCCATGGCCACCAATTTTTCTACATGCGAGTGATCGGTAGTGCGCGACAAAATACGGCCACCACGTAGCCAATACAGACGGGAGTCGCCGCAATGCGCCCATTGTGCTTTGCCCTCTTGCACCAGACAGGCGACGACGGTGGTACGAGGCGTATCTTGAAGTCGGTTCTGTGAGCGATATCTATGCAAAGCGAGATGTGATGAATAAATTAATTCATCCAAAAACGCTTCAGGATCGGCTACCACGAGGCTAGCGGCTTTCTGAAATAGCGCGCCCATGGTTTGCAAAGTCAGCGTAGCCGCTAATTCACCATGCAAATGCCCCCCCATGCCATCGGCTAGTAACAGTAGCAAGGATTCGCGCGTAAAGCAGTAACCCATACGATCTTGGTTCGTCGCACGACCACCGGCCTGACTTTGTTGATAGATTGAGAAACGCATCGTCAGTTCACCATTTTGCGTAAGCGCGACAGCAACGTGTTCGGAGCTTGAGTTGAGTCGGGTAATAACCGCATGGCTTTTTGTAATGCAAACACACTTTGGGGACGCTGCAGTGGGTCTAGCATTAAGCTCCAGCGCACCAGTTTTAATAAGTCAGGCGTATAGATGGATTCAAGCTCAGCATAAAATTGATCCATGCGATCTTCCCGTTCGCGTTCAATCGCCGACTGTGGCGGCACACCCACCATGCAATTAAAAATCGACGCACCTATGCTGTAGATGTCGGTCCAAGGGCCGAGCTCTTTCTTTGCATGCAGCTCGGGAGCGGCAAAGCCCGGGGTATACATAGGGTGAATCGTTGATAGATCGGTTTGCAGGGTTTGTCGGGCCGCACCAAAATCCAGCAATATCGGCGTGCCATCGTTACGCAAATAAATATTCGCAGGCTTGAGATCTAAGTGAAGTAATTTATGGGTATGTACTTCTCGCAAAGCATCCATGACTTGAGCAAACATGCCTCGTATAGCGGATTCAGATACCAAGGGTTTGTCACCTTTTTTGCGACGCCGCGCAACATGCTGCTGCAACGAACGGCCATGCTCATAACTCATCACCAGATAAACGGTTTCATTAGCACGGAAAAAATTCAGAACGCGAATCACATTCGGATGAACAATCGATGCAAGTGCGCGCCCCTCATCAAAGAAATACTTCAAACCTATTCGATATAAATCGCGATGCTCGCGCGCGACGACAGGTTCTAGCTCACCAGGCATGCGTCGCACTAATGCGGCGGGAAGATATTCTTTGATCGCCACTTCATTACCCTGACCATCTTGTGCGAGATAGACAATACTGAAGCCGCCGACAGCAATCTTCTTTACAATGCGATATCCGCTGATTTCCAGTCCGTCTGGCAGTGCAGCGTTGTGTTGAACGACCATTGATGTCTTTACGCAGTGAATTTCCCGGGTCGGAATTGTGTGGATTTATTAATGTTTTGTAAAGACAAAAGCACCTGATAGGAACCCTATTTTGAGTATTCGCAGCATGACAGGCTATGCGATCAGTGCCCGCGAGAGCGATGCCGGCACGATCACCCTCGAGCTAAAAAGCGTCAACTCACGGTTTCTCGATCTTCAATTTCGCATGAATGATGATCTGCGCTCCTTAGAGCCATTGTTGCGTGAAGCCATCATGGGCAAGGTGCAACGCGGCAAGGTGGAGTGCCGTTTGTCCTTTGGGCGCAAGGCTAACTCGGGCACCAGTTTGGCAATTAATGAAACGTTGTTGTCTTCACTGGCAAAGGCTCAGCAGCAGGTATTAACCCAGTTTGACCAAGCTCGCCCACTAACGGTAAATGAATTACTGCGCTGGCCAGGTGTGCTGTCGGACAGCGAAGTCGGTGAGGATAATCTTCTGGCTGATGTCCAAGCAACTATGGCGACTGTTTTAGACGCTTTTGTCGAATCGCGCGAGCGTGAAGGCGCTGCACTGGAAACGATGCTGCTCTCGCGTGTTTCCGATATTGAACAAATTGTTCAGCGAATCACACCACTGATTCCCAAAGCGATTGAGCAATTCCGCCAAAAAGCGATCGATCGCATGCAAGAAGCGCTAGGCATTTGCCTAGCTGAAGGCAGCCCCACACCTTCTATCAGCAAAGATGAAGTGCAAGACCGTATACGTCAAGAAGTCACGCTGTACGGTATACGAATGGACGTAGCAGAAGAACTGACGCGTTTATCCGGCCACTTAATTGAGACTCGCGCTATTTTGAAAAAAGGCGGCCAAGTCGGCAAGCGTCTAGACTTTATGATGCAAGAGCTCAATCGCGAAGCCAACACCTTAGGCTCGAAAGCCGCCTTAAAAGAACTCTCCGACGCCTCCATGCAAATGAAACTGCTGATTGAACAGATGCGTGAGCAAGTACAAAATCTAGAATAAGTCCGCTATAAGTACCTTACACGTTCGTTGACCCATAACGCATCTTATGACTAGTTCAACCGCCTCATCCGGAAGCCTGTTTGTGATTGCCGCACCCTCGGGTGCTGGCAAATCGTCGTTAGTGAATGCCCTGTTACAGCGTGAACCCTCGGTCAAGCTATCCATATCGTGCACAACCCGAGCACCACGACCCGGCGAGCTGCATGGCCGTGAATATTTTTTTCTGAGCGAATCTGATTTTTTAAAGCGTCAGCAAGAAGGTGAGTTTCTTGAATCCGCTTCAGTGCATGGCAATTATTACGGGACGTCACGCACGATGGTGTCGGAGCATACTAATACGGGTCATGACGTGGTGCTCGAAATTGATTGGCAAGGTGCGCAGCAGATTAGAAAACACTATCCCGAATCCGTTGGTATTTTCATTCTGCCGCCATCGCTGGCGACCTTGGAAGAACGACTGCGCAAACGCGCCCAAGATTCGGAGGAAGTCATCGCACGGCGAGTGCAAGCGGCCGGCACTGAGATCGGGCATGCTCCAGAGTTCGAGTATGTTATTATCAATACAGAATTTGAGGTGGCGCTGAACCAGTTAATCGCCATCGTCCAGGCCTCACGCTGCCGGTTCTCGCAGCAGGCCGAGCGCAATCGCTCTCTATTTGCCGATTTCGGCATTCACGTTAAACAGAATTAATCTAGTCCGAACCCTGGAGACATCATGGCACGTATTACAGTCGAAGATTGTTTGAAGCGTATTCCTAACCGCTTTCAGCTCACACTGGTTGCAACCTATCGTGCTCGTCAACTGCTTCAGGGTCACACCCCGAAAGTACTGTCTGATGACAAAGCCACCGTAACCGCATTGCGCGAAGTCGCTGCAGGTCTGGTCGGCATAGAAATGCTGAAAAAAGTACCCGGCTAATTACGATAAACCCGTGAACACGGGTCGGCTCTGATGAATCCGACATCCGCTGATACCCCCGCCCCCTCCGCCACCCGGAGGCAATCAGCTGGTGCGCAATCAAAATTTTCCCCATCGTCTGAAAAAACTCCGCCGAATGCGGTGGGCGTTGCTTCAGTTACTGAGTTGACTGCAACGCTGGCTGAGTACCTCAGTCCGGCCGAACTCAAAAAAATCAAAGAAGCCTACCGTTTCTCAGATGAGATGCATCTGGGTCAGGTGCGTAAATCTGGCGAACCGTACATTTCACACCCGATTGCTGTGGCCGAAATCTGCGCCGAGTGGAAACTCGATGCACAAGCGATTATGGCGGCCCTTCTGCACGACGTCATGGAAGATCAGGACGTTCGCAAAGATGAATTGATCGAGCGCTTTGGTGCCCCTGTTGCCGCTCTGGTCGATGGATTGTCTAAGCTAGACAAAATTGAATTCCAAACTCAAATAGAACAGCAAGCGGAAAATTTCCGCAAAATGCTACTGGCGATGGCGCGTGATGTGCGCGTTATTTTGGTCAAACTGGCCGATCGCCTGCACAACATGCGCACGCTGGACGCCATGTCGCCCGACAAACGTCGACGCATAGCGCGCGAGACCATGGAAGTGTATGTGCCAATCGCGCATCGTTTAGGTCTGAACAATATCTATCGAGAGCTGCAAGAGCTTTCTTTCGCTCACTTGTACCCGCTGCGCTATCGTACGATTTCAAAAGCGCTGCGTGCAGCCAGAGGCAATCGTCGTGAGGTGGTCAGCAAGATACTTACGTCTGTCAAAGATGCCCTTGATCGTGCAGGCATCAAAGCCGGTGTGTATGGTCGCGAAAAAACTTTGTATGGTATTTATAGAAAAATGCGCAACAAGCACCTCACGTTCTCTCAGGTGCTGGATGTGTATGGATTTCGTATTGTGGTCGAAAATTTCGAGAGCTGCTACATCGCACTCGGTACCCTGCATGCGCTCTTTAAGCCTATGCCTGGTAAATTCAAAGATTACATCGCCATACCTAAGCTCAACGGATATCAGTCACTCCATACGACCTTGATTGGTCCGTATGGCACCCCAGTTGAATTTCAGATTCGAACAGAAAATATGCATGGTGTCGCTGAGTCAGGTGTTGCGGCGCATTGGCTATACAAAAATCAAGACGGCCAACTCACCGATCTGCAGCAGCGCACGCACGCATGGCTGCAATCGCTGCTGGATATACAACATCAAACCGGTGACTCGGCTGAATTTCTTGAGCATGTCAAAGTCGATTTATTCCCTGACTCTGTGTATGTGTTTACCCCAAAATCTATCATCATCGCGCTACCTCGCGGGGCAACAGCGCTGGATTTTGCGTATTCCATTCATACGGATATTGGCGACCACGCGGTGTCAGCTCGCATCAATCACGAACAAGCGGCACTGAAAACTGAGCTGCGTAACGGTGATATCGTGGCCATTGATGTATCTGACGATGCACGACCCACACCGAATTGGCTAGCCTTCGTTCGCACCGGAAAAGCCCGCTCTGCTATACGTCACCACTTGCGCACCATCGACAGAGAAGAAGCGATCGATATAGGTCGCATGCTGTTAGAGCAATCGCTGGCTGTGCTTGAACTGCCCTCGAAAATTCCTACGCAAATTGCTGAACGTCTGCTGAATGAAACCAGCGTGAAATCCGTCAGCGATTTGTATGCAGAGATTGGTGTTGGTAAGCGTATGGCGATGCTGGTTGCGCGACATATTCAAGGCTTGGAAGCAAACCAGGCTGACAAAAACCAACCGAAACAATCGATCACTAGCGCTGAAAGTAAAATCAAGCCGGTCATTATTTCAGGGCGCGAACCCAGCACATCCGTACAACTTGCAAGCTGTTGCCTGCCTATCCCAGGTGATGCCTTGGCTGGCCAGTTGCGGCGCGACCAGACACTGCAAGTTCATGTGGCCGATTGTGAAGTGGCAAAACGTCAGCGTGCTAAAGAACAAGGTCGTTGGATTGATGTGAGTTGGGCGGCAGACCATGCTCGTCGTTTTGAATGCCATATTCGAGTGCTTTTGCAGGATGAAAAAGGAGCACTGGCGCGATTGGCTGCAGAGATCAATGAATCCGACTCAAATATCGTTCATGTCAGCATGGATGAAAACCACACCGGCCTAATGACTGAATTGAAATTCACCGTACAAGTTGAAGACCGAATTCATTTGGCGCGACTAATGCGCAATGTTAAACGCGTCAAAGGTGTTGAACGTATCTTGCGCGAGCGTGGTTAAACTCAATCATCTCATTGACTGTTACGCTCACATTGTTGCATCTCGATTACTACAATTTAACTCAGATTTTTTTTCATCTGTTTTAACCCCAGCCAGACAATCAACGCTAGCACAGGCAACGAGATGCCCGTCATAAGGTCAGTATCAATGTGCAGACCTGCGGCTTTGAGCGCCTTGCCGGCGTAACTCACCAAACCAGCTAGGTAGTAGGATATAGCCACTACCGATAAACCTTCAACGGCTTGCTGCAAACGCAATTGCTGCGCAGCGCGCTTATTCATTGACTGAAGAATTTGATTATTTTGCTGCTCTTGACGGATGCCTACGCGCGTTCTCAGTAATGAATTCGTATTGGCAATTCGTTCTGCCAACGTTTTTTGTCGTCTATCAGTAGATAAACAAGTATTCATCGCAGGTGTAAGACGGCGCTGCATAAATTCGCTGATGGTTGGCACGCCTTCAATCCTACGCTCTCGTAATTCCTCGATACGCGAATGAACCAGTTTAAAGTAGGCATTTGATGCAGAGAATCGATAACTATTATCGACAGCTAACTGTTCTAGTCGTGCGGCTAAGCTAGTAATACGTTCAAGAAGAAGCTGCTCTTCAGCCATACCTTGTTCGTCACCTTTGTGACCCGTCTTATCCATGTCGACCATCGCAGCCGTTTGAGACGCAAGCTCAGCCTCAATAGTATTAAGTAGTGGACTCGAACGCTGCGCATTTGGCAAGCCTAGCATTGCCATCTTGCGGTAGGTTTCAATTTCAAGAATTCGTTGTACTAATCGACCAGCCTGCTGGCCTTTCAAGCCAGCATCACGAACGACAAAGCGAACGAAACCGCTGGCATGAATCTGAAAATCTGTCCAAACCTGCGCCGCCTGTGACGCTTCGCAACCTACAATCGGATTACCTTCGAATAAGCGACGCATGTGCGGTACAGCTTCATCAGAAGGCATCGCTCCGCTTTCAAGCACGATGTGGGTTGCCACCATCAACTTACCTTGCAAGCGCAAAAGCCATTCATGAGGGAGGTCTTCGGAAGGCATCCGTTCAAACAATCCCTCAGGTTTTACATC
>Ga0214919_10003194_pt1 | contig 25027 bp, 24 predicted proteins | sample LL1503_MetaG_FD_177994 | JGI IMG/M metagenome (GOLD analysis project Ga0214919, IMG submission 177994) | Freshwater microbial communities from Lake Lanier, Atlanta, Georgia, United States - LL-1503 | ecosystem: Environmental > Aquatic > Freshwater > Lake | place: USA: Georgia | collected... | reverse complement strand
CATCACGAGCACGGACGACCAGAAGAAGGCCGCCGTCGCCGTTCTTACGGCTGCCCAGGCTGCTACGCGCGGCATCGACCGCCAGGCCCCGGACGCGGCTGAGCAGCGCGCCAAGGCGACCACCAAGCGTAACGAAGATCTCGCAGCGATCCTCAAGAGCGATGCCGACAAGGCCAAGCTCGCTGAGAACATCAAGAACATGCCGCAGGGTCGTGGCCGTGGACCGGGCGCGCTCTAAGCGTACCTGCTCCTGACGTACTGAAGGGGGAGCGGCCTCGGCCGCTCCCCCTTTGTGCATCCCAGTGCTCAGCTACTGAGAGTCTCCAAGCGCCGCAATCGCCTGCACCTCAATCTGATACCCGTAGTGCAGGTCGTTCACTGGGACCACCGCGCGCGCCGGCCGGTGATCCCCCATGAAGGCCGCGTACGTCGCATTCACGCGCCCCCAAAGCGACATGTCGGATACGTACAGCGTCATCTGACAGACCCTCGCCATCGAGCTCCCCGAAGCGTCAAGGACGGCACTGACGTTGCGGAGCACCTGCTCCGTCTGCTCCTCGATCGTCCCAACCGTGTGTGCCGTCTGCCCGGGAACCATCGGAAGCTGGCCTGCCACGAAGACGAAGCCGCCGTGGACAATGGCCTGGGAATAGTGCCCGCCGGCTGCGGGGGCGTTTGGCGTAGTAATGCTCTGCATGGGAGAAGATCCGAGGTGGGGCGACACGTGAACTGACTGTCCCGAAACATGGCGACCGGCTCGGACTCTCGCACCGGGGGCCAACCGTGCGGCACAGCGTTGGCCGAGCGATCCTAAAGGCGGCCCCGCGCCAGCGGCGGCCGCGGGCCTTATCTTTTAACCATGACCACTGTTGACGTGCTGGCGGTCGCCGCGCATCGCGACGACGTCGAACTGACCTGCGGCGGCACCATGGCCAAGCTGGCCCGCCAGGGGCACACCACGGGGATCCTCGACCTCACCCAAGGGGAGATGGGGAGCCGCGGCTCAGCGCACACACGCGCCGATGAGGCCTCAGCGGCGGCCAACGTGCTCGGCGTGACCTTGCGCGAGAACCTTGAGTTGCCCGATGCTGGGATCGTCAACACCCCGGAAACCCGGCTGCTCTTGGCGAAGGTCATCCGGCGGACCCGTCCCCGGATCGTGATTGCCCCTGCCCCTCGTGGTCGCCACCCCGACCACCGCGTCGCGTCGCAGCTCGTGCGTGACGCCTGCTTTCTGGCCGGACTCACCAAACTCGACCCGGACTACCCACCGCATCGCCCGCTCAAGGTCATCCACAGCGTCACCTTCCGCGAAGATCAGGTGAAGCCAACCTTCGTCGTCGATATCACCGACGAGTTCGAGACCAAGCTCAAGGCCATTCGCTGCTACGCCTCGCAGTTCGACGGCCTCACGCAGGCTGGCGAGGTCTATCCCAACGGCGAACCGCTGTACGACATCATCCGGCATCAGTCGGCCCACTACGGCACACTGATTCGCTGCAAGTACGGCGAGCCCTTCTTCACCTACGAGACCATGCGCGTGGACGACCTCACCGCGCTCGACGTCTCGACCTTCTAAGCGCTGGGTACCCCCCTGCGGATGACGGGCTCCCTAGGCGTCCCCTATATTTCCACTATGAACGATCCGATCTATCTCGATCACGCGGCCACCACGCCCGTGCGCGCTGAGGTACTGGCTGCGATGGAGCCCTACTTCGGGGTTCGCTTCGGCAATCCGTCCAGCGCACATCGGTGGGGTCGTGAAGCGCGGGCAGCTCTAGATGAAGCCCGTGAACGGGTCGCCCGCTGCCTTGGCGCCCACCCCGACGAGCTCTGCTTCACCTCCGGTGGCACCGAGGGCGACAACCTCGCCATCCTCGGCGGCTGGCGCGTGCTCAAGACCACGGGACGCAACGCCGTGGTCACCTCGCCTATTGAGCACAAGGCGGTGCTCGCCTCGGTGCACAAGGCAGCCGCCGAGGGCGCGGAAGAACGGATGCTCACCGTGGACGCCACGGGAACCGTCACGATGGATTCAGCGCACGCGTTGGTGCGCGACGACACCGCCCTCTGCTCCGTGATGTGGGTGAATAATGAGATCGGCACGATCCAGCCGATCGAAGCACTCGCCAACCATTGCCACACGGTTGGCGCGATTTTCCATACCGACGCCGTACAGGCTTTCGGGAAAGTCGAGGTGGATGCCCGGAAGATTCCCTTCGACTTTCTCTCGATCAGCGGTCACAAGATCGGCGCTCCCAAGGGAAGCGGCGCGATGTTCATTCGCCGCGGCACCCCGCTCGAACCGCTGTTCTTCGGCGGTTCACAAGACCGCGGGCGTCGCCCCGGCACCGAGAACGTGGCCTACGCCGTGGCGCTCGCGACCGCCGCAGAACTCATCATAGCTGAGCATGACGCCGAGGGCGCGCGACTGGGCAAGCTTCGTGATCGCCTGCAGGCGGGAATCGTCGCCGCCATTCCCGATACCGTCGTCCATGGGCGCGACGCGAAGCGTGCCACGCATGTGCTCAACGTGTCGATCCCCGGCACCGACAGCGAGTCCATGCTGATGGCGCTCGATCTGCAGGGCGTTTCCGCCAGCGGTGGCTCCGCCTGTCAGAGCGGGAGCATTGAACCGTCGCACGTGTTGCGTGCGCTCGGCGTGCGTGCGGACATCGCCGGTGCGGCGATTCGCATGAGCGTGGGCTCACTCACCACGGACGCCGCGATCGACCGTGTCATTCACGTCTTCTCCGCCCTCGCGCTGAAGGCGCGCGGACTCTCGGCGGTCTGACCGTATGAAGGAGCGGGTGCTGGTCGCTATGAGCGGTGGCGTGGACTCCAGCGTCGCCGCGGCGATGCTCGTGCGCGCCGGCTATGACGTTGTAGGCGCCACAATGAAGCTGTATCGCGACGGCGCCGAAGTGCCCGACAAGCCCTGCTGTTCACTGGATAGTGTGAACGACGCACGCCGCATCTGCGAGAAGCTTGGTGTGCCCCACTATGTGCTGAACCTCGAGACCGCCTTCGGTCACGACGTGGTGGACGACTTCGTGAACGAATACGCCAACGGCCGGACGCCGATCCCCTGCGTGCGCTGCAACACGTTCACAAAGTTCCGCGATCTCGTGGTGAAGGCCGACGGGATCGACGCGACGTACGTGGCCACGGGACACTACGCACGCATCGTGGATGGGGCCCTGCATCGCGGCGCCGATGCGAACAAAGATCAGACCTATTTCTTGTGGGGAATTGATCGGTCGGCATTGTCGCGCATGATCTTGCCGATTGGCGAGATGACCAAGCCCGAGACGCGGGCGCTTGCTGAGGAGTTGGGACTGCACTTAGTGGCGCAGAAGCCGGAGAGCCAGGAGATCTGCTTTGTTCCGGACGGCAACTATGCCGCGATCCTCGAGCAGAAGCTTGGCGCCGATGCGCCGTCGCTCTCGCCAGGCCCCTTCGTGACGAACGACGGCACGGTGGTCGGCACGCACGACGGCTTTGCGCGCTTCACCATTGGGCAGCGGCGTGGACTGCCGGGTGGCTACGCCGATCCGATTTTTGTGACCGGCATACGCCCCGCGGACCGCGCCGTGGTCGTTGGGCCGCGGGAAGAGTTGCTGGGGCGAGGGCTCGTGGTACGCGAGGCGAACTGGCTCGTATCCCCAGTGCCGGCGGTGGGGGATCGCGTGGGGGTACGCGTCCGACATCGGTCGCCGATCGCCGCAGCCGAGATCGTGCGCAGTGAGGGCGCTGAGGTAGAACTCGCGCTAGACGAACCCGTGGCCGCGATCGCGCCGGGGCAGTCGGCCGTGTTCTACCACGGGACTCGCGTGCTCGGTGGTGGGGTTATTGAGCACTCGATAGGCAATCGGCCCATGCGCACGGCCCTCCCGCTGCTATAGCGCGGCGGCGCTGCCACTAAGTCGGGCAGTTCACTCCGGTGCAACAGCTGTATAGTTTTTATACATTGTCGTGAGTATGGTCAGGTCGTATCGTTAGCAAGGTTCCTCCCCTGCCCTCGACGACGAGTTCTCTCCGCCATGCCGCCTCGCACGCAGATCCCCGAGATTCTCGCCAAGTTCCAAATCGAGCCGGCAGACATCACCCGCGTGCGCGCGGCCGGGGAGGTGCTCCGCGCCGAGCTTCCGGCCCACATCGCATCCTTCTACGAGTGGATGGAGCGACACCGTGAGTACACGCAGTACTTCGCGGACCATCCCACCCTGCTGGCCCGGGTGAAGGAAATGCAGATGTCGCACTGGCATACGTTCTTCGATGCCGAGCTCGACGAACGGTGGTTCGCAGCGCGGCGCCATGTAGGCAGCGTGCATGCGCACATCGCCTTGCCACATGACATCTACTTTGCCGGCATGTCGATGTCAGGCAAATCGTTAGTGGATCGCCTGCGCCGCGGCGCACCCGACATTGCGGATGCGGACGAAACGGCGAACTCGCTCATCAAGCTGGTGTTTCTCGACACCTTCGTGGTGATTGAAGAAATCTCGCGTATTCAGAAGGAGAAGATCGCGGCCAGCAGCAAGACGTTGCTCGAGATGTCCACGCCGGTCACGCCGATCTGGGAAGGCATTCTGCTCCTGCCGCTGATCGGGATTATCGACTCAGAGCGGACCCACGATGTGATGACCAAAACCCTCGATCGCATTGCCGAAACGCGGGCCAAGGTCTTCGTCCTGGATATCAGCGGCGTGGCCGCGATGGACACGGCCGTGGCCAACCAGCTGATCAAAATCACGAAGGCCACGCAGCTCATGGGATGTGAGACGATCATTTCTGGCGTGTCACCGGCGATTGCGCGTACGCTCGTCGAGCTTGGCGTGAACATTGGCGAGGTCCGCACGACCTCGACTCTCCGCGATTCGTTTGAACTAGCGCTACGCGCCGTTGGTGTCGAACGCGGACTGCTGGGCACGAACGGACCCGCGAAGTCCTGAGCCGACACACAGGCGCCGTGTCACGCATTGCATCCTCGATGATTTCCACACGGATCCGCGACGGACTCGTCGTCACCGCGGGGTCAGAGTTGTCCGAGCAGGCCCTCTTGGGCATGACCGAGACAGCACTGGAGAACGTGCGCTCGCACGGCGTGCGGACGGTCATCTTTGAACTGTCGGCGCTGCAGGTGCTCGACCGCTATGAGTTTCGCGAACTCCGAGCGATCCAGCAGATGATTCGTATGCTCGGGGCCTCGTCCGTGCTGGTCGGCCTGCGGCCAGGCATCGTGATGTATCTCGTCGAGTTTGATGAGGATTTATCCGATATTCGCGCCTTTCAAACGCTCGAGGATGCGCTCAACGCGCTGACGTTGCATGCCTAAGCGCGCCAACGGTCGCGAGCCGTTTGAGACCGAAACATTTCGGGTAGCAGATGCGGCTGACTTACGCGTCTTGTTGATGCGCATGCACCGGTCGCCGCTCATCACGGACGCGACGCCGAATGATTGCGCGGTGCTCGCGACGATCATCTCCGAACTCGGCACCAACATCGTCAAATACGCAAATCGGGGACGGATTCGATTGGTGCGTGACGCCAACGACGCGCGCCCATACATCGATGTCTGGGCTGAGGACGATGGACCAGGAATCGCTGATCTCACGCTCGCGATGCAGGACCATTTCACGACTGGCGGGTCGCTTGGACTGGGGCTTCCCGCTGCCCGTCGCCTTGCCGACGCCTTTGAGATTGAGTCACAACTAGGTGCCGGGACACGCGTGAGAGCACGCAAGTATCTCGGTGCCTCCGCGCCAGCCCCCACCAACCGACTTTCTGCCGTGACCAACGACACCGCTCGGCGACCGATCGTAGGCGTCAGACCGCCGTCGCGCACCCATCAGTTTGAAACGTCGGTGTGCAGTCGTCCGCTCGCGCCTCACGCAGTTGGCGGCGACGTTGCCTCGTGGCTCCCCTGCGATAACGGCCTGCTGGTCGTCGTCGCCGATGTCACGGGGCATGGCAACCTCGCCTACCGGGTTGCAGTACGGGTGCCCGCCATGCTCTCTCAGCTCGCGACCTCGAATGTCGGCGACATGTTACGCGCGCTGGATCATGAGCTTCGCGGCTCAGTGGGCGCAGCCATTGGGGTGCTCTTTCTGGATCCCGACGCGCGGGAATTTCGATACGCCGGGGTTGGGAATACGGGGGTGAGTCGCGTCAACGGTTCGCACTGGCGTGGCGTGTCACGCGACGGAATGGTCGGGTTGCGAATGCCGGACGTCTTCGTACAACACGGAGCGCTTCAGCAGGGCGATCGCTTTGTGCTGTGGACGGATGGCGTAGAGGGCGAGACGTTTCGGCCAGCACGACTCACACAACTCACGCTCTCCGCCGATGAACTCGCGCGCGACCTCGTCGCCGCGCACGGTCGTGGGCAGGACGATGCCTTAGCCGTCGTGGTTGGGTGGCCCGGATGACCACACTGGGATCGATGTACCTCGCTCGGCCGGAGGACGCCCTCTCGATTCGCGGCAAGCTGTTCGAGATTGTCACGATGGCCACCCGCGATCACAACCTCGCGGCGCGCATAGCCGGCGAGTGCTCCGACGTGGCCCGGTGGTTGCTCGCCCAGCAGCTGACCGCCGTGGTCGACCTTTCGTGCCGCGACTGTGTCGTGGGACCCTCGCAGACCACCCGCGACATGATCGGGGTGGATTTTATTACACAGGACCCGCCCTCCGCGCGCACCCTCGCACACTCGGGCGAGTTGTCCTTTATGGGGCGCGTGAGCCGAGAGCACGACGGTTGGCATCTGTTGGTCGAACACCCCTGCCGCGGACGACTGCAGGACGTCTCATTCGACGACCTGCGTGCGATCCTCGACGCGCGCTCACGCGATGAACTACTCGACGAGTTGCGGGCGAACAACGCCGCGCTCACTGAAGCGACACGTCGAGCCACGGAGGCAACGCGATCCAAATCCGAGTTCATGGCGAACATCAGCCATGAGATCCGAACGCCAATGAATGCGATTATCGGCCTATCGCATCTCGCCATGCGCGGCGAACTGTCGCCGCGTCACCGCGATTACCTGAGCAAGATTCACACGGCCGGCTCGAATCTGCTTGGCATTGTGAATGACGTGCTGGACTTCTCAAAAATCGAAGCGGGAAAACTCGAGCTGGATGTCTTGACGTTCTCACTCCCTGATGTCATCGACGAGATTACCGCGCTCGTTGGCCATCGCGTCGGGGAGAAGTCGCTCGAGCTCCTCTGCCGCATGGATGCCGACGTGCCGCTCGCGCTCGTCGGCGATGCGCTCCGCCTTCGACAGGTGCTGACGAATCTGGTCACAAACGCCGTCAAATTTACCGAGCGCGGCGATATCGTCATCCACGTGGCGCTCGCGGAAGTGGAGGCGTCGCGCATACAACTGCGAATCGACGTGTCAGACTCCGGCATCGGCATGACACCGGAACAGGCCGAGCGGCTCTTTCAGCCCTTCACGCAAGCGGACGCCTCAACCACGCGGCGCTATGGCGGCACGGGACTCGGCCTTGCGATCTGTAAGCAGCTGACTGCCCTCATGGGCGGAACGATCAGTGTCCAGAGCGTCCCTGACGCCGGCAGCTGCTTCAGCTTTACCGCGTGGTTTCAAGCACTGCCTGATGCAGCACCGTTTGCGCCGCCACAAGAACTCGCAGGGCTACGGGTCTTGCTGGTGGAGGACCACGACGCCGCGCGTTCTATTCTGGTTGAGCAACTCACGCGACTCTGCATGAACGTGACCGCGGTAGCATCGGCGGAGGAGGCGATTGCCGTGGTCTGCCAGGCGCTCCCCCAGGCGTTCGACCTGACCTTGCTCGACAGCACGCTCCCTGGACTGAGCGGCGTCGATGCCATTCGAGCACTTGCTCGAGACACCGGCACGCACCGCACGAAGGTCGTCTTGCTGACCGCGTTCGGACAAGAGGAGACGCAGGTCGCGGCTGAAGCGGAAGGCGTGTTGGCGTTCGTGCAGAAGCCGGTCAGCATCGTGACGCTGACCGACACGCTCCGGAGAATCGTCCTCGGCGAGATCGCCGGCACCACCTTTATGGGCGCCAAGGAGTCGGTGCACGCCTCGCAGCTGGCGGGGCTGCGCGTCTTGCTCGCAGAGGACAACCTCATCAACCAGCAGATTGCCTGTGAGCTGTTGGAGTCTGCCGGCGTGGTGGTGGAGGTCGCGAATCATGGGGAGGAGGCAATAGCGTGCTTGCGCCGCGGCAGCTGCTACGACGCGATGTTGATGGATCTCCAGATGCCAATCATGGACGGACTGACCGCCGCCCGCGCGATTCGGCAGGAGTCCCAGTGGGCCTCAATCCCTATTATTGCCATGACCGCGCACGCCATGGTCGAAGATCGCGCGCGCTGTGCCGAGGCGGGCATGCAGGGACATCTCGCAAAGCCGATCGAGCCCGAGCAACTCTACAAGACGCTGTTCGAGCACACGCATGCGCAGCGCGCGGCGCTGGGCGTGATGACTCTGGCTCCGTTGGAGTCAGTCCGCACAGCCGAGGCTTTGTCTCCTGCACCCGGGCTGAGCCCAGTGCTGAGCCCAGTGCTGAGCCCGGTGCTGAGCCCAGTGTTCGACCTTGAGTCGATCGATGTTGCAGGTGCGCTGAAACGACTCTCCGGCAACTGGGGTCTGTACATGCGCCTGCTGCGGAAAGTTGTCGAAACACAGGCTGATGCTGCGACCCGAGTCCGCGCGCAGCTTCAGTCGAACGACGGCACGGCGGCGGCCCGTGACCTGCACACGCTACGCGGCGCTGCCGCCAATCTGGGCTTGACCAAGGTCGCCGCGCACGCTGCGCAGCTGGAGACCGCCATCACCACGGGGCGCAACACTACTGAGCCACTCCAGGTTTTCGATGCAACCCTGTCGCACACGATGGACGTGATCACAAACGGATTGGCCAGCGTCGCTACACAGAATAGCTAGCGCTCGGCTAGAACCCGATCCCTAAGCCCCACGTGAACAGCCCGCGTGGTGCACTCCCACCGCCAGTGCGCACGAAGTAGCCAACGCGCGGCGAGATCCCCGCGAGATACGCGCCCCCGCCCTCAACGCCAACATACGTGGCATTCGGCGTGCCGCCGTTTGGTCTGTTAAAGGTGTGAAGCACGGCGAGCTGACCAAACCACATCGTCCCCATGGCACCGGTGTATCGGTGGTACCCAACACCCAGCGAGCCGGAGCCGAGCCCGACGCGAGCGGATGCCCACGTGCACTGCACAGCCTCGCTCGTCGCACGTGCACCGGGGAGACGCGATTCAAATCCATAGGCCCAGTCGACCGCGACGCGCTGCGGGCCGCCAATGGTCACGTTCGAAAAGCACCCACTCCATCGCGGATAGCCCACTCGGGCGTCGTGCTTCGTAAACGAGTACTGCGCCATCGCCCGCTGGGGCGCGAACAGTGCGCATGCGGCGGCGAGCACCAGGAATGCGCGCATTATTAGTGCTCGAGCCCCACGGACTCCGCAAACCGCTCAATCATGCGGATCTCCTCGGCCGACAGCTTCTCCGGCACGACAATCTCCACCTCCACCAGCAGATCACCCTGCTTCCCGTCCTTCGCGATGCCCTGCCCGCGCACACGGAATCGTTTCCCGCTCGATGTCCCCGGCGGAATCTTAATCGCGACGGTCTTCTCGTCCGGGGTTTCGACACTAGCCTTCGACCCCAACATCGCCTGCGCCACGTTGATCTTGGCGTGCGTGATCAGATCGAGCCCGTCGCGCATCCATCGCGTGTCCTCGTGCACACGGAAGGTGATCACGATGTCACCAGGCGCCCCGCCACGCTGACCGCGGCCACCCTGCCCCTTCAGTCGGATCTTCCCCCCGCTATCGACGCCCGCGGGCACGGTGATCATGACCTTCCGCTTGCTCCGTGTCTCGCCAGCTCCCTTACAGTCGCGGCATTTCTCCGTCGGGAGTTGCCCCTTGCCGAGACACATCGGGCACGGGCGGTTCACCGCGAATCCACCCTGGCCGAACGAAATCGAGCCGCGACCATTGCATTCATGGCAGGCCTGTACGCGCGCACCCTTGGCCGCACCGGAGCCGCTGCACGAAGCGCATTCTTCGTTCACTTCAAGATCAATCGGAACCTTGCCGCCGGTTGCCGCAATCTTAAACGGTACATCCAGCGAAGTCTCAATCGTCTGGCCCGGTTCCGGGCCCACGGGTCGTTGTCCGCGCGCCCCACCACCGCCGCCGAACATCGAGCTAAATAAATCACCGAGCCCGCCGATCCCTCCGACGTCGTTGATCTCGTCGAACTTGAAGTTCTGCGGACCGCCTGGTGCACCCTGACGTTGTCCAGCACCAGGGCGGGGCCGCGCGGCGCGCGATTCAAATGCCCCGAGACGGCGCATCTCGTCGTACTGCGTGCGTTTCTTCTGGTCCCCTAATACCTGATACGCCTCCGAGATCTCCTTGAAGCGCTCGGCGGACTTGGGATCGTTCTTGTTGGAATCCGGGTGATGCTCTTTCGCCAGCCGCCGATACTGCGTCTTGATCTCGTCGGCGGTGGCGCGCTCAGGCACCCCCATCACCGTGTAGAAGTCCTTGGCGGCCATTAGGGCGAACGCTCGAGGACTGCCACGGGATGAGGAGCGGTCACGCGCATCAACCGTTCCACTGCTTCACGACGACGCGCGCAGGACGCAGCAGCTGGCCGTTGAACAGATAGCCCACCTGATACACCTGCGCGACCGTGTGGTCTTCGTCGGGCGACGTCGCCGGCACGGTAGTGAGCGCTTCGGCGACCGCCGGATCGAAACGGAGGCCAACCGGATTCACCAACTCGAGTCCGTGACCGGCCAGTGACTTGAGCAGCTTCTTTTCCACCATCTCAGCCCCAGTCACCACCGCCACCGATTCAACCGTTGCGGGATCGACGTGGGCGAATCGGCCGAGATCGTCGAGCGCATCAAGAATACCGGAGATCAGGATTCCCATCCCCTTGTGCTCGGCTTCTTGGCGTTCGCGGATGCTCCGCTTGCGGAAGTTGTCGTATTCTGCCGCGAGGCGGAGATACTTGTCCTTCTGATCGGCAATCTGGGCCTGCAGCACCGCGAGCTCAGCGTCGAGCCCGCTGGCCACTTCCAACGTGGGGTCAAGCGGAGCATCGAGTGCCGGATCCGGGGCCGTAGCGCCGGTGGGATTATTTATAGAGTCAGTCATGGTTCCTTAAAGGTCGTCGCCTGTCGGCTATTCCTGCAACGGTCGTGCCGCCAAAACTGTTTCGCTGTCAGCGGGGGGCACGGGCTCGGCCAACGCACGGAGCAGCAGGTTCAGCGCCGCCTGTGCCGCACGGCGGCGAATCTCGTCACGGTCCCCAATCATGACCGCCTGGATGGAACTCACCTTGCCTTGCATGAACAAGCCGAAACAGACTGTGCCGACCGGTTTCTCCGCTGATCCTCCCCCGGGGCCGGCAATGCCGGTGATGCTGAGCCCGACGTCCGCAGCCGTCGCCCGGGCTGCCCCAGCCGCCATCTCGCGGGCCACAGGCTCGCTCACCGCGCCGTTCGCCTTGAGCACATCTGCATCGACATGCAAGAGTCGCTCTTTGATGCCGTTGGCGTAGGCAATTACACCACCCAGCACTACGTCACTTGAGCCTGGGATCGCCGTCAGACGCGCACCAAGCATTCCGCCGGTGCAACTCTCGGCGACCACCAGCATCATCCCGCGCGCACGGAGCGTTGCTAAGACGACAGCCGCGAGGTCGGTGTCGCCCTCGCCGTAGGTCGCGGGCCCAACCACTGCGAGGAGCGCGCGCCCAGCCTTCTCCAGCGCGACAGCGGCGGCGGCAGCGTTGCGCCCGCGCGAGGTCAGACGCAGGTCAACCCCTTCCCAGCCTGGGAGGTACGCGAGTGCTACCCCCTCCGGATTCTTCGCGAGGTGCCCGAGTTGATCAGCGACTGCGGATTCGCCAACGCCCGTCGTGCGGAGCGTGCGAGACACAATCACCTCAGGATCGCCGGTCACGCGCCCGCGAACGAGCGGGAGCAGTTCGTCGGCCAGCATCCCGCGCATTTCACGGGGGACTCCAGGGAGCATTGCGACCCACCGACCGCGCTCGTCCTCCAGCCAGATCCCGGGCGCGGTGCCATGGCCATTCTTGAGAATCCGTGCGCCGGCCGGAATCATGGCCTGTTGGTGGTTCGACAGCGGGAGCTCGCCACTCCGTCCCCAGGCTTTCCAGCGGGCCTTGAGCGCATCGACGATGTCCTCGTGACGTTCCATCGCGCGACCAAAGATCGCTGCGATCGACTCCTTCGTCATGTCATCGGAGGTGGGGCCGAGTCCGCCCGTCGTAATCACGGCACCGGTACGATCCAGTGCTTCGCGCACCGCCGAGGCAATCTCTGCGGCGCTGTCGCCGCAGGTTTGCCGACGGGTGATCTGTACGCCGATAGCCGCGAGCTGGCGAGCAAGGTGCGCCGCATTGGTGTCGATCGTAAAACCAAGCAGCAGCTCGTCACCAATCGTGACGATTTCAACTTTCATTGTGTGAAGAGTGCGCCGTAGCGCCGCATGTAAAGGACGAGCGACCAGAGTGTCAGCGCGACGGCAAAGATCATCGAGAGTTCGCCGATGGTTCCGACCAGTTGCGTGAGCCATGCCCATCCTTGCCCCTGCACGAGCTGGTGCCGCGCAAAGGTGATCACGGCGAAGTGACAAAATGCAGCGCCGACCCAGATGTACTGCATCGCCGCCTTCCATTTGGCGGGACCAATCGCCGCGATCACTACTCCGCGCCGATGCGCGAATGATCGGAACACGGTCATGAACGCTTCGCGGCCGAGCACCACCGCAATCACCCACCAGGGCAGGTACCAGGTGCCGAAGAACGAGATGAAAGGAAAGAGGTGCGCGTGGGTGACCACACCTGGGACGCTCCCCATCAGTGCAACGACGGGATCACCTGGCGGTGACTGCAACACAAGCAAGGTGACGCTCGTCGCCACTAGCAACAGCTTGTCCGCGAGCGGGTCGAGCGACTTGCCAAGATCAGTCACGAGCCCACGCGTGCGCGCGAGCACGCCATCCACATAATCGCTGATGGCCGCGGCAACGTAGAGCCCAAAGGCAACCGCGCGCCAGGTCGGCGAATCCACGAACGGAAGGAACGCAATCAAGGGCGCGATTGCGATTCGTGTCGCCGTAATGGCGTTCGGCAAATTCCAGTCGCTCACCGCCGGCGAAGGCGTTGCATCGCGAGGACGCTCGCTCACGCGACGCTCATTCGAGCGACTTCAGCACGAGCTTCGTGACCACCTTGAGGGTATCGAACACCCCATCACCGGCCACAGCGACTCCTTCGACGTACGGCGCACGCTCGACCCACTCTCCCGTCGGCAACTGCTCAATGAGGTTCTCATTAACATGGTGCGGGTCTGGCGTGAGGCGTTGGCGAGCGGGGTCGGTGACGTCCCAGCCCGGATTGAGCGCCGCCTGAAGCTGTTGCACCGACGCCGTGTTCGGGAGATCGCGCTTGTTGTACTGCATCACAAACGGGAGCTTCGTGAGGTCGTAGCCGTACTCCGACATGTTATCGTACAAATTCTGCATGGACTCTTGATTCGCCTCCATTCGCTCGACCTGCGAATCGGCGACAAAGACGATCCCATCGACCCCCTTCAGGATCAACTTGCGCGAGGCGTTGTAGTAGACCTGGCCTGGCACCGTATACAAATGAAAACGCGTTTTAAATCCGCGAACCGTTCCCAGATCTATGGGTAAGAAATCGAAGAACAGTGTGCGTTCCGTCTCCGTCGCAAGCGAGATAAGCTTACCCCGCGTCTCTGGCTTGGTCTTCGCGTAGACATGCTCGAGATTGGTCGTCTTGCCACCAAGCCCAGGACCGTAGTACACGATCTTGCAGTTGATCTCGCGCGATGCGTGGTTGATCATCGACATAGGCGCGCCTTCTGGCTGAAGAGCCGGTCACTCTCGTTGTGGGCGCCCGGAAGAATAGCGGGGCGCCCCGTGCCGGAAGCGGCAGATCGCGAGACGTTGGATGCAAACAGACGGGTCAGGTCGACCACGGAATCCTCTCTGAAGAAACACCAAATGCCAGATGCCACCAGTGTCGTTCACCACTCATTGCATTTCCCGTCGCGCCGAGATTGCCTGGGCAATCGTGCCGCCGTCGGCGTATTCTAAATCGCCGCCAACCGGGAGCCCACGCGCTAGGCGCGTGACACTCACCGGGAACGCCAACACCTGCTCCTGCACATAAAGTGCCGTTGCTTCTCCTTCGAGCCGCGGATTCGTCGCGACAATTACCTCGCGCACGCCGCCGCCCTCAACGCGCCGCACCAGCGACGCGACGGTGAGATCATCGGGGCCGACGCCGTCTAGTGGAGACAACCGGCCGCCGAGCACGTGGTACACGCCGCGGAACTCGGCCGTCCGCTCAATCGCACCGATGTCGCTCGCCTCTTCCACCACGCAGATAATCGACGCGTCGCGCCGTGGATCAGCGCACACTGAACAGAGGGCAGCTTCCGTCAGGTTGTAGCAGCGCTCGCACGACCGGACGCGCTCGTGGAGTGTGCCCAGCGCGTCGGCGAGCCGTGCCGCCTGATCCGGTGACTGCTTGAGTAAATGGTAGGTGAGCCGCATGGCCGACTTCCGACCGATGGTCGGGAGTCGCGACAGCTCCGTGACGAGTTCATCGATGGCCGACACGCGGATCAGTCCAAAAGCCGAAGATCGAGTGCATCAACGGCTGCGTCGAGAATCGGATCCCGCTTGCGCAGCATCGCCACGCGATTCGCGATCACCGCATCCGCCGTCAGGCGCTTCGACGGCGCATCACCGCCCACTCCACGGACGGAGACCTTCGACACACCGCTGAAACGCGATCGTAGCGCCGTGAGGATCGACTCGGCGCCATTCTCCAAGGCTTGAACCAACGCCTCACCCGTGACTTCGACCGTCACGACGCCGGACGCCGTCACTGCCATCGGGGCGGCCTCCGCTAGCGCGCTCGCGACCACGGCACGACCTGACCGACGCACCGCTTCGACGACATCGTCCCAATGCTCGGAGAGCCGGTTGATGTCGAGTGGAATCGCGGAGGGTGTGGTCGCGTTTCGGTCTGCAATCGGCGCCACAATCGGTGCGGTAGTCGGCGCCACAATCGGTGCGGCAGCTGGCGACACAGGCGCCCGCACGCGTGCAACGGCCGGCGCGGCATCGGCGAGCATCACTGGCTCACGGCGCATTGCGCCCGCGCTGCTGCCACGCGAGGGGGCAATCTCCGGCGCCTCACGGCGCGTCCCGCCACCGCCACTCGACGGGGTGCCCTGCACCCCCTTGAGCACGTCCTCAATCGACAGCGTGCGATCGAGGAGCGCGAAGCGTACGAGCAGCGTCTCGAACAAGAGTTGCTGCTGCCCACTGCGGCGGAAATGGGGCTCCAACTCAATCACGATCGACAGCATCCGCAGCAGATCCGACGCTTGGTAGCGCGATTTCCGCGTGGCCAACTCACCGGTGAGATACTCCGAGAGCTCCGGCACGCTACCACCCAGCACGACGGCGAGTTGCGCGCGCAGCAGGTCGGCGAAGCCGGCGAGCAGGAGTCCGAAATCGGCGCCAAAGTCCGACAGGCGGGCAACCGCGCCAAACACGTCACCGGCGCGATGCTCGGTGACCAGGTCGAGCAAGGCGAGATACTCGTCCTCGTGCACCAGCCCGAGCGCGTCACGCACCCCCTGCGTGGTCACCGTGCCGCCGAGCGAGAGCACTTGGTCGGTCAGCGAGAGCGCGTCACGCATGGAACCGTCGGCGGCGCGAGCGAGCATCCCGAGCGCATCAGTATCCGCCGTAATCCCCTCGGCCTTCAGCACCACGGAGAGCCGCTCGCGCACATCGGCCGGGCCAATCCGCTTGAGGTCGAATCGCTGCACGCGAGAGAGCACTGGCGCGGCGGCCTGCGCAATCTTCTGCGGCTCGGTTGTGGCAAACACGAACACCACGCGCGGAGGCGGCTCCTCCAGTACCTTCAGCAGCGCATTCCACGCTTCACGCGTGAGCATGTGCGCTTCGTCGATGATGTAGACCTTGTAGTTCGTGTCTCCACTCGGCGCGTAGGCGGCGCGGCTGCGCAGGTCGCGCGCGTCATCGACGCCACGGTTCGACGCCGCGTCAATTTCCACCACGTCGATGGACGTATGGCCACCCCAAATCCGTGTGCACGCCTCGCACGCGCCGCAGGGTTCGCAGTCAGCCGCTCGCTTGTCGCAGTTGAGCGCCATGGCCAACACGCGCGCGAGCGTCGTCTTGCCCGTCCCGCGAGGGCCGCAGAACAGATACGCGTGCGCCACGCGATCGCTGCTGATCGCATTGCGGAGCGTCGTCGCCACGTGCGACTGCACCGCCACATCGGCGAATCGGCGGGGCCGGTACTTGCGAGCGAGGGCGAGCGACATAGGCGCAATTTACTCCACGAGGTACCTCGGGGTCAGTACCTCCCCAAACGCAGCGCGGGGGGCTCCCGGTCTAACCGAGACACCCCCCGCGCCAGTGCTCCAGGCCTTACGAAGCGAGGCAAGACACCACGTACCGTTGCTACCTTTCGGTCCTGGCGGAGTTGGCGGGCCTGCAACCTTCGGGGCCTGAAGCACTCGAAAGATAGCCCGGAATCGAGCCCTACGGTAGCGGCACCGTCATCATGGTGCCCTGCATCTCGAGCACTGGCTTCTCGCCCCCAAGGGCATCCACGGCGAACACGGTCGCCCGACACACCGAGATGGTTCGCCCAGCCCGACTCCCCCGCGCCCGCGCGACCACGGTGGTGCCCACAGCCGGCGTCAGCAGGTTCACTTTGAACTCCACGCTGAGTACATCGGCCCCCTCGGGCATCAGGGTCATGGCGGCATAGCCACAGGCGCTGTCGGCGATCGCTGCGGTGGCACCGGCATGCACGAAGCCGTTTTGCTGCAGCAGCGCCCCCTGCACCGGCAGCACCACTTCAACCTCCCCAGGCGCAATACGTCCGAGTGAGGCACCGATGGTCCCCATAAACGCCTGCCGCGCAAAACTCTCGCGGATGCGCGCCTCGTTCATCCTTGCGCGACCGGCGCCTGCGCATCGTTCCAGGCCCGCCAGCCACCAGCCATCGACGTGACGTTCGTGTACCCCATCCGCTGCAACACATCGGCAGAAAGCGCCGAACGAAAGCCGCCGCCGCAATAAAGAATCAGCTCGGTCGCCTTGTCGGGGACGAGCCCTTCGATATCACGCTCGATCACCCCCTTCCCGACATGCACCGCACCGGCCGCATGCCCTGCCTCCCACTCGCGATCCTCACGGACATCTACCAGCACCGCCGTCGGATTGTCCGCACGGCGAGCCAGCGTTTCGGGAACGGTCACTTCGCGAACGCGCGACTTCGCGTCGTCGACAATCGCAAGAAATCCTGAGGCATGCTGCATATGAGCTCTCCGAGGTCAGGGTCAGGACGCGATGGTGCGCACCAGCGCACGCATCACATCGCGAATAATCACTGCGGCCGATTCCACATCCGCATTCGACGCATCCAAGTGGGTGACACACCGCACACGTTGCGGCAGCCAGGTCGACACCCGCACGCCGCGCTCCCGCGCGCCCGCTGCGACCTGCGCCGAGGTCACACCGGCGGGAAGGTCAATCATCACAATATTGGTGTCAGGGGCGACCACCGCGACCCCAGGGACGTCGGCGACAATCATCGCAAGACGCTGCGCATTGGTGTGGTCGTCCGTCAAACGCCCGAGATGGTTGCGAAGGCCGTAGAGCGCGCCGGCCGCAATGATCCCCGACTGCCGCATCCCGCCGCCAAGTCGCTTCCGGGCCTCCCACGCCTCCTCGATGTGTGCCGCAGATCCCGCTAGCGCGGCGCCAACCGGCGCGCCAAGCCCCTTCGAGTAAGCGACCATCGTCAGATCAACCGGTGCCGTGAAACTCGAGAGGGGCACGCCGAGCGCTGCCGCGGCGTTCCAGAGTCGAGCGCCGTCGAGATGAATGTTCAGCTTGGCTGCGCGTCCGAGCGCTGCAATCGCAGCAAGTTCGTCCGGCGGGGTGACCATTCCCCCGGCGCCATTGAACGTATTCTCAAGGCACAGCAAGCTGGCCCGTGGTGAGTCAGGACTCGGCTCGCGGATCGCCGCGGTAAACAGCTCGCCCGTGACGCGCGGCGCACCGCGCATCAGGCGCGGCTGCACGCCGGCAAACTGCGCCGCACCTGCCATCTCGTAGTTCACGATATGGGAATCGTCGTGCACAAAGATCTCGGTGCCAGGACGCGTGAGCACCATGACCGCGGCCTGATTCGCCATCGTCCCTGTTGGGAAGAACAGCGCGCGCGCAGTACCGAGCGCCGCGGCGGTCGCGTCTTCGAGCGCACGGACTGTCGGGTCGCCGTCGAGGACATCATCGCCGACCTCAGCCTCAGCCATGGCCCGGCGCATCGCCGGCCCGGGACGTGTGACGGTATCACTGCGGAGATCGATCATCCGGGCACCTTCCATGGAGCGGTACGGGAGAGCTTTTCGGCGAGGCGGCGCTCGCGCACCTGTGAAATCAGCGCACCGAACGTAAAAGCAAGCGCGGCATAATACACCCAAAACACTACGATGACGACCGCCGAGAGCGTACCCGTATAAAACGATCCGGGATTGAACCGGTGCACGACCGTGGTGAAGGCCGCGCGCGCAATCTCAAACATGACGGCACTGCTGAGCGCAGCGACCGCCGCCTGCTCAGGCCGAACTTGACGCTTCGGAAGCAGTTTGAATAACGCATAAAAGACGCCGATCAAGACCACGAACGCGACTACGCGCCCAAGAAGATAGACGAGCGGACCGATAATCGACGGATTGTGGAGCCCCACATACGCCAACGCCTGCACGGAGCTCGTGCGCGCTAACGCCAAGAACGCGCTGATTGCGACCCAGCCCACGATGAGCACAGTGGCCGCGAGTGTCGCCTGAATGTCCACCAGCTTCCCGACGAAGAAATTCCTGTGCTCATGATCCTCGAATACGCGCCGCAACACCACGCGCATGGACGCAAAGAGCCGTGCGGAAAACCAGACGAAGGCAATCGCGCCCACCACCCCCGCAGACCCACGCGTACGGACAACTTCATGTAAGACCGGATCTAACAGCGTCCCCTTGCCACTCAAGGTCGCCGGCATCAAAATGCCTAAAAAGTCAGAGACGGCCGTAATCGACGCCTCTTCCGACTTGCGCAGCACGTAACCGAGTCCGGACGCAAGCAACAAAAAGAAGGGAACGCCAGCCAGCAAAATATCGAAGGCAATTCCGCCGGCGAGGAACAGGAGTGTGTCCTCTTCCGCCTTCCCCAGAATCCGCTTCGCATAATCCCGTACGATCTCGAGAAAGGTCTCCTCCGAGCCATCTGGGTCTGCAGCGTCCGCGCGCACCTGTCCCGATGTATTCACTCTACTGCTCGACGACAATCAGGAATTTCGACGCCACCCAGAACTTGTCCGCATTCAAAATCCGCAAGCCGCCCTTGATACGACCATCGGCTCCCGGCGGAGTATCGAGCGATGCGACATCCTGACGCGAGACGATGCGATATGGCTTTTCCGTCGGGAAAGGAATTTGCGTGAGCGTCGTCCGGTCAGCCACGCTGAACTGCGACACATCCGGATCACGGACGGGCACGATGGTCTTCCCGAAGCCGAGAAAGCCACCGCTGAGTTCCACGACATGACGCTTTACCAACTCGTCGCGCGTTCCGATGACGATATACACCTTGTTGGCCTCACTAATGAGCGCCGCAAGATTCTCAGTAAGCTGGAGCTTCTCCCCCGCGAGCTGCGCCTTCTCCTGCTTGAGCGACGCATTCTCGGCCTGTAGCGTGTTCACCCGCTCGGTGAGCGCCTCGATTTGCGACTTCTGGTTGTCGATGATGCTCTTGAACCCAGCGATGGTCGAGTCGTACGCCGTCAGCTGCGCCGCCAGCGCAACATTCCCTGCCGTGAGCGACTTCACCCGCGCGCGTGACGCTGCGAGATGCGACTCGTTGTCGACGAGCCGCTTCGCCAGTTCCGTAATTTTCGCACGAATCGCCTCACGCTGTTGATCTGGCGTGAGACTGTTCTCGAGGTCCGTGCCCTTGCCTGCCACCGGCACCGCCCCGCCAGTGCTGCGCACTTTCGCGAGATCGCTGTTCACATCGGCGATAAACTGCGACGTGGCCATCACATCGTGCAGGAGCGAATCCTTCTCAGCCGAGATTTGCTGCACCTGCTTGAGCGTGCGCTCGAGCTGCGGCTTGGATCGCTCGCAGGCAGCCAGTGCCACAGCCGCCACCAGCACGATGAGTGGGCGCATCTATTCTCCAGCGTCGGGGTCGTCCGGTGCCGCCGTGATGCCAACCGCGTCCGCGGAAGGCGCCGGCCGATGCAGCGGCGACACATGGACATACCTGGCGACGTGCGCGGACGTTCCGCCGATGGCCAACTGCGTAAAGAGGAACTCAAACTTGGCGTCGTATGCCGAAGCCAGGCTCGCCGTCGCATCGGCCGGGAGCGACCACAGCTGGGGCTTGAAGGGACCGATCGCCTTTTTACGGGTCTTATAGAAGAATTGCTCGTCAGTGTCCTTCGCCTTGCGTTCGTCCGCGGCGTTCGCGGTGAGCCACGCGTACATTTCGGTGCGCAACGACGCCGGAATGTGATCGTACAACATGTTCTGGAATCCCGTCGCCAGATGAATCTCCGACGTTTCCGTTCGCGGGAAGTGGTGGAACGCCGTGTCGGGGAGCGTCGAGGCCCCGTGTTGTACGGCACCCGAGATTCCGTACTCCGCACGCGCAGCCTCACCGAGGGCGCGCAGCGTCTCCAAGTCGATCTGCACATCAGCAATCGAGCCGTCGGCGAGGACAATACCGCCGTGCGATGTCCCGCTCTGCACGCTGATCTTCGAGAGACCAACCATTCCCGGCGCCTGCGTCGCAAGCGTCTGATGGTAGCCGTCCATGAACGCGCGGAGTTCGGACACGGTGGAATTCTCCGTTCCGACCTCGCCGATCTCGCCGCCGAGCGAGATGGTCACGCCCTTGGGTTCGAGGCCGCGCACATGGCGCGTGATGTCGACACCGACTTCATAGTTCAGCCGCTGCTGCTCGGCGAGTGTGGCGTGCGACAAATCCACGAGCGTCGAAGTATCGATGTCAATATTGTAGAATCCTGCGGCAATCGCCTCAAGCGCGAGCTGCTTCACGTTCCCCACTTCACCCGCCGGGTCGACCGCGTACTTCTTCGCGTTCACCTGAAAGTGGTCACCCTGAATAAACACGGGGCCGCGGAACCCCTCGCGCAAAGCAGCGGCGAGCATGACCGCGACATACTCGGCTGGACGCTGCTCGGTATACGCGATCTCCGAGCGGGCGATTTCCAACAAGAACGCACCGGCATTGAGCTTGATCGCGGTACGGAAAATCGCACGTGCGGTGTCGTAGGAGGCGCCGCGCACATTGATAGCTGGCACCGTGAATCCCGAGATCTCTCCGCGACCGCGCGCCATATACAGGTCGTGGATGGACGCCGAGCGAACGCCAACGGACTGTCCGATCTCCCAAATGGCCCAACGCGCCCAGTCCTTCTCCTCCGCCGTTGTACCAAACACGGCCAAGCGAACCAGCTCGTCCATCCGTGACGACGCCAACTGTGCCGGATCGCCGATCGTGACGGTGCTTCCGTGGATCGAAGCGGCGGGGCCGAGGATGCGATTGAGTGTGTCGTGGTGGGACATCGAAACTCTTGGCGGTGAGAGGAGAGAACGCACTCGACGCTGGAGCGGCGGTCAAGCGCGTTGGCGCGCGTAGTCTAGGAAGATCAGCGAATGCAAAAACCTGCGTCTAATGTGCCGCCTTCGCACGACTGAATCAACGGTTGCGCCCGACCGACGCCGCGAGGGCTTGGTGGGCAAGTCGTTTGCCGAGCTCCACGCCGGGCTGATTTGTCGGATTTACCCGATACAACTCCCCGGCGAGTACCGTCGCCTGCATCAGCCACATGGCGAGGGCTCCGACGTGCCAGGGATCACAACGGTCCACGCATACCGCCATACTCGGACGCCCCATTTCTGCCAGCGCATCGGCGGTCGCGCGTTGCTCCGCGTCGAGGAGCGTCCCCATGGTTCGTCCTTGGAGGTAGCTCGTGCCCTCGGGCGCACCGGGAAGCGCAGGAATTCGCAGATCGAGCGGACGCTCGCGCTCAGTAACGAAGGTCACTGTCTTGTCGATCGGTCCCTCCATAAACAGCTGCACTTGGCTGTGTTGGTCCGTTGCGCCGAGTGCGGAAAGAGGTGTCGGTCCGGTGTGCACGCCGTCAGCGTCCTGCTTGCCGAGGCTCTCCGCCCAGAGCTGCACGAACCAAGGCGCGAGACCGCGGAGTGCGTCGGAATAGGGCATGAGCACGTGCGTGCTCTGCCCAGCGCGCGCGTGGGCGCGCCACTGCAAGACGGCAAACTGGCCTGCGGGGTTCGCGTCGAGGATAGCGCTGGCGCAGTCCGTCGCCATCGCGGCCGCACCTGCGCGGAGCGCGGTCGTGTCGATCCCCGCGAGCGCTGCCGGCAGCATGGCGACTGGCGTGAACAGGCTGAACCGCCCTCCAACATTCGCCGGCACAGAGAAACAGGGCAAGCCATCGCGATCGGCCACGGGGCGCAGGACCCCAGCCGCAGGATCCGTGACCACCGCGACGTGGTGCGACGCGGGAAGACCCTGCTCGTCGAGCCGATGGCGAACATACAAATACTGCGCCATCGTTTCCGCCGTCCCGCCACTTTTAGAAATCACGAGGAACAGCGTACGCGACAGTTCGATCAGATCGAACAGTCCGGCCATGCTTCGTGGATCCACATTGTCCACAATGTGCAGTCGCGGCGAACCACCTCGCTGCGCCTCGTGCCGCTCGTTCCACCCGTACGGGAGCAGCGCCGTGCGCAGCATAACCGCACCGAGCGCCGACCCGCCGATCCCGAGCACCACAATGTCGTTGTACCGCCCCTGCGTCGTCGTGACCCACGCACGCATGCGCTGGTGCTCCGCGTCTTGCGACGCGAGGTCTGCAAAACCGTACGAGCCATCGGCGATGCGCGTACGAACCGCGGCATGTGCCGCAGCGAATCGCTCGCCTAAACCCTGCCACTCGGCGTCGGCGACGCCGGACGGTACGCGCGGGGCGCGCATGCACGTGATATCAATGTGAATCGTCATTCGTCCACCGTGACTTGGAGTCCATCGAACGCGGGATGAATTCCATCGGGGAGCTCTGCCTCAAGCACCGCGTGTGCATTTTGGTGCGTGAGATGCGTGAAGTACGTGCGCGCCGCACCAACGCGCCGCGCCGTCTCGACGGCTTCGCTGAGACTCAGATGCGTCGGATGCTCGGTGCGGAAGAGCGCATTGAGCACCAAGACGTCGACGCCACGCAACGTGTCGACCGCAGCGTCTGGCAGCGACTTTGCATCGGTCACATAGCCAATCTTCCCGACGCGGTAGCCGAACACGCGCGCGCGACCGTGCGGCACTTCGACCGCCACCACATCAAGCCCCGCCACACGGAACGGTTCGCCCGGAACAACGCTCGTGAGTGAGGCCTCGGGCTTGGACGTGCCGGGGATCACGCGGATATTCTGATCGAAAATGTAGCCGAACCGACCTCGGAGTAGCGTCAGCGTCTCCGCGGGGCCGTACATCGGCAACGCACCGCCGCGCCGAAGCGAGATCGCGCGAATGTCATCAATGCCGTGCGTGTGGTCCGCGTGGTCGTGCGTGAAGAGCACCGCATCGACATCCGCAATCCGGTTGGCAATCAACTGCAGGCGGAGCTCAGGCGGTGCGTCGATGAGAATCCGCGCACCGCTCTCCTCAATAACCGCGCCAACACGCGTGCGCTTGTCCCGCGGATCATCCGAACGGCACACCTCGCAGGCGCAGCCGATTTGCGGCACGCCAAAACTGGTTCCAGTGCCTAGGAAGGTCAGCTTCACACGGTCTCGACTTTCAGCGTATTGGTTGTGCCTGGGACATCGAACGGGACGCCCGCTGTGATGATCACCCGCTGCCCCGGCTCCGCGAGCCCGTGCTTCACAAGCACTTCGCGCGCTTGGGCAAGCATTTGCTGATACGTGTCTGCGTGGGGGACGAGAAAGGGCACCACGCCCCAGACCAGCGCGAGTTGACGATACGTACGCGCTTGATCGGTGAGGACGACGATCGGCACGCCAGGGCGCCGAGCCGCAACCACACGTGCGCTAAATCCGCTCTTCGTGAACACGATGATCGATCCGGCACCGAGCAATCGCACAGCCGTGATGGCCGACGAGGCAATTGTCTCCTCGACACTCGCCTCGCCGGGCTGCAAGCGATCGAGCCCAACACCTCGCGTGACGGGGAGCGTCTCGGCTGCCGAAACAATACGGTGCATCGCTCGAACCGCGAGTTCCGGGAACGCGCCAGCCGCCGTCTCCGCGGAAAGCATCACCGCATCGGTGCCATCGAGGACGGCATTCGCGACATCGTTCGCTTCGGCGCGCGTGGGCCGCGGATGTTCGATCATTGACTCGAGCATCTGCGTAGCGGTGATGACGGGACGACCAAACCGATTCGCCAGCCCAATGATCCGTTTCTGCGCGAGCGGCACTTCCTCGAATGGAAGCTCGACCCCGAGATCACCGCGCGCGACCATGACCGCATCGGACGCTTTGAGAATCTCATCCAGACGCAAGAGCGCGCTGTCCTTCTCAATCTTTGCGACAATCAGCATCCCCTTTGGCAGGAGTGCTCGCAACTCCTGGATATCCTCGGGACGCCGAACGAAGCTCAGGGCGATGTAGTCCAGATCCTGCTCGACGGCAAACACGATGTCCGCACGATCCTTCTCGGTCAGCGATGGAGCGGAGACGTCGATCCCGGGAAGGTTCATTCCCTTATGTGACGACATCCGCCCGCCATGGAGCGTCTGCACGTGCACGCGG
>Ga0214919_10003193_pt1 | contig 25032 bp, 21 predicted proteins | sample LL1503_MetaG_FD_177994 | JGI IMG/M metagenome (GOLD analysis project Ga0214919, IMG submission 177994) | Freshwater microbial communities from Lake Lanier, Atlanta, Georgia, United States - LL-1503 | ecosystem: Environmental > Aquatic > Freshwater > Lake | place: USA: Georgia | collected... | reverse complement strand
TATTTGTATTTATATTTAATTACAGATTACTTTTATATTACAATTTATATTATTTTTTATATTTGAAAAATAAAATTGAAATAATATAATTAATTTCTAATTTAAAATACTATTAATAGATTATAAATAAAACTATTATATTAAACTTAAAAATGAGTCTAGAATCAAATAAGTATAATAAACTTAATAAAAAATCAATAAAAGGAAATTTAATTATTTATATAATAGAACAACAAATTATACAAATCTCGAAATCATTATTAGATTCGCAAAATTGTATAATACCTTTAGAATATCTTAATGAAAAAATTAGATTAGAATGTATTAAAAATAATAAACCTATACTATTAAATGATGAAACTCGTCTATCATATTTAATAAATATTTTAAGAAAAGAATGTAAAAAAGGCACATCCCAAATTGTTTCAAGTATGTGCAAATAGTATAATTATTTATATTTTATTGTATTTATATTTTATAATATTTATATTTTATAATATTTATATTTTAATATTTTTATTTTAATAACATAAAGATTAAGTATCTAGATATATATATATTCTAGTTATAATAAATTATAAACAATAAACAATAATCAACCAATAAATAATCAATGAAAAATGAATGAACAAGATATGAAAAAATTTGCAAGATATAGAAAAGGATATATTCATCCTGTGGAAAATGATGATGAAAATGATATAAATAATATAAATAATACAAAAGAAAACAAACTAAAACAATCGCAAGTTTTAGGATATATTAATAAAATAGAGGTGAACGCCGATGTTTTAATAAATTCTGTTATAAAAGAAAAAGAAAAAGATAAAGATAAAGATAAAATTAAAATATAGCTTGCAAAATTATAGAAATACACATCTTATAATTCATTTTCTGTATATTTATTTTTTCTACAACATATAATATTAAAAAATGATTTCTTGTTTTGTAAAGCATATGTAGTTTTTGTATTTATTTTATATTTACCATTTTGCAATGCTATTAATAAATCTATTGTAATTGGTATTGAGTCTAATGCTTTTATTAAATTTTGTTTTTTGTCTTTTGGTAATTCTGTAATAAATTCGAGTCTTTCTTTAATAAATTTTTCAAGTGATTGTAATATAATCATTTTCTTTTCAATATTTTTAAGATATGTATATTTATTAACTAATATCATCAATATATCAGTAATAGTAATCATATTAACACATAGTTTATCTGCATTATATTGTTTTTTTATAACAATTGTTGTAATTTTATCAATAAGTGAATGAATAACATGTCCTAAATTAGCAAGCATAATATCATCAATATCATTTAATTGATTAATATTAATATGTTTATTATTATTGTGTTTATTATGTGATATGATATTTTTGTTTTTATTACAAACTTTTGGAACTTGTTTTTTGCTGCATATGATTAATACTTCAATAATATTATTAATTGTTGATGTAAATAAATTATTATCATATTCTGATAATGTTAAATCAATCATTATTATTCTTTTTAATGCTTTCATAACTGTATCTTTTTTGTCATCACTAGTAGCATGGTGATAATTTTCTATAATTTCCATAGCTTTTGCAATAACTAAAACATAATTACATCTATCAATATTCATATAACGTATATAATCTTGTAATTTATTATATAAATAATCTACATCATCTAATTCGTGTTCTTTATGTTTTTTATTTTTAGTTTTAGTTTGAGGTAATCTAATATTTTTCTCCATTTTTTCAAAAATAGGTTGACTATGCCTTCTGTTTTTTTTTGTATAACTAAAATCAGAGCCAGAGTTTATAGAACTTAAAATTTCATCATTATCATTATTTGAATTGGTATTATTATTGTTAGATATCGAATAAGTTTTAATTTCATTTAAATCTGCACTAGTAAAAGAAACAGTATTTACTTTATTTGACATATTTGGCATATTTGGCATATTTGGCATATTTGGCATATTTGGCATATTTATAATATCTATATTAGGAGGAGGTGGTATTTTTATAAATGGAACTATATTTTTATCTATATCTGTATCTATATTTATATTTACATTTGATAAATTTATATTTGGGATAGAATTTTGATTAGCGATTGAATCCAAATTTGTTTCAATGATAGTAATTATTCTATTTTTATCATTATCCTGTTCATCATCCTGTTCATCATCCTGTTCATCATCATGTTCATCATCATGTTCATCATTATCCTTATCAATATTAGTATATTTTTGAACTATTAAATTTTCAAATGTATTATCTTGTCTATCATTTGTATCATTTGTATCTTGCCACGTTGCAATAGTATTATTTATATATTTAATAATAGACTCTTTTTTATTAGATTCTAGTTTTTTAATATTTTGTATTTTCTCATTTTGAGAATCACTTCTAGATATAATATCATCTCTAATACTACTACTAATACTACTAATAAGCATTTGATTTGATATATCACTTTCCACAGAATTATCAGTATCATTATTGGAATTATCACTTTTAATAGGCTTTTTTGTGTTAAATAAGCGTTCCATGGTTTAAGTATATATGTATATATGTATATGTGTATATGAGTATATGAGTATATGAGTATATGTATTGTTCAATTATCTACTATTACATAATAATTTAATAATAAAAAAATTAAAAATTAAAATTAACTAATGTAAACACAAACGCCTATGACTTATGCTTTTTTATCCAAAAACAATCTCCAAAATATTTGACTTGCATTTTGTTTAAATAAATATGCTATAACCATTGTTTGTGATATAGGACATTTGTTTGATAAATATAATTTATGTAAATCTCCACACATGGGTTTCATTGAGTATGGAATATCTGTTTTAACAAAGGTTTTCTTAACAAAAGCATAATGATATACTTTAAATAACCCTATCCCATATCCATGAACCAAAGTTAAAAACCAATTAAATAATTTGGTATACATAAAATTATTACCAACATTATCAAATTCTTTAATAAAATTCTCAATTGTATTTTCTTTAACTAATCTCCAATATAATAAGAATAAGTTCTTTGTATTCCATTGTTCAATAACAATTGGCTTGCTACCTTTTAAAGCTATTAAATCTTTGTATTTTTGATTTGTAATTTTAGTTCTTTCACCATTTAGACCATATATAATATAACCCTGAAAAGTTTTTGGTTTGTTTGAAACAATATCTTCAATTTGCTTAATATTAAGTTCATCTATTGGATAATTTGAAACACTTATACCTTCTCCATCAATAGATAGTTTTTCATATAATCTTATAACCTCAGGCAAATGTAGATTAACTCCAAATTCTTGAACCTGTTTCTTAAAAGTTGCAACTTGAATTTGTGAAATCATATTAGTTCCCAATTGCTTAAATCTATGTATAATTTGCTTTTCTAATTCATTGGTCTCATTGGTCTCATTGGTCTCATTGGTCTCATTGGTCTCATTGGTCTCATTGGTCTCATTAGCTTTCATACTAACAACTAAATCACTATTTAAATCATTAATTAAATCATATTGGGTTTTGCAAAGCAAATCATCTTTAAACTGAAATACTGCACATAATGTATTAATTTTACGCGTATGTAAGGATAATATTGTATTTTCAGGATGCTCAATATTAAATACCAAGACTTTATCATCCATAATATGTTCTGGTATATTATCCAAATTAGTCATTGATACGGCATTATTTTCCTCAAATAACTCATAGAATGTTTTTAAACTATTAAATCTACCTGTTCCTACAACTTTGCGTGTTGAAACCATAAATTGTTGATTGAATTTAATCTCAATACTAGCATTTAATAATTCTGCATTTTCAATAGATTTCTTATTAGAATCACTATCAATACCATTACCAATACCAATACCAATACCGTCAACGCCATCTATACCCTCTATACCCTCAGTATCTTCTAAATTATCAGTAGATGTTAAAGTAGTAATATTATATTTTTTAAGACTAGGATTATATGTCATCATTGTTCCTTCAATAAATTTATATATACGAAACTTTTCAATACGTTTTTGTGTTCCATCTTCATTCCTATCTTCACATATATCTACATAATTACTTTCTTTATTTTCTTTATCAATTTCATATTTACTACAAAAGTCATCTAAATTAACGGCTTTTGGAATACCTAATGAAACAATTCTCATATTGTGAGTATCTAACATCATATGACGACATAGCATTGTAATTGGTTCATTTTTTTTATAACCTTTATTTGTTTTAGAATAATATAAAATCGCAATATGCTCATTAAGCATACGACGTTTAATACCATAATTATAAAACAATTTAAATAGGAAATATTCACTAAATGATTTTTGTTTTATTTCTTTTATTTCTTTTATTTCTTTTATTTGTTTTATAGGTGGAGGTGTAATTTCTAGTTTAGTATCCAATAGGGTTTCCAATGGGGTTTCCAATGGGGTTTCCAATGGGGTTTCCAATGGGGTTTCCGGCTTAGGAATTTTATTATATTCAATATAAACAGTTCCCATGAATTCATAAAATTTATCAGTTAATGTATTAATATATGTAAATTGGGTTTCTCTTAGTTTATCATTCATTGTTTCATTCATTTCAGTAGCCATCTTAAAAGTAATTACTTTAAAATAAGATATGCAAAATGCAAAAATATGCAAAAATATGTATATATGTATGTATATTTATATGTTTGTATCTAGATATATATTTAATGTTGTATATTGTTTATATTTCAATTTTTGTTTTAAGTTTTAATTGTAAATAAAGAATTAGATTTTTATATGAATTTTTATATGAATTTTGATATGAATTTATAAATAAAAAAATAATATACTAATACCAATTGTATAGTAAATACATTCCATTATTGATTTATCATTAAAAAAGTTTATAATCATATCATAACCTTTTGGTTTGCATTTATAATTTGCATCATCATTCATATTTTCAACTATTCTATCTACTATAAAAAATACTGTAAATAAAGTTAATACAAATAAAAGAACATAGCTAGAACCAATTAATGGTATTGTTGAAAGAAATTTGCTAGCAGGGACAAATATATTTACTAATCCAACAATCATTAATAATGAACTGAGTAGTTTTCCGTTTGTAATACGCCATCCCTTTGATAATGGACATTTTTTCTTTTCCTCAATTGCATTTAGAAATTGATTAATATATATATTACCTAATGTAAATAATAAACTATATATAATACGTAATATTGTCCAGATTGAAAACATGGTGTATGAATATGTATATATATATGTTAGTATTTGACAGTATTTATTAATATTAGATTCAGTTAGTATTAGATTCAATACTGTAATTACTATATATTAATATATGTTTTATTTATTTATTTTTATTTATTTATTTTTATTTCCTTAATAATTTTTAATATTTTATATATATATATATTAAGTATCTAGATACAAAAAATATAAAACTATTTATAAATGGCAACTATTCGTAAAAGCAAGAAACATTCATCTAAAAATAAGAAAACTCATAAACGCAATAACAAAAGCAATTCTCGTAGTCGAAAATCTCTTTCAAATGTTAAAAAAATGATGGGTGGTACTCGTCAAATAATAGGTTATTATTTTCGTGAATACCTTAATAAAACTATATTAGATAGAATTAGAGAACTAGACACAACTTATAGTAAAGAAATAACAACTTTATGTAGTAATGAATTTAGTGATGATGATTATATAAATGCTGATTTATTATTAAAAAATGGTTTTACAGATGCTAATGTAATTTATGAGAGCGTAACACAACAAACATATAATGAAAATTTCATTAGTAATGCTATTAGTTTAAAAAAAATAGGTTTTAGAAATGAAAATAATATATTTGAAATATGTAAATTAAATAAAAGTGATTTGGCAATAAAATTAAAAAATATTGAAAGATATACAGATGAATATATAATAGAAATGATATGTAAATTACCTGATGAAGAAACAATAAGGAATGCAATTAAATTAAAACAAAATGGTTTTAGAGAAGCTGAAACACATTCTTTTGCATTACAAATGACTAATGAAAAAATAAATTTGGCAATTAAATTAAAAAATAAATATAAACATGAAAACAACACTATTGACTATAATGCACTTTATACGAAAGTTATGTATTACTAAATAATTAAATGAAAGAATTAAATTATTAAATAACTCATTCTACTAATGTATCATTCTACTGAATCATTTTCAGCTCTCCAATAAATTGATGAGTTCCCTCCAACTCATTTTGTATTTTGTTTAACATTTTTACAATTTCTGCACATCCCACTTTTACAACATCATTTATCAATTCATCTATATTGTCAGTTTGACCTTGTATTGCAAATATAATATGTTTTTCCAAAGGATGTGGTCTTTTATAACCTATATATGTTAATTTTTTCTGTTCCTTAGGCAAACCATAGTCTGCAAACATTAAACATAAGTGCGATTGAACAATATTACCCAATGTATCATCCTCGTTTTGCACTATGATGTCATGTCCACCATTTAACTGGTCTGATGGTCTAATTGTAATAATTTCATTATTTCTAGAAATCAAGTTGCTAATAAATGTGGCAATTTTATCTTTAAGAATATCAATTGCACGATGAAATATAATTAATGACGGGATGGGACCAACTGTCTCAATCTTAAAAGTAAACACATTTGGTTCATCTTTATCATTGGTATAGAAAAACCTCGCCCTTTCTGTCAAGTCAAAACGCGTTTTCAACTGTTCCGGTGTCATAGGAACAATATTTTTCAATTTGGCAACTTCATTTTGCTTATCAATATATGCTTTAAGACCTAATTCTGCCTTTTCAGGGTCAACTGTATTTATATAAGATGCAACTGCAACTGGACTATAATGACCATTTTCTACACCATTACTAATACTGGCTTTTGCTTCTATATGAAAGTGCATAATATCATCACCTGTTGTTAATTTACTAAAATCTTTTGCCATTTCGGCAACTACCTCACGTGATACCTGTTTTGCAGGTACAAAATACTTGGGGCGTAATCTATCAAGTAATAAATAATCACCGGTAATAGGGTCAGGTGGAAATATTTTTTTAACTTCTTCCTTAGGCAACATACGGTTTGTTGATATCTGCTTAATCTGGAAATCTTCACTTGTAATTGACATTATAGAATTGGTATTATTTGATACATTAATTATAAATTGATAATCATCAATGTCAAAAGTATCGGGTTTTGCAATATATAATGGAACCATTGCTATACGGTGAGCAATAAATTGATTATGTAGAGGTGTATCATTAATAATAACTTTAACATCACATGCTGTATAGGGTTCTGTTCGAAACCCAACTGTTTTTACACTTGAAATCATAAGCCGTCTAATGGCATTTACCATAGAATAATGAACATTGGCAAATTCAAATTCTACATGTGTATTGCGCTTATCCCATTTACTCGCATAAGGATATCTTATATTTGTAATATGACTAGCTTTATTTGTTTTTTTACTATCTGGTGTACTCATTGTTTTTTGTGCTTGTTGTGCCATTTTAATTATTTACTTTGTAGATATTATTAATTTATAATTTATATTGATTAATTCAAATATGTATCTAGATACAAGTTTATATTTAATATAGTAATTTAATTTTATATTAGTATTAATTACAATATTTATATAATTTAATTTCAATTTTTATAGTTATTATAGTTTTATAGTTATTATAGTTTGATAGTTATTATATTTTGTTAGTTATTATATTTTATTGAATATATTTATATCTAAATGTGTATAATTCGTAAAATTTGATTCTGTTAACTATAATAATATAATAGTGTATCTAGATACTAAAATAGATTACATAATAAATACTAAATATTAAATATTAAATAATAATGTCTCAGGGTCAACAAAAAAATTATTTATTTACTAGCAATGAATGTATACATTGTAAAAAATTATTACAACAGATTAAAAACACAACAATCATGAATGAAATACAAATTGTTAATATAGATGACCCACGGGTTCAATTGCCGGCATTTGTCCAATGTGTACCTACTCTTTATATTGCCGGTAAAAGACAGGTTTTAACTGATACTCATTTATTTGAATGGTTTGATTCTGCTTTAAAAGTTGAGATTGCAAATAAAGGTAAAGTAAATATTGCTGATATTACAGGAGATGCTAATATATTACCATTTCAAATGAGCGAAATGGGTAGTGGTCTTTCAGGAGCAGTATATTCCTTTATAGAGGAAGATAAAAATGACCTACTGAATCAAAATTATTCATTTCTACAAGACCGTGATATTAATAGAATGCCAGATTTTACAAAGTGTGATGCTGTATCTAGTGGAGGCGGAGGTAGTAGTTCTAACAGTAAAATTATAGCACCAAAGAAAACAGGAGGTGGAACTGATAGTGCTTACGAAAACATGATGAAATCTCGTGGAGCAGAAATGCAACAAAGAGGGGCTCCACAAACACCTAATTTTAGTTCACCCTATTAAGTTTTGCCAAAACTTAACTAAACGCTAGTGAGGCTAAAGCAGCTTTTAGAAAAAGCCGCGCCAAAACGCTAGTGAGGCTTTAGCCTCACAGAATTAAAATTTTAAATGTTGTATTGATATTTATATATTTGTTTTTATAATGAGCTTATCCTTAAATAAATCTGTTGTATTGATATGTTTATCTTTTATCTTTTAGTTTCACATATTTTATATTTTCTTTTATATTTTCACTATCTTATGCGTATTCATTTCTATTTTAAATTTCTCAATTTCTATTAAATTAGTATTCTATTAAATTAGTATCTAGATACAAAACTATTTATTATTATATTTATTATATTTATTGTAAATAATATAACCAAATACAAACTATTACAAACTATTACAAAATACAAACTATTACAAATACAAACTATTACATAAATGGATTACACATATCTCGATTATTTCAACTACTATTTAAAAGAGTATCTTAGTGAATTAGTAAATACTTTTCCTGAAACTCGTGAGCCACTCCTATCAAATTATCGCCCACTATTAGAGGGTAAGGATGATAAGAATGATATTTATGCTAAATGTTATTATACCAAGATTAATAATTTTTTATCTTTAATAGCTAAGAAAGATGCAACCCTTTTTGAAACCCCTGGAAAAATTTTCATTGAAGGTGTAGATTTATATGCCATTTGGAATAGTTCTAGTGCTACTGATGCAACACGAACTGCCATTTGGAAATATTTACAAATACTTATGATTCTAGGACGTAGAATTATTCCTGACCATAAGGAAATTGTTGAGATTCTTAACAAAGTTTCCAATGGTGAAATCAATGTTCCTGCAAAAGTAGAAAAAACTCTTAATAGTGATAGTAAAGATGAAACCGAAGAAACCCCCAGCGTTTTTGGATTGGGTGATATTGCATCCAGTCTTGGAGGTCTTAGTAGTCTTATGAATGGACTCAGTGGCGGTAAATCTGGCAGTGGTGAGGGTTCTGGTGGTGGTCTTAGTAGTCTTATGAGTGGTCTCAGTGGTTTGATGGGCGGAGGAGGTGCTGGAGCTGGTGGTGATAGTCCTCTTGGTGGTTTAGGCAACTTAATGGGAGGTATTACTGATATGTTTAATAATCCCGAATTTACAAATGCCATGAGTCAATTATCTCAACAATTTGTCCCTCCTCAACCTAATAGTAATAGTAATAATAGTGATGGTCAATCGGGAGATTCTGTACAATCGGGAAATGAGAACTCCAGTGATACTACCCAATCATCTACATCAGCAAATTCTACACCATCTATGCCACCTATGTTTAACAATCCATTATTTGGTGATTTAGCAGAAGAAATTGGTAAAACATTTAATTTTGAAGAAATGGAAAAGGAAGGAAAGCCGCAGAATATTGGAGAGGCACTTAGTCGTTTTATGTCTGGCAATAACCCAGCTAAATTGATGGAATTGGTTGGTAAATTTGGAGGAAAATTGCAAGATGAAGTTAAAAAAGGGAATATTAATCCAGCAGATTTATTGAAACAGACTATGAGTGCCGCAGGAGGAGAACAAAATTTAAAAAACATGATGAATAATCCTAAAATGCAGCAACAAATGAAACAAATGCAAAAACAATCTGCTACTCCAACAAAAGATAGACTACGGGCTAAACTTGAAAAGAAAAATGGTGAAAAAAATGGTGAAAAAAATGGTGAAAAAAATGGTGAGTAAATAGATTAACAATCGAATCTAAAACAATAAACTATCTAGTGTTTCACTGTATCCAGATATTCCATCACTTAAATTATTATTACCATAATTACTACTATTGCTATTACTATTGCTATTACTATTGCTATTACTAATACTAATACTAGTATAATTACTATTACTATTACTGTAATAACTACTACCACTACTACTACTACTAATACTACTATTCATAGCATTACTTATATCATTGCTATTATCATTACTTATATCATTGCTATTATAATTGCTATTACTATTATTAGTTTTGTGTCTAGATAAGCTTAAATTTATATCGTGTAATGAATAATCATTTTCTAATATATTGGCAAATGTAAGCTCTTCGGGTTTCAATTCAACTCTATAATTGCTACTAGACATATTAATTGTATTCATTTTTGTCATTTTTTCTAATAATTCATGTTCTATGTTCTTATTTATACCATGTGAAATTCTATTTGTTTCACCAATTCTACTTAATAATATTTCAATATTTGCTAATTTATCTATAATAACATTTTGTGTATCCTCAATTTTAGTAATTCTAGAAGTAAGAGATTCATTAACATTGCTAAATGATTGGTCAATGTGTTTTAAAGATTGGTAAATATCTTTAATAAATGTGAAAACATTCAAATTATTAACATTAGATGCCATAGTTTGTATTTGTATTAGGTATTTGTATTTTGTATTAGGTATTTGTATTAGGTATTTGTATTAGGTATTTGTATTAGGTATTTATATTTTGTATTTATATAATTACTATTTATGTATCTAGATACTAAAACAAATATAGACTAAAAATATAAAAATAGAACTCATAAAAAAACATAACCATAAAAAAATATAACCATAGTATATATAGACATATAACCATAGTATATATAGACATATAATCAAAAATGTATTTAATATTTACAACACTAATTATCATAGTAATAGTATTGTTTTGGAGCACAATAATGTCAATGATAAAACAATATACTACATACTCAAACTCATCTACAGGATTTAAATTAGGTAGCACATGGTTTATAGGTCTTTTTATAATTAATATTATAATAGTATGTTTTCTTTATATATTTACATATTTTAAACAAAATGAGGCTGGAAAACTTGGTAATATAGGAGATGTAGGTAGAAATGGACTGCCTGGTGATGCTTGTGTTATTAAAGAACCAAATTCACAATACTATGAACCATACAATCAAATGTGAGGAAATATGGAAATATGGAAATATGGAAATATGAAAATATGGAAATATAAAATACTAATTCGGTGTATCGCATCCATAACAAACATCTTCTACCATAGTTTTCTTAACTAGATTTGATAAATCATATTGTGGACATGAATTTAATATTTCATTAAGATTTTCATCTCCTAAACCAAAATCTTGATTTTCTATTAATTTATTAATTAAAACATTTTTTTGTGCTTTTGGTATACCACTTGATGTTTTAATCATATTAATAAGTTTAAGAAGTGTTTCTTTTGAAATATTTATATTTGTATCTACATGATTTTTATCAGCTTTTAAGCGTTTCATAATAATATCAATATTCTGCTTTTGTGTATCAACATAATTTTGTAATTTATTCTTATTCATTTCTCTATTAACAATTGTTGCTTTATCAATAGAGGTTTGCATCTGTTGAGCTTTTGATTTAAGACGTGCTATACTATCGCTTTGTGCCTTAAGTTTATCAAGATAAAATACTTCTTCTTGGTCGCTAACTAAAGTAGTACTTGAGCTTTTACGTGATTCATTTTCAAGATTTTTATTTAAATTATAGTATTTCCTTGTGCAATCATCTGCTTTTTCTAATTCATCTACTGCTGTGCATTTGGCAACACATGCTACTACTTTACATACACTCCCTTCGGGTAATTGTTGAGCGTTTTTATTTGTGCTTACAAAAGTTCCTGTATAAGGATTAATATACAAAGCCCAATATATACCATTTTTATTGTATTCAAAAACCTTATCATTTGCTACCCATTCACGTATTACTTTAACACAATGTGATGGTACACATGCTATATTTGTAGTTTCTTTAATTTTATCTAAATCTGTTGCAATATTACAAAATATATGACCAAGTGATGTATAACCATCAGGTGCGATTGGTTTATAAATTTGTAAAGGGAAATAGTTAATTTCATTATTACCTAAGTCTCCAATAAATTTTGTAAAACTATTTAAATTTGATAAAATTTTATGTATCTGTTTTGCATAATCATAATTTGCATTTATGTCATATGCAATATTAGGAATATTATCAATAATATTATTAGTAAATTTTTTTATTGCAATTGCTTGGGGATTTTTTATACCAATATCAATTGGCATAAATTTTACATATGTTGTATAATAAGTAATTGTCATAGTTGATAATATATTTAGAATAGAACCTAATAATGTTGGATTTGTAGTATTATTAGAATCTTTGTATTTTTCTAAATTTGAAGAAACCGTTTCATATGTTAATATTTTATTAATTGTATCAGGATTCATATATATATCGTAATTTTGTTTTATATAGTCTAAAACACCATTAACATCATCAATACTATTTGCCAATTTTAAATAAGTTAATAATCCTTTATTTGAATTTTGATTAGTATAAATAGTTTGTATATTAATACATAATGAATTAAGAAAATCAAATATTTGTGTTATTGGGATATTATTAAAGATTGATATATGTTGGGATTCTAAGAATCCAATGTTTCTAGAAGGTAAATTATTATATGGAATAGGTGGTAATAATGTCATTATTTTTCTAACATCTTTTTTTTGTCCAAAATCAAGAGTCGATGGTATATCTATAGGTACAGTAGTATATTGTGAGTTTCCATCAGTAACTATATATCCTATTACGCCAGCTGGTAATGAGATTTCAATATTTGATGATGTAATAGCAGAGTTTATATCATTTTCATCAAATTTTGGAGGAGTATAAACTGGATCACGACCAAATGCTCTTTCAAATTTACCTACAGTATCATCCCATGAATCCATAAATGCAAAATGTTCTACAAGTGGTGCATTTGGTTCATTTGTATTTTGTTCATTTGCATTTGGTTCATTTGCATTTGGTTCATTTGCAATTAAGTCATTTGAAATATTATCAAAATTAGATGTATTACCTTTAGATTTAAACAAATCTTTAAGATCTGCAATTGCTTGTTGTTGTTTATTCTCTAGTAGTTTTGCAAGAGAATAATTTGCACCATTAATTTTAACTTGTGAACTATTTAATACGCTTGTTTTCAATACATCATTAATATTACTTAAATTATTTTGTATCAAAATGTTAAGATTATTATAAGTTTGATTTAAACTTTTCAAATTTGGCAATATAGTATTTAATGATATAGGATTACTAATATATTGGTCATAAGTATAATAATTAATATTAAAATTTGGTAAATTGAGATCTACCATTAATTCATATTTAGTTGGTTGTTTAATATCACTACCATCTTGTTTTATTAAAACAGTGAATTGATTTTCATTAGGAGGACTATAATCAGCATTTTGTGATAACATATCGCCTAATTTACAATATTGAACTCCATTAACAAATAATTTTGGTTTATATAATGAAATAGGTTTAACCTGTTGTGAAGTGCTTTGCATATTATATATTTTTGTGCTCCATGAATGTATTTGCATTTCTAAATTATTTGATGTTGGAGAAGCATATATTTGAGCATCATTAGATTTAAATTTTGATAATAAATCAATTGATAATTCATTATTTACAGCAAAACCCTCTTTATTACCAAAAAAATCATTACCAAAAAAATCAATATTTAAGTAGAAGTATAAACATCTAATTATTATAAGACATACTATTATGAGACATATACATATTAAAATTTGCTTTGTTTGTTTTTCCATTTATTATTATTACAAGTTAATTATATTAATTTTTACTATAACCTTTATAGAAAATGGATATTTTTTTTTAGAAAATTATTCACATAATTAAAAATTAAAACATACAATAAAACATACAATAAAACATATAATTACCAAATTATTTAAGTTGTATTAACTTTTACATTCATATATAAATTATTATTATCTTGTGATTCTAGACGTTGATTTGCCAAATCTCTAATAGTGCTAGAATCAGCCTTCTGTTTTTGATATTGTAAAACTCTAACTTGGTCTGCAGATGTTGCTCTTGATTTCCTTTTGTTCTCTAAATCTTGAATAACAATATTTAATTGGTCAACTTGGTTTTGTTGGTCTTGAAGTTTTAATAAGTATTGTTTATTACGTTCTAATCTTAATTTTTCCGTTTTAATCTTGTCTTGGTATTCCAAATTATCACATATTTGTTGAGTTTTTGTTTGTTTATCTACTAATTCATTAATACTAGGACAAATATTGTTTGATGTATCAATACCTCCTGACGTTTTAATAATTGTATTTATATTTTGTTTATATGTTGATATATCTGCTGATACTGGAGCTCTACCAATAACATTTAATGCAGTAATATTAAGTTTATTTGTTGAATTTGTATTCATATTATTTATAACATTTAATATCCTTTTTACTGAAATACTAAATTTATTAGCAATAACAGGTTTTGTAAAATAAATATATGCATGTTGATTTTGTATAGAATTAATATCACTACGTATATAGTAAGTATGTGATAATGTAAAGTCATTTCCTGGATAAATTGTATTATCATATTTAATTGTTAATGGAAATGGTTCGGAAGTTGTTTTAAATTCTGTTAATGTTTCTGTTTTTTTAGTAGTAGCAGGATTAGCTAAAACAGAGTTAATAGTTAATTTTAATGCATATACTAATATATCTGCACCTGGACCAAATATGTAATTATCCATATTTGATACACTGTCATATTGGTTTGGGTTATTAGTATATAATGGTAATCCTATTGATGATAAATTACTTACTAAAGTTGAATAATCATTATATTTCATTAAATCTCTTTCTCCTCCATAAATACCAAAATTACTAATATAATTATTACCATTACTATCATTGTATGTATCAAGAACATTTTCTTTATCACCAATAGTAATTATGATTTTAGATGTATAAATATCTAACATATTTTCATCTTTTATAGATGTTAATGTAATTGAATATTGATTATTAACTGATGTTTTTGTAATAATATTTTTAAAATTAGGAGGTGATTCATTAAGTATACCATCAGCAGACATATTTCTTAAGTTTCCATTTCCATCTTGAAATTGTATATATATAGGAGCTGAGCCATTATAAGGAATTGTAGTTGAATCTACAGGATTAGTATTTGTATTATTGTTAAATACAACTACAAGTGTATCTATTCTATATTTATTATCTAAATTTAAAATGCATGTATTTCCAGAATAAACAGGTTTATTTGTCTTATTCATTAGAGTTATTACATTACCATAAATAATATTATTTGATAAATCAGTAATCCCAGTTTCTGTAAATCCTTCAATTACATCTAGCTTGTTTATTTGTTGTGTTTTTGTTTGTTGTTGTGTTTTTGTTTGTTGTTGTGTTTTAGTTTTAGTATTAGTATTAGTAAAAATTCTATATGTTAAAAATAATATTAATAATAATACTAAAATTTTCAATATATTATTTAATTTGTATTTTTCAATATAATATGATAGTTTATTGTCTGGCATTACGAATATAAATTTAATTACAAAATCTTATTACTTTTTACACTATTACACTATTACAATAACGGAAGAAAAAAAATAAACATAAAAACATAAATAATAAAATAAGCATAAATAATAAAATAAGCATAAATAATAAAATAAGCATAAATAATAGTTTATAATGCCATCCATCTTTGTGCTGTAAATGCTGCACATGGTTGAACTGTTAATGTTCCGTGATTATTTGTTAAACAATTTTCATTATTTACTGATTTAATCATAGAAAAAGGATAATTAATTTTACTTTTATCTACATTATCAAAAGGAATAATATTATCAATATTATTTTGATATTGAGTTTCATTTAATATATGTTCTAGTTTAAAATATTGTTTAACGCTTTTATCATTACATTGATATATATCATAATCATTTGCACCAACAGATAGACACCCATTATTTACATTAACTAAATATGCTGCAGTATTGGAACCTGATACAGGGTCAATATAAAATGAATTTTTTGTATTAAACAAGTTCATTTCCATACCATTGTTAAGTGATTTAATTCTTCCATAATGTTTATTGTTAATATTTTTTAATGTTGTATTTGAAACCATATTCTCTAAATCTTTTAGCATATTTTCTAATTTTGTAATTTTTATATCATTGGAATTATAATTAAGCTTATTATTATCTATAATATTATCTGTTGATACATTTATCATTTGTGAAATTTTATTTTGATATTCATTATCTATAATACCTTCATTATTATCTATATTAAGTATTATATCTGGTTTTACTGATTTTAATTCTGCAATTTTTTTAATTATTTCATTATTGTATATACTCATTGAGTTTTTAATATTGTCCAATGAATATTTTTCTTCAGGTTCTGCAAAAGTTTCAATACTTGAATTTTTTATGTTATCATTATTATCTAGACTTATTTTGTAATATATTAGTAATATAATAAGTATAATTAATACAATAGAAATTATAGCTAGATATAAAGAAGTATGCTGCATCATTGTTATAGTGTATTAGGCTTATTATATTGTATTATATTGTATTAGGCTTATTCCAAAGTATTATATTGTAATCTAATATATTCTCAGCTTTTTAATTGTTAATTAGATTTTTATTTGAGGATAAGCCCAATATATTTATATTATATTATGTTATTGGATATTCTTCACATTCTCCAAATGGTGCAATCGCAGCTTTTAAAGCACTAATAATTTGTTCATTTTTTTTTTCTTTAAAATCTTGAATAAACTTGTGAGTTTGTTCATCAGAATAATTATATATTATAGAATTTATAAAAGTTTTAGCTGCATTAGTATCCTGTGGAAATGATCCACAAAAATCAGTAATAAATTTTCCTACATTATTTTCTAAATTATTACTTATTGCTGTAGTTTTTGTTTGTGATGTTATTTGTGGTTTTTTACAGTATGGAGAAGAAGATATTTGTAATAATATCATAATATAACATGCTAATGTTTTTGCTCTTTTTGTAGTTTCTGTTTGAGATGGGGATAAAACTCTATATTTACATAAATCATTAATTGCTGCATCTAGTTTAGGAGTTAAAATTACCATATGTTTTTCTTTAATATTTTTTGAAACTCTAATTAATGCTTTTGCTAGATAATTATTACGTTTAGTGTATTTTTTATTGCATGTTTGTTGTTGTTCAGTGGATAGAGGTCTGCTTGAACAAGTTCTGTCAGTAAAAAAACCTAATTTTTTTGTTCTATGGTTTTCCATAGATTTTTTATATTTAATCATTTTTTTTGCAGTTTTTTTTATAATGTCTTTATCAAATATAATTCCAGCAAAATTAAAACCATTATTAGTATCATAACTAAAACTATCATTACATCTATAGTTATATATATTAGGTAATAATTGCTGTTGTAGATATTGTTGTGGATATTGCAGTTGTTGCGTATATTGCAGTTGTTGTGGATATTGTTGTAGTAGCTGTTGTGGATATTGTTGTAGTAGCTGTTGTGGATATTGCATTTGACGTGTGTCTATATATTGTTGTGGATATCTATTTCTATTAGTACTACTTCTATATGGTTGTTGTTGTTGATATTGTTGTTGCTGTTGATATTGTTGATATTGTTGTTGTTGTTGTTGATATCGATTTAGTTCTTCTTGTTGTAGTCTTTCTTTTTCTAATTTTGCTCTTTCTAATTCTGCTAGTCTTTGTTGTTCTTGTATTTCTTTTTTTTGTTTTTCTAATTCTAATGCTGCTAGTCTTTGTTGTTCTTGTACTGCTGCTTCTTTTGCTAATCTGACTGCTGCTTCTTTTGTTTCTTTAGCTGTGTCTACATCAGCCATAATATTATTATTTATAAATAAATATTATTTACTACTATATAAATATAAATTAAATAAATGAAAATAAATGAAAATAAATAAAATCAAAATGTTCAACTCTCAAATAAGATATATAAGATATATAAGATATATAAGATATATAAGATATATAATTTACTTAGAACCAGAGCCAATAAGTTGAGCCCAAAAACCACCAGATTGTTTCTTTGATTTGTTTTTACGAGATACTACTTTGGTTTTACGTTTCTTATTCTTTGGTTTACGTTTGCAACCACAATCTCCTCCTGCCATAGTTGGATACAAATTAGGACCTGCATATTTGCCACCTTCCCAAATAGTACCTTGACTAACCGCATGCTGTTTACCTCCCGAAGATAATTCGCTTGAACCTTCAGGAAAGTATCCTCTTGTTCCATTACCAAAGTAAGAACCGGAAAATGAAGTGCGACCATCATCACCTCCTCGCATAACTCTAGAATTAGTCCCTGACTTGTATACAGACTTAGACTTAGACTTAGACCTAGACTTAGTTTTATTGTTTACTTTTGATTTTCTAGAACATTTCTTTGATTTATGTTTTGAATTAATAATTTTATTAACCATTTTTAAGATATTATATATAAATTGTGTTAATTGTAAATTTTTGATTATGTTAATCTTAATGTAATATAATATTTTATTTTAGTAAATACTTAAAACATTTTATATATAATCAATAATCAATAATCAATAATCAATAATCAATAATCAATAATCAATAATCAATAATCAATAATCAATAATCAATAATTAATATATCTAACATAAATATATCTAATACTAATATAAATATAACTAGAAATAAAATGATTTCAAATAGTAAAACACAATCAAATACAAATAAACCTGATAGTTTAATGGTAAAAGTTGTAAACTTTGGTGCAGTAATTTTAATAATAATTATAGTAGTTTTAGTTTATAAATTTTTTATTGTAAAAGATTATAATAAATTAAGAATTGAAGGATTCTATGAATCTACAGATGCTACAGACACAACAGACACAACAGACACAAAAGATGCTACAGATACAATAGATACAACAGACACAACAGATATATTATCAACAATAAGTAAAACAACAACAATATATGAACAATCATTAATAGATATGTATGGTGATAATAAGAGGCTTATTTGTGGGATGATACCAAGTATGGGTGGAAGTTCGGGTATATGTCAAATAAATAATTCACCAGTTGTAGTATATCAATTTCCTATACATATAATTAAACTTATTAATGGAAATATTGTAGCAGTATTCAATGATGGTCGTCTTTATCTAAAAGATAGTATGAAATCAACTATATGGTCTGGACCAATTACAAATAGTTTACCACAAGATATTATACCTCTAAGAATGATAACACTTTCAACTGATTTAGTTTCGGTTTTAGGTGTTGGGTATGATAATAATTTATATGTAAAATCTCCTGATATTAAAGGAAATATTGATTTGACTTCACCATGGAAAAAAGTCCCAAATAATTCTTCAATTATATATGTTATATTTGATGCTGAAACAAACTTTTTATTATCAATTGATACTAATGGTAAATTATTTACAAAAACTACTGCTGATATTAGTAGTAATAACCAGGAATTAGTATCCAAGATTGATAGACCAATATTACGTTTATATTATGATATAAATGGATATGTTTTAGTAATTGATAATAAATTTAATCTTTATCAAATACATGATATTAAATGGAAAACTTCTGTAATAAATACTTCAAGGGGTGCAAATTCAAGCAAAATACAGGATTTATTATATGATAATGATGGTAAACTTTTTGGTCTAGTATTTAATCAAAATGCATTTATGGTTCAAATTATGAAACAAAATAATATTTTCTACTTGTCTGATTTTGTATCACTAGATATGCAATTAACAGCAAATACATCTAGCACAGATTTTGTAATGGCTGACCAAGATATTATTAAATGCAAAATTGGAAGCTTAAATGAATATATATCATCTACTAATGATGATGAAACAATTGATGATGATCCAAATTTTGCATACCAAAAACAAATTATAGAAAATCAAAATAGATTAAGAAATTTTTGTAAAACACGTAATAATACTTCTGGTAGTAATAATTATGATAATTATGATTTATTAGCTAGTGTTGATACAAATAATGATAAAATTATTCAATTGAAAAATATAATAAATAATTTAATGACATATGAACCAGATAGTGTAAGTATAAAAGAAAAATATCAAATTCTTAACTAAATTAATTATTAGTATTATTAGTATTATTAGTATTATTAGTATTATTAGTATTATTAGTATTATTAGTATTATTAGTATTATTAGTATTATTAGTATTATTAGTATTATTAGTATTATTAGTATAAATAGTTTAGATAGTTTAGATAGTTTAGTTATTGTAGTTTTTATAATTTTTAATCTTGTTTAATAGTAAAATAGTAAAATAGTAAAATAATAAACTATTAAAATATTAGTATTATTCAATAAACTAAAAAATAAATATGGTTATTTTACAAAATTGGAAATATATTATATTGAAATTTTTAGTTATTTTACTAATTATAATCATATTTTATATTGTATCTACAAACACAAACACATACTATAATAATATTAATAATATTGATAATGTTGAATCATTTGAAGATTCAGTAGAAAAACAGAAACGCAATTACTTAAAACTTCGTGAAACTTACATTGAATCTAGTAATGGTAAAGATGGTAAAGATGGTAAAGATGGTAAAGATGGTAAAGATGGTAAAGATGGTAAAGATGGTAAAGATGGTAAAGATACAAAAAAATCTATAGATGTTATATATACAAATTATTCTGGGGATACAATAAGTGAGGATGTATGGAAATATAAAACATTAGACCAATGCATTGATACATGTAATAAAAATAATGATTGTATTGGTTTTACACGTGATGCAGTTCTAGATACTGAATCTGTAAACTGTTATCCTCATGGTAATATATCAAAATGTCATTCAAATCGTAAAGGAAATATAACACAAATGCAACATGCTATAAAATATAATTCATTTATTAAATCACATGTTCCTAATATATTAAATACTTGTATAGGTGATAGTAATTTAACACTTAATAGACTAATATATATTAAATCATATGCTATGCCTAATGAATATATAGGTAATAATGAAGGAGATTCTAGAACCAGTATGATTGATAGAAATATAGATAAATTTAAAACCAAATGCAATTTTAGGTTAGAACAAGGAAAAGATGGTATTGGAACATTATCATTTTTACATATTTATTCAAGTAAATATCTATATCGTGATAAAAATAATATTCTTATTTTAAAGACAATCGATGCAAGTAAGACTGAAGATATGCAAAGGTCTAGCTTTAATCTTTATGATTCTAATATAGGAGATGGTATTATGTTAAGATCTATGCTTATTGATGGTGAAACAAATGATAAGTTTGTGTTTATTGATGGAAACTATTTAAATATTGAACCTCTTTCAAATGAAGATAATTATGAAGGTAAAGATAATGGTACTAATGGTACTAATGGTACTAATGGTACTAATGGTACTAATACTAAAATATCAAATCAAAATGCTATTTTTTATATTGTAGATTCTATAATAAATAGTAATATTATTACAAATAAACAAAATATTCCTATGATAAAAGATACAAAAGATACAAAAGATACTAAAGATACTAAAGATACTAAAGATACTAAAGATACTAAAGATATCAAATATACCAAAGATACTAAAGATACTAAAGATATCAAATCTTCTAATCAATCCCAAAATAATAATAAAATCCCAACTATTACAAATTCTTATTTAGAAGAAGGATTTGAAGTTAAATTAGATTCAACAGAGTTTATACCAAAATATAATAATCTTTTTACGACACCATCAAATGTAAAAATTTCTAATTATTTACAAGATAATTATATGGCATCTCAAAGTAATCCTGCATTTATGAGTATTTCAAATAAAATTAATGCTGTTATTCTTGATAAGCAAATGTCAAACTCTATAACAAAAAATGCAGATGAATACAATGCAATATATGAATTAAATACTGAAATTGAGAGAGAAATTGGAAACTTGAATTTAGGATTAAATGGTAAAAATGATAAAATTATAAATTCATTAGATAAAATGAGAATTAGTGATATGGCGAATGATTATTTTTTTCTTAAGAATATAACAAAATAAAATATGGGAAAATCTAAAATATAAATATGATAAAATCTAAAACATAAATTATAGTAAAAATAAATATAACATATATATATAATATATGTAATTAAACAATTAAACACATAAAAACATGTATATTAATAATGGTCATACGCTATTTGGTAATGTTGGTTTAATTATTTCAATATTAATACTATTTGTGCTTCTATATTTTAGCTATAATAAATGTTATAACCAATCATCTTTTATTGAAGAACCATTTTATGATGAGACCATAGTATCGACACCTAATACACAAAATATGCCTCCTCCAAAAGATGTTCGTATAATTATAACAGGAGGAACACTTACATTAAATTTTTCAATTGATAATAGTCCACAAAATATATTACCACAAAGCTTTATTGTTGTTCTAGCACAATATGATAGCAATAAAAATAATACTGGTAATAATAAATTTTATATAAGTAAAGAAACAATACTAAATCCTAATATTAAATATGGAGGTACTACAAATCCAACATATCCTTCTAATACACAATCTAGTTTACAAGCAAGTGCTTCTTTATTAATAAATTCACAATCCAACCTATGTGCATTAAATTCAGGTATACCTGTATGTCAATATACATACAATGATATTGATATTCGAGACCCTAATGGAAATATATATTATTATAAATTAGGAATTGCAGCAATGTATAATAATGTAAATAGTGCATATATAACACCATATAATGTAAATAGTCAAGATAAGTTATTTACACTTGAATCATCAACAGAACAACAAAATAAACAATATGCAAATTTTTTAGAATATCAAAAGGCACAAAACCAATTAGCCATGAAATCTTCATCTTCATATGATAATACAATGTCAACTGCAGATGGACAATATGAATTAATTAAATCCCAATTAGGAAATTATCCTGACAATTTATTAATTGACTCTCAAACAGTAAATAAAGGGACATTAAGTGATTTAGTTGATAAATCAATGTCTCAAGCAGTAATAAATGTAAATGTTGTGTAAATGTTGTTATTAAATAAATTAAGTTATTAAATAAATTAAGTTATTAAATAAATTAAGTTATAAAATAAGTTAAGTTATAAAATAAATTAAGTTATAAAATGTTTGGTATATGAAATAATAATATGAAATAATTATATGAAATAATAATAATATGGAAATATAAGTAATTATAAATATTAGAAAGTATTTATAAAAATATATTTAATATGTTAATTGATTATATATATTTAGTTTTAATATTAGTTTTAATAAGTTGTATAGTATTTCTAATTATTTTAAGTTATGAATATAGAATAAATGAAGGTTTTATATCTTTGGAATCATTACCAATTATTGATAATTATGGTAGTAAATTAAATACTGATGTTATTCAAAATGCAATAAATCTAAATAATGCATATAAGAAATATAGTATTGATGCATATAATAAACAAATCAATAAAGAAGATGCAAAAAACCTTGATTTATTAAAAAAAAGTGTTCAAAATGTTAAAGATAGTGAAATTATTTATAAAATGAATAATCTTAATTTGCAACCTTCAACAAATGTATTTCCTGTAGATAAGTTAATTAGCACAATTAAGTCTAGATACAACTCCCAATACCTTAGCACTTTTGCAAATGATTCTGCAAATTATGGGGTTATAGCTAATGATAAATGTTTAACAGTTAATGGATTATGTAAAGAAGATTTTTGTCTTCTTGATTGTCAAAATTCACTTTATACAACTGATAGTCAAAAATTCTCATCTAAAAGAATTTATGGTGTTAATGATGCTAGTAGAATTATGAATACTGACCCTTCAAAAATTAGTTCAACAAATATATATCCTTTTAATATATTTACATCTCTTGTTAATAATAATTGCTTATCAATTGGTGATGAGGGGATAACTGTTGAAAAATGCAATTTAAACAATATTAAACAACAATGGGATATTTCACCAGATGAAAATATTTGTGTTCTTAATTGAAAAATTAAAACATATAAAATAAAAATAGACATATATACATACATATATATATACATATATATATACATATATACAATGAACTAGTCTTAAAGAGAATCAGTTCTACAATGAGGAACAGGATAGTCTACTAAATGGCAAACAGGATAATTTAATGGTTTTCTAAAAACTGGGTATTCATAAAATACTGGCGGTGTATCATAATTACCAGCACCAGATTGAACATTACCAAATGGCAATTGTTGATAATCAACCCAAGACTCCTTCTTTGGTTCACATGTTGATACAAGAAAATAAAACAATAATCCTAATAATGATAATAATACTAATGGTAAAATAAAGCTATTTATATTCATTTTTATATTTTTACTTATTTTTACTTATTTTTACTTATTTTATATTTTACAAGTTATGTATTGTATTACAAGTTATGTATTACAAGTTATGTATAGTATTGATTGATAGTTAGAAAATAAATACAGTATTTATAAAAATAATAAAAATA
>Ga0214919_10003192_pt1 | contig 25032 bp, 1 predicted proteins | sample LL1503_MetaG_FD_177994 | JGI IMG/M metagenome (GOLD analysis project Ga0214919, IMG submission 177994) | Freshwater microbial communities from Lake Lanier, Atlanta, Georgia, United States - LL-1503 | ecosystem: Environmental > Aquatic > Freshwater > Lake | place: USA: Georgia | collected 2015-03-15 | reverse complement strand
GTCCGCTTGGATTACTTGCCGCCTTGGCGGGGGCAGGTTGTACCGGAGTCTCGCTTGGATCTGCCTGGATGGTGCCCGAGCTTTCCATCTTGGCGGCGGTTGCGGCTGCCTTCTGGTGGCAGGTGGCACGATCGGCCTAAGATTCAAAATTCGGAAGGGGGGCGATAGAATTAAAGGCCTTTGTAGGAATTGGCGAGCCTTGGTTCTTGAGGCATTTGGGGGCAACCTGGCAACCAAGGTTTATCGTATGGCGGGCTAACTAAATCGAGAGGTTGCAATGAGGTGGAATGGTGGGTGGATTAAACACAACATATAGGTAATCAGCGGAATTATTAACAATATGTGGTATTGCTTTATAAGCTCTTGATTAGAATGGGCTTACAGGAGGCCAAAAGACAGTGAAAACCTTGACTTTCAACAACTTATACGCATACTAAGGTCATGTCCTCGGTTCTTACATGTAGGCACAGCGGGTGCTGGCGATATTTCTTTGAACCATTCGAGTTGTTTGGTGGTCAAAGATTGAATCGTATGAATTTTGGCTATCACCGTTTTATTCCCTTATTCCTCTTTTCGTTTGGATTCAGTTTCGGCTTTGCCGCGACAGAGTTTAAGGATGCCGAGATCACCACCTTGAAAAATATCGTGGAGCATGATGCAGGTCAGGGTGCTGCGCCGGCAAAGGTGAGCGAAAAGATCAGCGAAAATTCGAAGGTGACGACAGCGGCGGCTTCGATGGCGGAACTAACCTTTGGTGATTCTTCGATCACTCGGATTGGTGCAAATAGCGTGTTTTCATTCCAGTCGAAGGAGCGGCTCGTAAAATTAGATAAAGGAACAGCACTGATCCACGCAACTCCTGGAAATGGTGGTGCAACAGTGGATTGTGGTGGAGTGACGGCAGCTGTAAGTGGCAGTACTTTTATGGCGAGCCGGAGCGCAACGGGGGGTGCAGTGTTTGTTCTGCTGGAAAGTTCGGGAAGTTTGAAAGTGACAACTCCAGGAGGGCAGATGGCAACTATTCTTCCGGGACAAGCTGCCTCGACGGGCACAGGAGCTAAATCCTCAATTCAGGTTTTCGACGTGGATGTGAAAAAGGTGATGGAGACGACTCCTTTGGTTAGTGGATTTAAAGAACTCCCTTCACAAGCTGAAATCAATGTGGTTTCGGAGAAACAGCAGGCGATGATTCGTGAAGGTAAAATCGAATCTCTGGGGGTGGAGGTGGTGGCTACGGGTGAGGATGGGGATTTGTTGGTAGGCGCCCCAAGGGAGAGGCCTGAGCCGGGAGCTGGCGGAGATGGTCTCGATATTAATACTGCAGCAGGAGAGGGTTCTGGGGATGTCGCTGGAGCGAAGTCCCTACCTCCTCCCGGAGCTGTTCCTGGAATGAATACTGGGCCTGCGCAGGGACCAGGGGTGGACTCGTCCTTTTTGTCAGCGCAACGAAAACTTGCTGAGGCAGGTGCTCAAAGTCCGACTCAGCTGAATTTGACGCTGCCCGATGGGATTTCTGAGGGGACGCTGCAGGCAGGAACAATCAGCCTGAACAGCCCTGCAGTTCAAGCTGTCCCAGTGACTTTGGTTTCTGCAAGCGGAAGGAGCATCACCTTTAGTTTCCCGGAGGGTGCGACGATTCCGGTGGGTGCAACCTCGATTCCTTTTACATTCACGGTTGCGGATGACGGCTACATTTCGAATGGAGGGTCGGCTTCTAATCCTATTTCGATCCGTGCGTTTGCATCGAACCTGAGCACCGTAGGCGGAGGTTTGGTTGCGGACATTACTTCCGGAATCAATCCGGTTGGAACTGCTTCTGGCACATTACAGCCTGGCAGCTCGCAAAATCCCTTTACGATTCGCCTCCCTGGCAAATTGGAAGCCGAAATCAATGCCAAGGTGACATTAGAACCATCTATTGATGGACCAAACTTTGTAAAATCAGATATGGAAGTACTCATCCGAGCCGGACAAAGCGTTTTGAATTTATCAGGAAAAGATCTTCCTGATCCCAAGATTTACTCTTCCGAGCCTTTCAATGTCCAGCTTACCGTAGCGTTCGACAAGATCGGGACGAAACGCATCATCGAAACGATTCAAGTTCTTCCGCGGAGCTTAGATAATGCATTGATTCGTGCGGCAAATCCGATTCGGAATCTGCTATCCAGCGTAAATACCGTACTAAGCTGGAGCAGTGCTTCCGAGGCAACCGCCTATGAAATCACGGCCACATCCCTAGGCGTAACAAAAACTAAGTTAGTTCTGGATAGTTTCTATAATTGGATGGATGGGCTAGCAAGTAGCGCCAAAGTTGAAGTCAAGGCGCTCACATCAGGAATCCAAGAGGGAGCTCTAACACTAACTCAGGATTCAAAATTTAAATTACTTTTCGGTGAGCAAGGTAAAATAAGTGACATAAGAAAAAGCTCCGTAGAAATCTTCCTTGCTGTCTTAAACAGTGGCGGGGAGTTAGTCGACTCTATTATTCTGAAAGACAATGGAGTTGGCGCTTTCTGGATTACCAATGCAGCTGGAGAATCAAAACAAGTGGCTTCGATCGACTATGATATTGGAATTGTCAGCTTGTCTGAAGATGCCTTAGGCAGGGACTTGCCCTTGGCGGATGTGTATTACAGCGCCAGCTTTGTTGAAGAAAAAAATGTGACCTCTTTTGCTAAGATTGAAACAAGTGAAGGCCCCGTAGAAAGCGATTTGTTGCAGGCAGACAAATACTTTTATTTCACAGCGAAGTTCGGCGTAGAGGGGCCGACAAAGTTCTTTGCGAATGCTCCACTTGAGCTGGATCTAGCAAAAATGAACGATTGGGGTGCTTCGACCTCCTGGTTAAACGAAAATGGTCTCGCGGCCGTTGATTTCGACTTCTATGCAGCCAACGCACGGATTTATTTGAATGATGTTAGCAATGAAAGCTCGCAGCCGAATCCGATTGTTTTCAACTCTGACAAGGTTGTTCTGTTTGCGGATAAGATTAGTCTGCTGGGCGAATTTGAGAAAATCGACGGCACAAGGACAGCCTTAGACGTTTCCCTTAAGGAAACAAACGACAAGTCCTTATCGCTCATCGGAGGGAAGGACGGCATTGAGGTGCGCAATGTTTTCCTAAACGTCAATGGAGCGGATCTAACGATGGAAACGTCTTCTGGAGTTAGTATGGATAGTGCTTATATTAATAATGTCGGAAATAAATTTGAGGTTAGTGCAGCAACTTCGGTAGAGATGGGGGCTAAGGGAACTACATCCGAAGTGACTGTTCAGGCTCAATCTGAGACCGCGAACAGCATGGCCGTAATCCGCACTGGAGATTCGTTAGAGCTTCGTCGGGTAGTGTTAAAGAGTTTCGCTCGGGGTGAAATCGTTTCCGTGTCTGCCGCAAATAAGGGACGGGTGTTGCTGAGTGGTTCTACGGCAAGAGACTTTCATATCAACGAGCTAGTGAATGCTGTGATTGTGGCTGATTCGCAGGGGCAAGCTGATCCTCTGCGAAGCAGTAGTGTGGATATTGTGGCTCAGGGAGCTGATCTGACAGTAGAAGGCAGTCTGCCGATCAAGACAGCGAAATATCAGGGCGTCGATGTCCACGGTTATAATGTGAATCTGGAGGCTTCGCGGATCGCATTGAGCGGAGCCCGGATTACTGCGATTAACGCCATAACCGCGAAAGCTCAAACCCTAGTTATCGACAGCTCGATTCTTCGGGTTGTGAATGCCGTTGGGTCGATCAACTTGTACAGTGGATCGGGCTTTGTGAATCAACAGTACGGTACGGTGGCGGAGGGAATGGTGAACTTTAGCGGATCCAACACTTTCCAAATTGGCTCGCAGACCGTTTCGATCTCGAGTGCCCAAGATGTTCAGAATGCTCTGAATAGCGGAATGATGATTCAGGGCGCAGCTTCTCCTGCAAGTGGGAAAATCAATATTCTTCCGGTTAACAATGTTTCCGCCACTGCGACCTCGCAACTAAACTAAGCGTTTCGTTGCAAGGGATTGGTCTAGGAAGGGGCTAGTTTGGGATATTTTTTGTAGTCTACTATATGTAGTGTTCATAACTGTCGGGGGGATATGGGAAGGCCGTTCTCATTCTAAGTATAAACTGTTGCACAGCAAGTAGTTGTGAGACAATGAAAGCTGAATCCACGAAAAAATATATAGAACTTATGTATAATGCTGTTAACCAATGATATAAACGACCGCTATATATAGGTAGCTTTCGGCAATAAATCTGGGTTAAATTGAACTTTTCCAAGCAAAAACAGGTCAAAGAATGCTAGAGTATTATGTCATGATTTCACCAGACGGATTCTTTATCTCTCAACGCTTTGGGCGGATTTTGTCTGTCGCCTTTTTGCTGCTTGCGGGATCTGTTTTTGAGGGCCGTGCGCAACTTGCGTTTCCGGTCATCAACTCTTTTGAGCCGACAAATGGGCGATCTGGAACAACTGTCACCATTAGTGGCGAAAATTTGGCCAACTCAACTCTACTCGTTTTCAACCGGAGTGCGCTGCTCCCTGGTTCCTTCAAAGTTGTCAACGGAACAACGGTGACTGCTCAAGTTCCGGTTGGGGCAAGCTCTGGGCGTCTCCGACTCACCACCGCCAGTGGAACCGGTGCAAAAGGAACTGCAACGGTAAGCGGAGGACAGGTAACGGCAATTACGTTTAGTGCGGGCGGAACCGGATACGACTCCAGCACAAAAATCAACCTCCTCGGGGGAAGTGGAAGTGGAGCGACCGCTGAATTGGTTTTGAATGGCGGAACCATAACGGGCTTCAAGAATCTGATCGGTGGGTCGAACTATGTCTCGGCTCCGACGGTGGTGTTGGCCAACTACACGGCAACTAGCGCCGCCGACTTTACTGTTACTGCGGCCGCCACAAACATTGTCACGACCCTGGTGCAAGGAGTGATCAAGGATACGAGCATCGCCGGCACAGAGGTGGGAACTCTCTCGGCAACCTTTGACGGGGCGACAGATTCGGCAGCAACCTTTGCCCTGGTGAGCGGGACCGGTTCGACCGACAACGGCCTCGTTAAAATCACAGGTAACCAACTGACTCTTCGTTATGGTGGGCGCTTAGACGCCGAGCTGAAGCCCGCTCTTTCCCTTCGCATACGGGCCACTGATTCGACTGGAGTCTTCGGAGAAAGCGTCATAACTGTCGCGATCACTTTGGATACAGCCAAGGACGTAGATCTGGATGGGCTGACCTTGGCTCAAGAAAAAGTACTCGGAACATCCGATCTAAAAACCGATACCGATGGGGACGGTTCCCTTGACGGTAATGAAAGGGATGCGACAACAGCTCTCCCAGCGGTTTATTCGGGAGGTGCCACGAGTGCTAGCATCACCCCGCCTACAGTGCTCGGTTGGGGAAACAACTATTTTGGACAGATCACGCAACCTGTGACATCCGGACGGTTGCCTGCAGGCATCGTCCAAGTATCAGGAGGATACGGGCACTCCGTCGCAGTGACATCGAGCGGTGCGGTCTATGCTTGGGGTGACGACGAATATGGTCAGGCGACAGCTCCCACATTGACCGGAGTTTGGCAAGCGGTGGCAGGGATCTATCATTCGTTGGCCCTCAAGTCGGATGGGACTGTAGAAGGCTGGGGAGCTGGAGCGGCAGGAACTGCAACAGGGACGGAGCCAAATTACGGACAGGCCAATCCTCCAGAATTTTTGACCAGCAATCCGGCAGTTGTTCTTGCAGCCGGCGGATATCACAGTTTAGCGCTTCGGGCGGATGGAACGTTGGTGGCCTGGGGAAACAACGATGCGGGGCAGACGGAAGTTCCCGCCGGATTGGATCGGGTGGTCGGGATTACTGCAGGGTTGTATCACAATGTTGCTTTGCGTGCGGATGGGACGATCCGTACATGGGGTCTGGTCTATAACGGAACAGGATATGATTTGGCGACCAAGTCGCTTCCGGTGCTCAGTGGGGTGACACAAGTTGCGGCCGGAAGTGGATTTTCTGCAGCCCTTCTTTCGGACGGAACGGTTCGGGCTTGGGGAAAGATTCTGAGTGGAAGCATTTATGTCGATGCCTCCACCGCAATGGCCGGTTTGACCGGAGTCACGGAGATTGTGGCAGGGGCGCACCATTTAGTTGCTCTCCTATCGAACGGAACCGTTCGAGTGGTGGGGCGAACGGATGAGGGGGAGGCCACACTTCCCAGCACCGCCACCCAATCGATTAACCGGATTGGTGCTGGCTCTTATCACGCATTTGCGATTCGGGCGGCACCGAGCTTGCCTACTCTTTCGGGAGCTGGAACCTATGCAACCATCGGCCAGCCCCTGAGTCATCCATTGCCGACCGGAGCTGGTGCTGTCTTGGGACTGCCGACTGGATTTACAAAAGATGGGCTGACGATTCGAGGCACTTTCAACCAAACTGCATTTCGGGTTTTGCGAGTAGCGGTAGGGAATAGTGCCGGTACCGTCTCAGCGTTAACGGCGATTGGGACACCGAAAATCACCGCTTCGCTTGCGCTAGGTGGATTAACGGCAAATTATACCGGCAGCCCCGTCAGCGTGACCGTTTCGGGAAAGCCCACATCCGCGACTGGCGCAGTAAAAATCACCTATTCAGGGATCGATGTGGTTTATCCGGAGTCGGTAACAGCTCCCACCCTCGCGGGACAGTATGTTGTAAAGGCGGAAATCATCGGGGATCCCGTTTATGAGGGATCCATCACAGGAACGCTGATTGTGTCACAAAAAAGTGAGACCCTTTTAATTTCCGTAACCGATTCTTCAGGAGCGGCGCTTTCCGCAAATCTAGACGGATCGTACAATGTTTCCTTTGGGCAGGTGTTGGTGGTGAAGGGGATTGCGACCACATCGTTGTTGCCGGTGCTGGTGGAAACCGGGGAAAACAACGCCGGACTGGTCACAGTCGTTCAAGACTTTCTTACAGGAGAAGCTCGGGTAACCGTTGGATCTTATCAGGGAGAAATTATTCGACTTCGAGTCTACAGGACGGCGAGTGCAAACTATGCTGATGCGGAGACAATCGTCCGCTTGAAGGCCCAGCCCGCTACAGTGACTCTTTCCGCCAACAGTTTAACGGCTACCTACGATGGTTCTGAAAAAAAGCCGACCCTTTCGACTGGAGGGCAGGACGTCGCGCTGACTTATGAGTATCGAATTCAAGGAAGCACCGGAGCTTATTCTTCAGTGACTCCTGCGGCAGCAGGGAATTACGAATTTAGGGCCCGAGTGAACACGTCAGGATACTCGGGTGTTTTCACCGGAACATTCTCCATCGCAAAAAGTGCTGCAAGGGTCACCTTGTCCGGATTGACGCAGGATTACACGGGGATCCCCCAAGCCGTCACGGTTACCACCATTCCTCCTGGGGTAAGCACGGCGGTTTCTTATGCAAACCGTGATGTCGCACCCACTGCTGTGGGGACATATTCGGTCACGGCCACGGTTACAGATCCGAACTTTACGGGTAGTGCCAATGGAACACTGACCATTCAGGCAGCCGCCCAAGAAATTCTTTTCGGAGCGATCCCCAATCAGTCCGCGGACGCAAAGGTTGTCACGGCCTACGCGACGGGAGACACATCAACACAACCCGTCACCCTCGCCGTATCAGAAGGGGCAGCAGAGATCGGATCAACAAGCTCAAGCCAAGGGGTCAGACGGATTGTCGTGCTGAATGGAGGATCCGGCTATAAGACAGCCCCCAATGTGGTCGTGAGCGGAACCGGAGGCGCTACGGCCGAGGCAAAAATTTCGGGAGAAAAAGTTGTCTCGATCGAGGTGACCTCTGCCGGCACCGGATATAGTTCTGTTCCCCAAGTTTCGATCGATGGGAGTGGAGGAGCATCGGCTACAGCTTTCTTGGGTCCCCAGACCGTGGCTCAGGTCGGAATTCTCGGGACGGGAAGAATTTCAATCCGTGCATCCCAAGCGGGGGATGCGAATCATGCCACAGCGGCCGATGTGACACGTACCTTCGTGGTGGTGCCTGCTCCGGTGAGTCGGGCAACAACGCCGATGGTTGCTTCCGGGCGTTCTCACACTTTGTATCTTTCACCCGAGGGAATCGTCTTTGCCGCTGGGGCCAACAACGATGGCCGTTTGGGAATGGGAGAAAGCGGGTCTGGAAGTTCGATGGTGGCGGCCAATTCCACGGGATTGACCCAAATGGCTTTTGTTGCCACCCGCCAAAACAAACTCGGGGAAACATCCACGCTCGATGAAGTTTCCTCAGTGTCAGCTGGTGGTCAGTTCAGTCTCTTCCTCCGGGCCGACGGAACCGTTTATGCTGCCGGAAGTAATTTATTTGGTCAGCTAGGCACGGGTAAAACCGACACTTTCCGTGGGGTCGCACAGCAGGTGCTGAATTCGACTGGGACCGCCTTGACGAAGATTACTGCGATTTCGGCGGGTGTATCACACGCTTTGGCGGTCGACGAAGATGGCAACGCATGGGGCTGGGGGGATAATTCGTCGGGGCAGCTGGGAACTTCCGTTTCAGGAACTACTGCCAGCCGCGCGACGAAAATTGCCTCGGGGGTTCTTGCTGTGGCTGCAGGAGCGCGTCACAGTTTTCTTCTAACCCAAAAGGGTGTGGTCCTTGCCTACGGGGCGGATGATTTCGGTCAAAAAACCGGCGCAAGTGGAATCACCAGCCAAGTGGTGTCAGTAGCTTCCGGGGAAAATCATGGCTTAGCAGTGGACAAGGATGGCCGGGTTTGGAGTTGGGGCGATAACCGCGCGGCAGAAGTTTCTGCAGACGGCTCCGTTTCCACGCAAGGCACAGTGCGTCGACTCAGCTCTTCCCTTCTCGTCAATGTCCTCTCGGTGTCTGCGGGAGCGGAACATTCGATTGCGTTAACGAAGAAAGGAGAAGTTGTCGGGTGGGGACAAAACCGGAGTGGCCAGCTGGGCAATGGAGCCTTGATCTCGACAACCCCCTACGCGGCCACAGCGGGACTCTTTACGAACACAACACTGGGGACTTCGATTTCAGCCGGCGGTTATCACACCGCCGTCATTGCCGACGGGGCAGCGGCTTGGAGCGCAGGGCTGAACACTTCCGGTGAATGCGCAAATGGAACCAAGTCTAGCACAGTGTCCACTGGACCGAGGATCCCTTCAGCTTTGGTTTTCACTGGAAGACCCGTGTTAGCCTCGTTTACGCCTACGACTGGAGTTGTTGGAACGGACGTGACCATCACGGGAGGTTGGTTTGGAACTAGCCCGGCGACGACAGTGACTTTTGCTGGATCTGGGACGAGCCGGACTAACGCCGTCGTAACAGTTGCAACTCCTTATCGGTTGACGGTGAAAGTCCCGACTGGATTTGCTGCTGGATCGATTCAGGTCAACCGAAACGGAATCACCGCTACAAGTGGAGCTGATTTTGGTGGCACGGCTGGCGGAACCGTGGATTTCACCTTTTCTGCAGTCGGGGCGACCTCTTCCAGCTTTGTTCTTGTTAGAAAAGAAAATGTGGATGCGGCGGGGGCGAAGCTTGGCTCCTTTGTAGCTGGATCGGGGAACAAAGGAATTTTCTATCTGACAGAAGGGGATGGAGCCACCGACAACGGCTCTTTCGATCTCCAGACCGATGGAACGCTCCTGACGAAAAATTCTTTCGATTATGAAACCAAAGCCCTTTACAAGCTGCGCGTCGAACTCCGCCAGCCGAACGGAAGTAGTCAGGCGAACACGCTGCAGATTCAAATTGTGGATGACAAGGAGGAGGACAACGATGGGGACGGGCTGACCCAAGCCGAAGAGGCAATCTACGGGTCATCCGACCAGCTGATCGATAGCGACAGCGATGGCCTGCTCGATGGCCTTGAAGTGGCTACTGGAACCTTACCCGCATTCGCTCGGCCAGTTGCCTCCATCGTCACCGGGTTGAAAGCTTCGGAAGTGACGCCGACCTCATTCCAGGCTCGCTGGAATCCCGTTTCGTCCAGCCCGACGATCCGTTACCAGTTGGAAGTTTCGACCTCAGCTAATTTCACTACTCTTCTGGACGGATATCCAAAAAGTGTAAGCGGAACAGGTTCTCTCGTCGGAGGACTTACAGGCGGCATCACGTACTACTATAGAGTTCTGGCAGAAGACAACTCATCTCAAGACTTTATATTTTTAAAAAGAGATTTTCCAAAACTGCCAGCAGACAAGACAGTCATCTTATATCGTGGAAAAAGTGACTACTACAATGCGGCCACGGTAGCTCCGGCGCCGGTGATCACGGCCGTGGCTACAGCGTCTGGCCAAGTGGGGGTCCCCTTCGTCTTGAACTTTGCCATCCAGCCATCCGTGACGAGCTTCTCTTTGGCTTCCGGAGAGAAGCCAGCGGAATTGACGCTCGTGAAATCGGCCGGATCGATCAGTACGGCCACGTTAAGCGGAACTCCGACCAATGCAGTCACGAACGCAGTTCGCCTTACATTCACGGCAAGCGGCCCCACAGGTTCGGACAGCAAGACCGTTGGTCTCACGATTCTGAAGGGGAGACAGACGATTCAGTTTGCTTCCCCAGTTTCGAGCGGTGCGATCGGGTATCAAACCGAAGGAATTCCACTTTCCGCAACTTCGGTCATCGAAGGAAGTTCTACACCTACAGGGTTGAGCCCAATCTTCTCCGTGGCCGGACCAGCCAAACTAAATGGCTCCAGCCTACTATTGACCGGAACCGGCACGGTTGCGGTGACTGCTTCACAGCCTGGGAGCAACAATTATGAAGCAGCTACTTCGGTTCAGCAGTCCTTCACCGTCAACCCTTACTCGCAGAATCTTTCGTTCGCAGTAAGTGTGCCCGATTCGGTGACTTATCAGCCGGGTCTGACCCTTCCCTTGGCTGCCAGCTCTGACCGTTCGGGACAGAACAACTTCTCCTACTCGGTGATTTCCGGTCCAGGATCGATCTCTGCCGGGAGGTTGGTCGTATCCGGAGCGGGCTCGATTGTGGTGCAGGTATCGGAATCCGGAGGGGATCTGGTTGCTGCTGCTACATCAGAAAAAACGATTGAGATTCGTAAGGCAACCAACACGATCGAGTTTTCCGATATAGGCTATCAGACGATAGGAGGTGCAGTCACGCTGTCGGCATCTGCCAGCTCTGGCCTTCCTGTGGTCTTTCAAGTTGTGGCGAATACTCGGGTGCCCAATGTGGCTCCTGAGTTTGCCTCGATCACAAGCGATGTTCTGACTTCTACGCAGGCGGGATGGGTGAAAGTTCGGGCAACCCAAGGAGGCAACGGAAACTACGAGGCTGCGACGGCGGTGGAGAAGGAAGTCCGCTTTTTTGCTGGATACGCGGTTGTTTCACTCGGCGACCTGGTTCAAGTCTCAAGTGAGAGCCTGACCGTTTCCGTCGGCACGGATCCCCAAGGGCTGGCCGTTTCCACTCTCTACGCGGGGAATACATCTCGGCCTTCTTCTGTGGGAGAATATGTAGTTGATTCGATCGTTCAGGATTCGTCTTATGCAGGAAGGGCGACGGGCAAGCTTCTGCTACTCGACCCGAAGCCGACCCTTGCGCTGGAGACGGCAACAGGGGAAATTAGTGAAAAAGACACTACTGGTGGCCTTGTCTTTGCCGTTCTTCGAACCGGAGGAGATACGCGTGCGGTTACCGCGAAAGTGGAAATCACTTTTGCGGGCGGACAAAAGGAGTGGAAGGACGTTATTCTTCCATTAGGCAAAAACCGACAGACATTTCAAGTTTCTGCCCGCCGAGTGCCGGCGGATGAAGATGTGACAGTCAAGATCCTCGCCAATTCTGCATATAATTTGAATTCTGTTTCAGTGGAGTTTTCCGGAGGAAATGGTGCGGTGGGTGCGGCTTCTGTTCGGAACGGCGCGGTGGACGGTGTGACATTAAGTAGCGGAGGCAGTGGATATTCGGCAAATCCTGTGGTGAAGGTTCGCGGGGGTGGCGTCCGTGAAGCTGAAGTCAAAGCGGTAGTCACGGGCGGGTTCACTGCAGTGACCGGCGGAACTTTCAACAACACGGGGACATCGAGGGCGGCAGCAGCTCAGGCAATTTTAGGGGCAGGTAAAGTGATCGGATTCAAGGTCACCGATCCCGGATCGAACTATCTGACTGCACCCTCCGTTCAAGTCACAGGGGGAACCACAGCGGCAACGGGAACGGCAACGATCGTCGGAGGCAAGGTGACGGAGATTAAGGTTGTCTCTGGCCAAGAAGGATCCGGATTCACCGGGAAGTTGACCGATGTGGAGATTGTGGAAAAAGGGGAGGGATACACGTCAATTCCTTCTCTCGTTTTAACGGACGAAGGAACAGGTTCGGGCGCCAGTCTGGTGGGATCCGTGCGATATGGCCGCTTAAGCGGAGTACAGATTGAATCGACGGGAAGTGGCTATACCGGAGCACCGAACGTAACCGTGACAGGCGGAGGAATCAGGGAGGCTAAAATTACGGCGACTGCCAGAAACGGGCAAATGAGTTTATTGCAGCTTGTGGATGGTGGAGAGGGATACCGAACGGAAACAGCTTATGGGAAAATCATCGATGTAGATGGGCAGACCCCCATCATCGCCACGTTCCGGTTCACCACCAGCGGCGAGGCAGAGGTGGGTAACAGTAAGGTCACCCCAGGGAATTTTCTCTACTGTGATGGCTCCAATCTGGATCAGGTCAGTCAGATTTTGGATGCGGGAGGCACGCCCATATCGTTCACGGCTTTGTCTGCATCCCGTGGGGTGATTCGGATTCCTACAGAGGCTCAGAGTGGACAACTTTCCGTCCGAGGATTCAGTGGAGTGCAAAACACTACGCCTGCTCTCAGCGTAAAAGACACTTTGGCAAGGATTGATTTGCCTCCCGGTGCAACTCTTGAAGAAAGCTTTAGCAACACGGGGAATCGGCCCACCCGAAACCCGATTTCGCTGACAGTCTATGCTCGAAGCGGAAGTACCGGCAAAGTTGCTCCAGTCAATGGCGTGACTTTGGTTCTAGACGGGACAGATAAAAGCCGGTTCAGCCTGTTGGATGCTTCGCTGACATACACCCCTAACGTGAATGAGGATCTTGATTTTGAGGGCACCTTGGCGAACACAAAGCAAAAGCTAACAATCCAGGTAACAGCGAGTGGGACTGACTATGCGAATACCCTGACTCAGACGTTAGTCATTCCGGTCAGAAATTCTGAAAACGACGACGATGACCATGACAGTTTGATCGAGTCCCAGGAAAAAGCCAAAGGAACCAACCCGTTGGCAGCGGATACGGATGCGGACGGAGTTGCGGACGGAAGCGATCCTTTCCCGACCGATGCGGCGAAGGTGCCCGCCAATCTGGTTTCATGGGCGACTACCCCGAGTTCTGCTTTCTTGCCGCCGTCTCTCCCCAGTAACTCGATTCCGAATCTTTTGGCGGCGGGCCCAGGATACTCCCTGCTGCTCACGGCCAATACCAACACGGCTGAATCGGTCGTCACCGGAAGTGGATCTGTTCCGCAGGGCACGAATTTCCCTGTAAATTTCAATACCGTAAAATCTCTGGCGGCAGGTTCGGAGGCGTACCTTGCCCTGACAGAGAGTGGTCGCGTGATAGCCAGAGGGAGCAACGCGGTCGTGACGAATCTTCCGTTGGCACTTTCGGCTGGGACGAACGGATACGCTGTCGGTGTGGGTAATGGATTCGGCGCCGCTGTTCTGCAGGACGGGACAGTCACGGTTTGGGGTGATACCAATGGGGCAAACTCAACGCTCATTTCCTCGTGCGCCACCAATCCCAATCTGACCAACCCCAGCTTGGCTTATGTTCGAACCCTAGCTGCTGGGCCGAACCATCTCCTCTTCCTCAGGGCCAACGGGACCGTGTTCGCAGCGGGAAACAATGCTGCGGCCACGAATCTTCCAGCAGGACTCTCTTCCGTCATCGCGGTGGCGGCGGGATCGGCCCACAGCCTAGCTCTTCGCACCGATGGCACGGTGGTGGCGTGGGGTGAAGGAGCCTCCGTCACCAGCACCGATTCCTGGAAAAATCTCCGGGATGTCGTAGCTATTGCCGCCGGAGGAAAAGCCAGCGTGGCCATTTTCGGAAATGGGAAAGCGACCAGCTGGGGTGAGGCGACGGTGGGAACATTTGATGTAGAACTGAAAAAACTGAAGAACGTCTATACGGTCGCTTTGGCGGCTAATCCCGCAAACGCTGAACAGGTCCAGGCGGTGGCGGTCTGTGCGGCCCCAGTCGCCCGTCTGCAGACCGTCGGACAGATCAGTGGAACGGCCGGGAAATCTTTTGTTTTCCAGCTGAAAACTTCCACCTCAGTGGCCGGGACAACGAATCCCTTCGCGTCGTCAATTTTGCCTGAGGGGTTGAGCCTGAATCGATCCACCGGCTTGGTAAGCGGAACACCAACGGTCGCAACCTCCGCGCTTTCTGATTTCCGTGTGGACAATGGAGTTGTTCGGAATCAGAGCACGACCTTTTTCTCCATCGGCTGGGGGGTTCCGACGATCGGATCTTTCTCCCCCGCCAGCGGGGCAGCGGGAACGCGGGTGACGGTGAGTGGAAGTAACTTCTTTGGGGCCCAGGTCAGTCTGAATGGCACACCGGTGACAGCCACCGTCTCGACCGGTGGAGATAGTTTGGTCTTTACCGTGCCGGCCGGGGCTTCCAGCGGAACGATCGGGGTGAGGACTGCCACAGGGAACACCTTCTCGTCGGAGATTTTCGAAGTTTTGCAGCCCCCGCTGTTCACGGGATTCCAGCCTTCAGCAGGTCCTGCAGGCACAGCGGTGGTACTCCAAGGAGAGTGGTTGGCCGAGGCTACGAAGGTCGCCTTCACCAAGAGCGGCTCAGGTGCCACGATTGAAGTTGAGCCAAATGATCTGATTCGGTTGGATTCAAGAAATCTGCGCGTCAAAGTTCCTGCTGATGCGGTGACCGGCAAGGTCACAATCACCACACCGGTCGGATCGGTCCAGAGCCCGATCGATTTCCGGGTCCAGCGGCCGCCGACAGCAATTTCCCTCTCTTCCCTTGCCGTGGATGAAAATCTTTCGACGGGATCTGTGGTAAGCGATCTTACCGCAACGGATGAGCCGGGATCGGTAATCAGCTTCGCATTGGTTTCCGGGGAAGGGTCGGGAGAAAACATGGACTTCCGCATCACCGGAAGCCGGCTGACCACAGCCACGGTCTTTGATTTTGAGAAAAAAAGCAGCTATTCGATCCGAATTCGTGCGACAAATCAGGACGGACTTTCCTTCGAGAAAGCGGTGACCATCCTCGTTGCGAACCGCACGGATGAGGATTTTGACGCAGACGGATTGACGGAAGCCCAAGAGTTGGCGCAGGGCACGAGCGACCTGAGTGCAGATACTGACAAGGACGGCGTGAACGATAAGACGGATCTTTTCCCGACCAGTCCTGCCCCATTCGCGCCTTCTGGGCTACGCGTTTTATCCGCGACAACGGGGGCAACTTTGAATTGGAATCCGGTCAATGGGACAACCGCCTATCGGCTCGATTTGGCAAAAGATGCGGCCTTTGGACAGGCGGTCGTAGCGGATGTCCTAGAGCCCTCTACCGCCTACTCCTTGTCCGGTCTTTCCCCGAACACTACCTACTATGCACGGGTTCGGGCGGTAGCCGAAAAGGTCGGAAACAAGGAGAACGTCAGTTCTTCCTGTGAGACTTTCTCTTTCCTGACCAAGCCTGTAGCCCCATCTCTTGGCTCTGCCGGATCTAGCACCACCACAACATTGGATATTTCATGGGCCGGTTCGGCAGGGGCCACCAGCTATCGCTTGGATGTCTCCCTAAACGCTGAGTTTACCCAGCCGGTCACTGGATATTTCAACAAGCCGGTCAGCTCAACCTCCCTCAAGCTGGAAGGGCTGAACCCAGGAACCGCTTACTATGTTCGTGTCCGGGCGGCCAATGCGGATGGAGAAGGAGACTCTTCGGTGATGGTGTCACGGACGACCCTGCCAGCCGCCCCAACCGCTCTGGCGGCTTCGAGCATCAACAAAACCAGCAACCAGTTCACTGCGAACTGGACGACGGTAAAAGGAGCGACTTCCTATCGCCTCGATGTGGCGACTACCGCCTCCTTTGTTTCTGGAACCTTCCTCAAGGAAAACCAAACAGTCAGCGGGACTTCAGCTGTCGTTGAATTCGATCCAAAAACAATTACGCAGGTCTACTACCGTGTTCGTGCGGTTGGGGTGGCGGGTACGAGTGACGATTCAAATGTAATCGATTTACTTCTGACCAAAAAAGCCCAGACGATTACTTTTGCTGCGGGAACCCCCACTTCACTTGCCCTGGTGTTTAATGGTGCAACTGCCACGGTGACGGCCACGTCGGATGCGAAGCTACCCGTCAGCTACAGCAGTTCCGATACGAGCATCTTCACGGTGACGTCTGCCGGCGTACTCACCGCCCGCAAGGCCGGAGCGGCACAACTTCTGGTGGCTCAAGATGGAGATGGCATATATCTCGCTGGTTCGGCCTTCCTGCCTGTGATCATCAACCCTTCGGCACTGCCCGCGGTTACATTTGCGGCTCCGAACCTGACGTACAATGGCAGTGAAAAAGGCTATGCTGCGAGCGCGGCTGGGGTCAGTGGCTTCACCTATCAGTATATTGGAGTGAGTGGTACGGCCTATTCCGGAGGCTCGAAGCCTCCGACCAACATCGGCACCTATCAGGTCACGGCGATTTCAACCGATGGCAATTACCTGGGGAGTGCATCGCAGACGTTCACAATTACCCCAGCCACCTTGCCCTCCGTAACCTTCACGGCGCCTATTTCGGGTCTGACCTACAATGGGAATGCCAAGAACTACAGTGCGAGCGCATCCGGGGTCAGCAGTCTGAGCTATCGCTATGCTGGAACAGGAACGACTTCTTATGATAGCGTCAACGCCCCGATCAATGTCGGGACCTATCGCCTCACCGTAACGTCTTCCGACCCCAACTACGTAGGAACTTCCAGTCAGGAGTTCTCGATTGTTGCTCAAACAGTTCTTCCGACAGTCACGTTTAAGGGGCCCGATACAGGCCTTACTTACGACGGGTGGCCGAAGGCCTTTACTGCAGCCGCAGGGGAAGTGAAAGAATTCAGTTATAGTTATGTGGGTCTCAGCCCGACGGTTTACGCAGAGAGCGCAAATGCGCCAATCAGTGTGGGGACATACCGGGTAACGGCGACTTCGACCGACAAAAACTATGTCGGAAGTGCCAGTCAGGTTTTCACGATTACTGGAGCCAGCCTCACCCCCGGCTCCATTACATTCAATTATCCAAGAAGTTTAACTTATGATGGTAGCGTCAAGAGTTTCACTGCTAGTGGCAGCCGAGTCAGTGTAAGTGGATTTAGTTATAGTTATGTAGGTCGAGATTCGACGGTTTACGGACCAAGCGCAACCGCGCCTTATATCGCAGGTAAGTATAAAGTCACGGCCACTTCGACAGATCCCAACTATGTTGGGAGCCAGGATGAATCTTTTGCCATCATCAAGGCTGTGTTGACGATCAAGGCAGATCCCCAGAGCAAGGTATATGGGGCGACGGATCCTGCGCTGAGCTACACGATTACCGCTGGAGCCTTGGTGGGTAGCGACACACTTACGGGAAGCCTGAGCCGGCAGTCGGGTGAGGGAGCGGACAAGTACCGCATCAATCAAGGCACGTTGACCAACCCCAATTACGAGATTGCGTTTGTGGGTGCCGATCTGACGATTGGGAAGAAGACAATCAGCGTGACGGCGGATCCAAAAACAAAGACGTATGGCGAGGCGGATCCTGCGCTGACCTACAAGATTACCACCGGAGCCTTGGTAGGTAGCGATGCACTGACGGGAAGCCTGAGCCGGGCGGTTGGCGAATCGGTGGGCACCTACGCGATCAGCAGCACGCTGGCTAATGCCAACTATGATGTGATCTTTGTTCCCGCCAATCTGACGATTAGCAAGAATTCGATCACGTTGGCAGCAGATGCCAAAAGCAAGACGTATGGTGCTGCAGATCCTGCGCTGACCTACAAGATTACCTCCGGAACCTTGGTGGGTAGCGACACTCTGACGGGAAGCCTAAGTCGGGTCGCAGGCGAGGGAGCGGGCAAGTACAGCATCAATCAAGGCACTTTGACCAACTCCAATTACGAGATTGCGTTTGTGGGCGCCGATCTGACGATTGGGAAGAAGGCGATCACCGTGACGGCGGACGCAAAGAGCAAGATTTATGGTGCTGCAGATCCTGCGTTGACCTTCACACCTTCCACCGGAGCCTTGGTGGGTAGCGATGCGCTGACGGGTAGTTTGAGCCGGGCGGTTGGCGAATCGGTGGGCACCTACGCGATCAGCAGCACGCTGGCTAATGCCAACTATGATGTGATCTTTGTTCCCGCCAATCTGACGATTAGCAAGAATTCGATCACCGTGACGGTGGATGCAAAGACCAAGACATATGGGGAGGCGGATCCTGCGCTGACCTACAAGATTACCTCTGGAGCATTGGTGGGTACCGACACTCTGACGGGAAGCCTAAGTCGGGTCGCAGGCGAGGGAGCGAGTAAGTACCGCATCAATCAAGGCACCTTAAACAATCCTAATTATGAAATTGCGTTTGTGGGGGCCGATCTGACGATTGGGAAGGCGATCTTGGTGCCGCTGTTTAGTGGGAACACAACGCCGACGTATGACGGGACGGCGAAGGCGGTGAGTGCATCGACGACCCCTGCGACGACGGTGGAGGTGACCTATAATGGTGCGGGGGGAGCACCGACCAATGTGGGGACGTATGCGGTGGTGGCAACGGTGAGTGACCTTAATTACCAGGGGACAGCGTCGACGACGCTGACGATTGGCAAGAAAGCGGTCTTACCGAGTGCGATCACAATTACGGCGCCTGGAAGTTTGACGTACGATGGCAAAGAGAAGGTGTACTCCGCGACTGCGGCTGAGGTGAGTGGATTTAGTTATAGTTATGCGGGTCGCAACGCGACGAGTTATGCCGCTTCGGCCCTAGCGCCCAAGAATGCGGGTGAGTACACGGTGACGGTGAGTTCCATCGATGGGAATTACAGTGGGAGTAAGGTGGTGGAGTTTACGATTGGGAAGGCGATCTTGGTGCCGCTGTTTAGTGGGAACACAACGCCGACGTATGACGGGACGGCGAAGGCGGTGAGTGCATCGACGACCCCTGCGACGACGGTGGAGGTGACCTATAATGGTGCGGGGGGAGCACCGACCAATGTGGGGACGTATGCGGTGGTGGCAACGGTGAGTGACCTTAATTACCAGGGGACAGCGTCGACGACGCTGACGATTGGCAAGGCGACTCCAGTGATTGCAACAAAGCCCATAGCCTCGGGGATTAATCTCGGACAGGCCTTAAGTTCATCCGCTCTTTCCGGTGGTGTGGTTACCTTCAACGGAAATACCCTTCCGGGATCTTTTGCCTTTGCCAATGCCACGGGAATACCCACCAGCACCGCTGATCGGCCGGTTATTTTCACCCCGGCGGATATCGTTAACTACAACACCGTATCCACTATGGTAGCGGTTGTGGTGAACCAACCTCCCTCGTTGGGCGAGATCAGTGTGTCTGGGACGGAAGATCAGATCTTGGTATTTGCCGCTGCTAACTTCACAGGGGCCTATTCCGATCCAGAAAATAACTCTCTCGCATCCATTACGGTCAAAACTCTGCCAAGCGCTGGAGTGCTGAAGCTCGGAAGCTCCGTTGTGACAGTTGATCAGGTGATTCCTTCTTCCCAGCTTTCTAATCTGAGCTATGTGCCGGCAGCCAATGCCAATGGCTTGGTCACATTCACCATTGCCGCTTCGGATGGTACCCTCTCCTCATCTCCAGCCTCAGTCTCCATGAATCTGGCCGATGTGAATGATGCACCCGTCGCGAACGGAACGGCTGAATTGGCAGGAGTTTCAGAAGATGTGGGGGCTTCTGCACCTGGCGAGACGATTCGGAATTTATTTAGCGCAAATTTTTCTGATACAATCGACACGAATTCCCCTGCACTTGCCGGTGTGGCGATTAACAGTCACACGATCAACACAGCCCTTGGGGTATGGCAATACTCGACGGACGGGATCAACTGGATTGCCCTGCCTTCAGCTACGGCCTCGACGTCGATCACGCTTAAAGCAAGCGACCGTCTTCGCTTTGTTCCGGAAGCAAATTATAACGGTTCTGCCACCCCTCTTTCCGCCTATTTGATCGAGGCGGGCGGTTCGCCCATTGTCAGCGGGGGGACGGCTAGCCTGCTAGGTGTCGGCTCTTCACAACTTACATTAGGCACGGGAAATGTGATTGGCTGGAGTTCGGTGTACAGCTCATCGTTCGCGGCAAACAAGATCCTAGATGAGCAGGCTGGATCAGTTGTTGCGGATAGTTTTGCAAACAATTACTGGCTCGGTTCAGATCGATCGGGGACAGCGAGCGTCTTGATTGACTTGGGTGTTGAAACTCCTCTTTCGAAAATCGAACTCTATAACACGACGAACACCGGGTATAACGATCGCAACACCCAAGCTTTCCATATCGAGGTGAGCAACCAGATCAGTGGCACCTCTTCCACAACCTACTCTCTCGTTGGTGCGGTGACGGTGGCGACCGGAACGCTAACCTCAGCGACGCCTGGCGTCGCCCCATCGGCGCAATCCTACACCCTTTCTTCGGGAACAACGGCCTATCGATATGTGCGATTTGTGGTCGACTCATCAAAAAACAACAATCCGGGGCTTCATGAGTTGCGCCTGTTTCGCGGAACGAGCTCCCCGGTGGGGGGCTCGACAGTTTATTCGCAAACCACGGTCGATCTCATTCATTTGGTCACACCCGTCAACGATGCGCCGACGCTCGTAACGCCCGCGGCAATCACTTATCAGGACACATCGGCGATCGATATCTTTACAAATCAATCGGGTAATTTGACGGGGACGGATGTGGATTCTGCGTCACTGACTTATGGAATCAGTGGCGGGACGAGTAGAGACGGAAACGTCACTAAGGCTGGAACGTACGGGACGCTGACGGTCACGACTGCGACCGGGGCCTACACCTTCACTCCGAAGGGAACTACAATCAACGATTTGAATGCGCCTGCCAACGAAACTTACGAGGTGACTGTAAGTGACGGAGCAGCCACGGCATCATCCAATCTAGTTGTCAGCATCACGGCGGCTGTGCCGGAAACGCAAATGATCTCTTTTGGCTCGCTTCCCTCTATGAATTACGGCGATGCAGCATTTAGCCTGACGGGGATTGCAAGTTCAGGCCTTGCGGTTAGCTACGCTTCGTCCGACACCAGCGTGGCGACGGTGAGCGGAGCGACCGTGACCGTAGTGGGCCCGGGAATCACCCAGATCACGGCAAGCCATGCAGGAAACGGGGTCTATGGACCGGCGCAGAATGTCGTGCAGACGCTGACGATTGCCAAGGGGATTCCAACAATCCAAACAGCACCGACTGCTGTGGGGATCAGCTACGGCCAGGCTTTGAGTGAATCGACACTAAGCGGAGGAGTAGCCAGCGTTCCCGGAACTTTTGCGTGGACCACCTCGACGACCACTCCTCTCGTTGGCTCGGGAAGTCAGAGTGTGACCTTCACTCCGGCGGACCCAACAAAATACACCACGATTACGACTATGGTCAGTCTGACCGTCACCCAAGCCACTCCAACGATTACTGTTCTCCCAACGGCGACTTCGATTATAGAAGGGCAACCGTTGTCTGAGGCAACCTTGAATGGAGGGTCAGCAACGGTGTCGGGATCCAGTATTCCTGGGACTTTTGCGTGGACCACACCCAGCACGATCCCTCCGGTGGGAACCGGAACCCTGAGTGTTACTTTCAATCCGAACGATGCCACAAAATACTTTTCGGCAACGGCTCAGGTTAGCTTGACCGTCATTCCTGCAAACACGTCTCCGACTCTTGCGAATGTCTCGGTTGTCGGTACGGAAGATCAGGTTCTCACATTCACTCAGGCCAACTTTGCCGAATCTTATGCGGATCCGGAGAATAACCCCCTCTCATCCATTACAGTCAAAACCCTGCCGGCAACTGGTGTGCTGAAGCTCGGAAGCGCCACTGTGACAGTCGATCAGGTGATTCCTTCTGCGCAGCTTTCCACCCTGAACTATGTGCCGGTGCCCAATGCCAATGGGCTGGTGACATTCACCATCGCGGCCTCGGATGGCAGCCTCTCTTCATCTGTCGCATTGGTTTCGATGAATCTCGTCCCAGCGAACGATGCGCCGACGTTGGGGGGGATTGGTTATGGGCCAACTTACATCCAGGAATCCTTTGCCAGTGCAACACTTCTCACTGGGAGCATCAGTGGGAATGCGAGCATCAGCGGCGGGGAGTGCATCTTGACGCCTGCAAGCAGCTACCAGTACGGAGAATTGGCACTGAACAAGCTGGGAGCAGCCAGCCCGACGGCCTTTTCGGCTCAGTTCGATTATCGGGCGAACGATGGAACCGGCGCTGACGGCACAAGCTTCAGTTATGGTAACCGTGCAAATGGATTCTCGGGGAATATTGAAAATGGCCTCGGAAACGGCCTTGCGGTGAGATTTATTGAGTGGGAGGGCTCGCTCTCGCGTGTGGAAGTCGCGTATGACGGAATCAGTCTTACTTCGGTTCGCTTCGCATTAATGAATCCAGCCTACCGAACGGTGGTCATTCAAGTGGACGAACTAAGGCGTGTTTCGGTGTCGATCGGAGGCACTTCCGTCGTGAGCAACATTTCTCTCCCCGCAGCCTATGCGACGGCAGATAAATCGGCTTGGCAGTTTGTTTTTGCAGCCCGATGCGGTGGGGCGAACAACAAGCACAGCCTGAAAAATCTTTTGATCCGAGGAATCAGGGTCGGAATTCCCAGTGAATTTACCTTTACGGAAGATCAGCCCGGGAATCTTGTTTTCTCCGGGAATCCCTTTGCAGATGTGGACAGCACGAATCTGACGGTAACCCTATCGGTCGAAGACGGAACGATTCTCGGCAATCCCGGAACAGGCGTCACGGTTGGCGGGACGGCAACGGCCCGGACCTTCGCCGGAACGGTGGATGCGTTGAACGCTTACTTCGGCGCGGCAGGCAGCATCACGTATCAGGGGGCGTCCAACAACTCTGCCTCAAGGACTCTCACGATCACCGTATCAGATGGAGGCTCGGTTGCGACCCAACTGGCCACGATTAGCTTTACTCCCGTTAACGATGCGCCGACGCTCGCGACACCTACATCGATCAGTTATCAGGACACCTCGGCGGCAGATATCTTTACAAATCAATCGGGCAACTTGACGGGGACAGATGTGGATTCTGCCTCACTGACTTATGGAGTCAGTGGCGGGACGACTGGAGACGGTACCGTCACTAAGGCCGGAACGTACGGGACGCTGACAGTGGTGACTGCAACCGGGGCCTACACCTTCACGCCGAAGGGAACTGCGATCAATGCTCTGACCGGGCCCGCGAACGAAACTTACGAGGTGAATGTAAGTGACGGAGCAGAAACGGCATCAGCCAATCTTGTTGTCTGTATCACGGCGGCTGTGCCGGAAGCGCAATCGATCTCCTTTGGATCCCTTGGCTCCAAAAATTATGGCGATCCGACTTTTAGTCTGACGGCCACCGCCAGCTCGGGCCTCACGGTTAGCTACGCCTCGTCCGACACCAGCGTAGCGACGGTGAACGGATCGATCGTGACACTGACGGGTGCGGGAACCACACAGATCACGGCAAGCCAAGCAGGCAACGGGGTCTATGGATCGGCCCAGAATGCTGTGCAAACATTGACAGTCTTAGCTTCCCAAGCGGTCACGCGCCTCTCGTCGGCAACGACGACCTTGAGGTACGGCGAGACATTGAATTTAGAAACGCTCTTCAGCCCGATCGTCAATGGGGCGCAGGCGGGTGAATCGAATCTGGCACTGGCTATTCCGGATGCGAGTCCAATTGGAGTGGTACGGTCGATCACAATGAGCGGGCTGAGCACGGCTCGCCCTTACAATGTGCAACTCAGCGCGCAGATCGCAGGGACAGGCGAGGGGGCCTTCCTCGGAGATTATACCCTGCTCCTGCGTCACTACACTACACCTCCGGACGGCCAGAATATCGTCGAACAGACTGCGATATTGCTGAATCAGAATGATCTGATTAGCAACGGGCTGAACGCAACCTTCTCCAGTAATTTGGGCAACGATATCGTTTCTGCTCAAGAGGTCGCAGGCTCGCCTCTGACTGGAACGTACCGTAGCAACGGGCTGAGTGCGCTGGGGGCGATGGATCCGAACGGGGCCTGGCAGCTGTTTGTCGGGGATGCGAGTGGGGGTGCGACCGGAAATCTGGTTGGCTGGTCACTTCGGTTGGATGAGGTTCCGCTTGTGGGAACTTCGGGGCCTTCGCCGTTGGCCATTGAGATCGTGGACGGAGCGGGATTGGTGAGCCGAAATGTTAACTCGATCACGGCTACATCGGGAACGGGCCAGGTCACGGTTCGGGCCGTGGCGGCCGCGACTACGGGGTACAGCGAGGGAAGTCAGACGGTGGTAATCAACCTGGAGAAGGTTACTCCCACGGTCAGCGTGCTTCCTACTGCGAGTTCGATATTCCTGGGGCAGACTCTGGGGTCGTCGGCGTTGAGTGGTGGAACTGCCAGCGTGTCAGGATCCTTTGCCTTCACCAGTCCGCTGACCGTACCTGCGGCGGGAACAAGTAGCTATGACGTGACCTTCATTCCAGGCCAATCGGCCAACTATAATACGGTGACGACTTCGGTCAGCGTGACAACGGTGGAAATGCCCCAGGCTCCGACGTCGATCAGTGCAACCGGGGGAACGATCAGCACCAGCGGAGAGTACACAATTCACACCTTCACGAATGTGGGAAGTAGCACCTTCAAGCCGACGGGCTCGGGCACGGTCGAGATTCTGGTGGTGGCGGGTGGCGGTGGCGGTGGCGGGAGTTATGTAGGTGGGGGCGGTGGCGGCGGGGGTGTCCTAACTAGCGC
>Ga0214919_10003191_pt1 | contig 25038 bp, 23 predicted proteins | sample LL1503_MetaG_FD_177994 | JGI IMG/M metagenome (GOLD analysis project Ga0214919, IMG submission 177994) | Freshwater microbial communities from Lake Lanier, Atlanta, Georgia, United States - LL-1503 | ecosystem: Environmental > Aquatic > Freshwater > Lake | place: USA: Georgia | collected... | reverse complement strand
CACGGCGATGAAGCGGCGCACCACGAAGTCGTAAAGTTTTTGCTCGGCATCCGACAAACCGCTGGGTGCCTCCAAGGTGGGGATGATGGCAAAGTGGTCGCTGACTTTGCTGTTGTCAAACACCTTTTTGCTGGGCTTGATGTAGCCCTGCGCGATGGCGGTTTTGGCGAATGGCGCCAAGTGACCCATGCCACTGTTGGCCAGCATTTGCATGGTGTCTTTGACCGTGGGCAGGTAGTCCTCGGGCAGGTGCTTGGAGTCGGTACGCGGGTAGGTCAGGGCCTTGTGCCGCTCGTACAGGCTTTGCGCCAAAGACAGCGTGGTTTTCGCCGAGAAACCAAAGCGGCCATTGGCCTCGCGCTGCAAGGTGGTCAGGTCGAACAGGCCCGGGCTGCCTTTGCTGCTGGGCTTGCTTTCCTCGGTGACGGTGGCGGTTTGGTTTCGCACCGCGTCGGCGATGGCTTGCGCCTCGCTCAAAGACCAGACCCGGTCTTCTTTGATTTCTTTGTCGTCGGCGTTGGCTTTGTGGGCGGGGTTGAACCATTTGCCCGCATAAGCACCTGCTTGCGCGGCAAAGCTGGCGTGGATTTCCCAGTAGTCGCGGCTGATGAATTGGCGGATCAGCTCTTCGCGCTCGACCACCACCGACAGGGTGGGCGTTTGCACCCGACCCACGGTGGTGAGGAAGAACCCGCCATCGCGGGAGTTGAACGCGGTGAAGGCGCGGGTGCCGTTGATGCCGACCAGCCAATCGGCCTCGGAGCGGCTGCGGGCGGCGTCGGCCAGGCCTTGCATTTGCGCGGCGCTGCGCAAGCTGCCAAAGCCGTCGCGGATGGCTTGCGGCGTCATCGACTGCAGCCACAGGCGCTTGACCGGCTTGTCCAAGGGTTTTTTGCCGCCGGCGTATTGCTCGATCAAACGGAAGATCAGCTCGCCCTCGCGGCCCGCGTCACAGGCGTTGATGATGGCCGAGACGTCTTTGCGTTTGGCTTGCTTGACCACCGCGGCCAGGCGCGACTTGGTTTTGTCCACCGGCTTCAAGTCGAAATAGGGCGGAATGACGGGCAGGTGGGCAAAGCTCCATTTGCCGCGTTTCACATCGAACTCTTCGGGCGCTTGGATTTCCACCAAATGGCCCACCGCGCTGGTGACCACGTAGTTGTCGTTCTCGAAATGATCGTCGTGCTTTTCGAACTTGCCCGCAGTGGGCGTGAGGGCGCGCACGATGTCTTGTGCCACGGAGGGCTTCTCGGCGATGACCAGTGTTTTGCTCATGAAAAATAAATCCTTGTGTTGCCTTGTGCCTGGGGCTTTGTGGATCATGGCATGACCCTACAATGCGCCTCTCGCACGCGCACGCGCGCGCACGCATGTGCATGTATATAAATTAACAGAGTTTTGACCTTGTCCAAAAAACCCTCCGTTTTGCCCCCATCGGGTCGCCGCATCCAAACCCGTCGCTCGGGCGTGCATGGCAAGGGTGTCTTCGCCGTTCAGCCCATCGCCCAAGGCGAGAAAGTGATCGAATACGTGGGCGAGGTCATCACCTGGAAAGAGGCCGACCGGCGCCACCCGCACAACCCCAAAGACCCCAACCACACGTTTTATTTTCACCTCGACGACAAACACGTCATCGACGCTTTGCATGGCGGCAACTCCTCGCGCTGGATCAACCACGCTTGCGAGCCCAATTGCGAAGCCGATGTAGAAGATGAGCGCGTGTTCATCAAAGCCTTGCGCGACATCCACCCCGGCGAGGAGCTCAACTACGACTACGGGCTGGTGATCGACATCCCGCTGACGCCCGAGCTCAAAGCCGATCACGCCTGTTGGTGCGGGGCCCCCACTTGCCGCGGGACCATGTTGGCCAGCACCGACGACGACAAAAAATCCAAAAAGAAGAACAAGAAAAAAGACAAGAAAAAGGGTCAGAAATCAAAAGACAAGCGCCGCGAGCAGCGACGCAAGGCCAAAACGGCTGCGCAAGCCTAGCGCCATGGCGGCCTTGCACGTTTGGAACGACAAGGCGGTGCAAGCCCTCAACCTGGCCCTGCGCGCGCTGTGCCCGCAGGCGGGCGTGGAGGTGGTGGACAGCATTGATTCCACCAACGCCGAGTTGATGCGCCGTGGCCAAGGGGCCCACAGCACACCCACTTTGCTGGTCGCCTTGTCACAAACCGCAGGGCGCGGGCGCATGGGCCGGGTGTGGTCGGCCCAGCCGGGCCAAGGCCTGACGTTTTCCTGGGGCATGCACCTGGCACCCGCCGACTGGTCGGGCTTGTCGTTGGCCGTGGGTTTGGCCCTGGCCCAAGCGCTGGACCCGCAGGGGCAATGGGGTGTGCGCCTGAAGTGGCCCAACGACCTGTGGTGGCAGCCCGGCGACACAGCGCGCAAATTGGGCGGCATCTTGATCGAAACCCAAATGCGCCTTGCCAGCGCACCAGCACCGGCGCAGCGCTGGTGTGTGGTGGGCGTGGGCTTGAACCTGGTGTCACCCGAGATGGGCGAACTGAGCGTTCCCCCGGTGGGTTGGAGGGAAATCACGGGCGCGCCAGCCAGCTGTGCGCCCGAGGTTTTGCAGCTTTGTATGGCCGCTTTGGTGCCCGCCATGCACGCTTTTGAGCGCCATGGGTTTGCCCCGTTGGTCGATCAATTTGCCCAGCGCGACGCCTTGCGCGGCCAAGCTGTGGTGCTCAGCGATGGCCGCCAAGGGCAGGCGCAAGGGGTCAACGCGCAAGGGGCTTTGCGCTTGCAGACCGACCAAGGCGTGCAGTGGGTGAGCAGCGCCGAGGTGAGCGTGCGGCCCCGGTCGTTGCAAGGGGCATCCCATGTTTGACCGGCGCGCCATTGTGCTGCTGTTGTTGTGGGCCAATTTGGCTTTTTGGGCCTGGTCCAACGGGTGGTTGAGCAGCGTGGGCTGGGGGCCCTCTACCGAGGCAGAGCCTGAGCGACTGAGCCAACAGGTCACGCCCTATAAGTTGCAACTGCAAAAAGAAAAAGCGCCCACAGGTAAGCCTGCTCAGGCCCCTTGAAGCGCAGGCGTGGGGGCAGCTTTAGGTTTGTGGTGGGCGTTGGCGCAAACTGCGGCTGAGCAACACCACGGGCAACAGGCCGACCACCACCAGGGCCAGCGATGGCAAAGCCGCCTCGGCCAAGCGTTCGTCACGCGCCAACTGATAGGCCATCACGGCCAAGGTGTCGGTATTGAAGGGGCGCAGCATCAAGGTGGCGGGCAGCTCTTTCATCACGTCGACCAAGACCAGCAAAAACGCCGCCACCAAGCTGCGCTCCAGCAAGGGTGCGTGCACCCGCCGCAGCAGCGTGGACGCCGAGGTGCCCAGCATGCGCGCGCTTTCGTCCAAGCTCGCGGGGATGCGCGCGTAGCCGCTTTGCACCGATTGCAAGGCCACCGCCACAAACCGCACCAGGTAAGCCCACACCACGCCCACCACGGTGGCGGTGATCCAAGTGCCCGCGTGGCTGTCGGGCCACAGTTGTTGCAGCCATCCCAGGGGCAACAGCATGCCCACCACGATGACCACCCCAGGCACCGCATAGCCCAGCCCGGCCCATTGAATGGCCCAGCGGCCCAGCCGGTTGGTGTGCGTGCGCGCGTGGTAAGCCAAGGCCAGCGCCAGCCCCACGGCCAATACCGCCGTCATGGCACCCAGGCGCAGGCTGTGCCATGTCCAGTGGGCAAAGCGCGCCCAGGGCAAATCGGTGTCGCCAGCTTGGGCCAAGGCGGTCAATAAAATCAGCACCGGTACACCAAAGCCCAGCAACACGGGCAGGCTGCACAAGCCCCAGGCCAAAGCGGCCTTGGCCCCATGTAACCGCAGGGCTTGGGCTTCGTGGCCGTGCGTGCCCCCGCTCAGGCTGGCAAAGCGCAACCGCGTTTGCGCGGTGCGCTCGAGTTGCAGCATCAAGGCCACCAACAGCAACAAGGTGGTGGCCAGTTGGGCCGCGGCCACCCGGTTGTCCATCACCAGCCAGGCCTTGTAAATGCCGGCGGTGAAGGTTTGCACGCCAAAGTAGCTGGCCACACCAAAGTCGGCCAAGGTCTCCATCAGCGCCAAAGCGGTGCCCGCGGCAATGGCCGGTCGCGCCAGGGGCAATGCCAGGCGCCAAATGCGCCGCCACAGCGGCGCACCCAGCAACCGGGCGGCCTCCATCAATGGGGTGGCGCGCTCGGTCAATGCGGTACGGGCGAGCAAATACACATAGGGGTACAGGCACAGGCTCAAGACCAGGGCCGCACCCCACAGGCTGCGGATGTCGGGCCACAGCGCGCCGTGCCAGCCGCCGGTTTGGCGCAACCACATTTGCAAGGGGCCGCTGTATTGCAAGAAGTCGGTGTAGGCATAGGCCACCACATAAGCGGGCATGGCCAGGGGCAGCAGCAAGGCCCATTCCAGGGTTTTGCGGCCCGGGAAATCAAACAAGCTCACAGCCAAGGCGGTGCCTGTGCCCAGCACCACGACGCCCGCGCCCACCAGCAGGCACAGCAGCACGCTGGTCCAGGTGTAGTCGGGCAGCACGGACTGGGCCATTTCGCGCAAGATCGCGGCGCTGTCTGCGCTCCACTGCAGCCAAGAGGCGAGCACCATCAAAACGGGCAACAGCAGCAAAGCCGTGACCACGGCCAAACCGGCGCTGGGCCAAGACAGCAAAGAGAGCAGGGGGCGATGCATGAGGGGGTCGATTGTAGGGACGGGTCGGGGGCACAAGGGGTGCTGCCTACAATCGCCACCATGGCCGTTGAAGTCACTCAATTGCAGGTGCATTACCCCGGGCGCAAGGCAGCGGCGGTCGAAGGCGTGAGCCTGCGCCTGGCCGCGGGCGAGATGGGCGTGCTCATTGGCCCCTCTGGTTGCGGCAAATCCACCTTGTTGCGTGCCATTGCGGGCTTGGAGCCGGTCAGCGCCGGGACCATCCGCATCGAACAACAAACCGTCAGCAGCCCCCGCGAGCACATCGCCCCAGAGCAGCGACGCGTGGGCATGGTGTTTCAAGATTACGCGCTCTTTCCCCACATGGACGTGGCCACCAACGTTGGTTTTGGCTTGCACGGCTGGGCGCGTGCCAAGCGCCAAGCGCGCATTGACGAAGTGTTGACTCTGGTGGGCCTGTCGGCGGCGGCGCGCAGTTTGCCGCACCAACTCAGCGGCGGCCAGCAACAGCGGGTGGCACTGGCCCGTGCGCTTGCGCCCCAGCCCCAATTGTTGTTGCTCGATGAGCCGTTTTCCAACCTTGATGTGGACTTGCGCGAACGCTTGGCCCATGAGGTGCGCGCCATCCTCAAGCAGGCCCAGACCACGGCCTTGTTTGTGACCCACGATCAAATGGAGGCTTTTGCCCTGGGCGACGTGATTGGCGTCATGTCCGAAGGCCGTTTGCACCAGTGGGGCGACGCTTACAGCCTGTACCACCGCCCGGCGACCCGCTTTGTGGCCGAGTTCATTGGCCATGGGGTGTTCACCCATGCCACGCTGCGCCAAGAAGGTGGTCAAGTGGTGGTGCAAACCCCTTTGGGCGAGCTCACCGACGTGGCCGAGTTGCCCCTGCCGTGCGCCTTGGTCAGCGGCGAGTGCGATGTGCTGCTGCGCGCGGACGATATCGTGCACGATGACGATGCGCCGGTGAAGGCCGAGATCATGCGCAAGTCGTTTCGCGGCTCTGAGTTTTTATACACCTTGCGCTTGCACACCGGTGAGACGGTGATGGCCCATGTGCCCAGCCACCACGATCACCGGGTGGGTGAGTGGATTGGCATCCGCGCCCAAGTCGACCATGTGGTGACGTTCAACCGCGCTTGCCATTTGGGTGGGCGTGAACTGTGCCAGATGCCGTGTACCGTCCACATGCCGCAACGCATCAGCCCCCCTTTCCGACCCGAGGAGCAAACACCATGAGCATCCAACTGTATTTTTCCCCCGGCGCGTGTTCGTTTGTGCCCCATGTGATGCTGGAAAAAGCCGGCGTTCCCTTCGAGCCCATCATGGTCAAGCTGCACAAAGGCGAGCAACAAACGCCAGAGTTTCAAACGCTCAACCCCAATGGACAGGTGCCGGTGCTGGTCGATGGCGGTGAGGTACTGACCCAAATTTTGGCCCTGGTGGGGTATTTGGACAAACGCTTTCCCCAGGCCCACATCTTGCCGGACACGCCGATGGCGCGCGCCCGTGCCATCGAAATGCTGTCTTGGCTCAACAACACCGTGCACCCGACCTTCACCCATGTGTTCATGCCGCACAAGTTCAGCGATCAACCCGACGTACAAGCCAATATCCGCGAGCATGCGGTGGGCCAGTACCGCCGTTTGATGCAGGCTTTGCAAGCGCGCGTGGTGGCTTTGTCGCCGGGCCAATGGTTGGCTGGCGAGCACCTGGGGCCGGTGGATGCGTACACCTTGACGGTGACGCGCTGGGCCACCATGGCCGGCATTGCGCCGGCCGACATGCCCCAGCTGTGGTCCTACGTGCAGCGCGTGGCCGCCGATGCGGCAGTGGCGCGGGTGATCGAGCGCGAGCGCCTCACGCTCAACATGCACAAGCCCTCAGCCTGATGGGGCTGAGGCGTCAAGCCAAGCGGCTTGTTCCAGGGTGCGCGCTGGCAAAGCACACCGTGAACAAGGCCCCCGGGTTTGCGCTGTCGGGGTGGGCATCGGTGATCAACACCTTGGCACCATGTTTGTTGGCGATTTCCACCACGATGGGCAAGCCCAGGCCTGAGCCGTCGGCTTCGGTGCCCAAGGCGCGGTAAAAGGGCTGGAACACCAGCTCGCGCTCGGCCGGTGCGATGCCCGGGCCCGAGTCCTCCACTTGCAGCCACACCCCTTGGCCATGGGCTTGGGGCAACACCCGAGCGGTCACCACGCCGGGGTGGGCCGCGCTCGATGGCGTGTAGTTGATGGCGTTGTCCACCAAATTGCGAATCAGCTCCTTGAGCAAGGTGGGGTGGCCGATGGTCCAGGCCTCGCGTTGGCCCACTTCGGGCCCCTCATAGCCCAGATCGATGGCGCGGTCCATGGCGCGCGGCAGCGAGTCTTGCACCACCTCCAAAGTCAACGCCACCAAGTCACAAACTTGGGTGGGAATCACCGCGCCCGTGCTTTCGGCGCGCGCCAGGGACAACAGTTGGTTGACGGTGTGGGTGGCGCGCATGCTTGAGCGGCCAATTTGTTGCAGCGATTGCTTGAGCTCGTCGGCGCTGGCGCCAGCGCGCTGCGCCAAGTCAGCTTGCATGCGCAGCCCAGCCAAGGGGGTTTTGAGCTGATGGGCGGCGTCGGCCAAAAACCGCTTTTGGGTCGCGATCGATTCTTTCAAGCGGGTCAACAAATCGTTGATCGACGACACCAGTGGCGCAACTTCCAGCGGCACCACCCGGTCGTCCAGCGGGCTCATGTCGTCGGGCTTGCGCAAGCGGATGCGCTCTTCGAGTTGGCTCAGCGGTTTGATGCCCCGCGCCAGCGCCAGCCACACCAGCAGCACGGCCAGCGGCAAGATGACAAACTGGGGCAGCATCACGCCCTTGATGATCTCGGTGGCCAGCACCGAGCGCTTGCCCAAGGTCTCGCCGACTTGCACCAGCGCGGCGGGACTGTCCAGGTCATTCGGGTAGACCCACAGGTAGGCCACCCGGATGGCCACGCCCCGCATGGCGTCGTCGCGAAACTGCGTGCCACCAGCGCCCTCGCCCCCGCTTGGGGGGATGCTGGGCGGGGGAAAGTCGCGGTCGCCGCTGAGCAGCTCTCCGCTGGGCCCGAGCACCTGGAAGTAAACCTCGTCGACCTCGTCGGCGCGCAAGATGTCGCGCGCTGCCCCAGGCAGGTTGAACTCGGTTTTATGTTGCGGGTCTGTGCGCACCAACTGCGCCAGCGCCTGGGCGTTGTACTCCAAGCCACGGTCAAAGGGCTGGCTGGCGATGCCTTGCGCCACCAGCCAAGTCAGCGCCAAACTCACGGGCCACAGCAGCAGCAAAGGGGTGAGCATCCAATCCAGAATTTCGCCAAACAGCGAGCGCTGTTCGCGCTGAAAAATCTTCATGGCATGGGTGTGGGGCGGTCAGGCCGGTATTTTTTCCAGGCAATAACCCAAACCGCGCACGGTGGCAATGCGGATGGGGCCTTTTTCAATCTTTTTGCGCAAGCGGTGGATGTACACCTCGATGGCGTTGTTGCTCACCTCTTCGCCCCATTCGCACAGGTGCTCGACCAATTGGTCTTTGCTGACCAAGCGGCCCGAGCGTTGCAGCAGCACCTCGAGCAGGCCCAGCTCGCGGGCCGACAACTCGACCATCTTGCCGTCGATGGTCGCCACCCGGCCGGCCTGGTCGTACACCAGAGGCCCGTGTTTGATGGTGGAGGTGGCCCCGCCCATGCCTCGGCGGGTGAGTGCGCGCACACGCGCTTCAAGCTCTTGCAGCGAAAACGGCTTGGCCATGTAGTCGTCGGCCCCATAGTCCAGGCCTTTGACGCGCTCTTCCACGCTGTCGGCCGCGGTGAGGATGAGCACCGGCATGGACGAGCCACGCGAGCGCATGCGCTTGAGCACTTCCAGGCCATGCATTTTGGGCAAGCCCAGGTCCAAGATCAGCAGGTCAAACTCGTCGGTGGTCATCAAGGCCGCATCGGCCTCGCTGCCACTGGCCACGTGGTCCACCGCAGCCCCAGAGGCGCGCAAGGTGCGCAGCAGCCCGTCGGCCAATACCTGATCGTCTTCAGCGATGAGTATGCGCATGGTGTCTCCTCTACTTTGAGCCCTTGTTTCGATTCATTCTAGGTGGCCCGGGCCAAGTTCAGACTGGTATTAGCGATAGGTCAGCGCCAACCCTGGGCGTAGGCTTCCAGGCCCAGGGACACCACCGTGGCGACCTCGGCGCCCACCTCTTGGCTGAATTCGGCCTGCGCCTGGGCCACGGCTTGCTTGAACGCTTCCAACCAAGCCAAGCCGTCGGGGGTAAAGGCAATGCGCTTGGCGCGGGCGTCCCCGCTGTCGGGCAGGCGGTGCACCAAACCCCAGGCCTCACATTGGTTGACCAAGGTGCCCATGGCTTGCTTGCTCATGCCGGCCAATTCGGCCAGGTCGCTCAGGCGCGAGCCCTCCAGTGCCAGGTGGCGCGTGATGTGGATGTGGGCCGCGCTCACCTGGTTGCGCGCAGCCAAGTTGGACAAGGCCAGCGGCACATCGACGTTGTGCGCCATCAGGTACAGCACCCGGGCGTCAAAGCGGCGCATCGCGTGACCCAGCAAACGGCCCAGGTGAAGCTGGCGCCAATCCGGTTGCAGCATGGTCATCAAACGGACAGCGATTGCAGCTGCGCCACGATGCGGGCGTGCCGCGCGTTGGGTGCCAGCCCATCGGCTGCCAATATGATGGATTGGACCGATCGACCAATGGCCAGCAGTTCCGGCACCGATAAGGTCATTTCCACATCCTGTCGCATGGGATGGGGCCGATGCAGCACCACATTGCATGTCCATGTGGGCGTTTGACCCTCAACGCAGCTGGGTGGCTGGTGGGGGTTTGCAATGCCTTGCGCCAAGTGGCGTCTGAGCATGGCAACACCACGATCGCTGCTGCCTTTGTTTTCCAAGGCGTGTATGGCGATGGGGCCTTGTGATACCTCCGCCTCCCAGTCGCCAGTGTTGCGTTGCATTTCTTCGTAGCCACGCTCGCCGGTTTGGCCATAGATGTCCAGCTGGTTCAAACCCACTTGGCGGGCATTGCCGATGCCTTTGGCCTCCAAGCTGGGACTGAAATGGCGCCAACCAAAAATCCAGCAATGGGTATTGTCAATTGGCACGGTCCAGCGGGTTGCACCCACACGCTCAAAGTATTTGGCCGTGCTGCCGTCTTCCCAAAAACCAGCCACTTGCCCGAAATTTGGAAACGCCACTTCATTGAACCGGACCCAAACATGGTCGCCGATTTGGCGCGAGGTCAAGTAGCAAACGCGATCACCTTGCTCAAACCATTCAACCGCAGGCATTTCTCCCCACGCTTGGGTGAGCTGAACTTCCCCCATCCGGCTGTGCAAAAAAACGGCGTGCAAGGGATCCATGAGGTTTTCATGCACTTGCAACCAGTTGCAATCGTGCGAAAGGGCATAAGGCACCAAGTCAACATCATCGAAATGCATGCTGTCAAAACTGGGAAAGGGCGGCATTTGCGTTGGGGGGCCCATGTAAGCAAAAACCAAACCCTTGAATTCAATGACCGGATAGGCACCTTGTTTGACTTGCTTGAGCAAAGGAGAGTTCACGGGTTCGGCCGGGGCATCGAGCAAGCTTCCGTCATGGCCAAAGTGCCATCCGTGATAACAGCAACGGATGCCGTTGTCTGTGATGCGACCAAACTCCAAAGAGGCACCCCGATGGCTGCAATGCTTGTGCAGCAAACCGATGCGGTCCTGGGGGTCACGAAATGCCACCAAGTCTTCGCCCAATATTCTCAGCGCGATGGGCAAGTCTTTCAATTGGGAAGACAGGCAAACCGGTTGCCAGTGAAGCCGCATGGCCTCGCCCATGGGGCTGTCTGCTTGCGTGTGGGTGAGCAAAGGCTCTTCCGCAGGCTTGATTCGTTTCGCATGCCCCATGAAGCGTTGGGCGTCGGGCAAGGCTGGGTTCATGGTGGGTTGTCTCAGCAGGCGTGGGGTCCAAGCAGGGTCAAATGCCCAGATAGGCCTCTTTGACCGACGGGTTTTGCAGCAAGTCGGCCGACTTACCCTCCAAGGTGATGGCGCCGGTCTCCATCACGTATCCACGGTGGGAGATTTGTAAAGCCATGTCCACCCGTTGCTCCACCAGCAACACCACAATGCCACTGGCGTGCAAATGCGTGATGATGTCCGCCAGGGTGTCCACCACGATAGGGGCCAGACCCAAAGAAGGTTCATCGAGCATCAGCAAGCTGGGTTGGGCCATCAGGCCACGCGCTATGGCCAGCATTTGCTGTTGACCACCGGACAGGGTGCCGGCCTTTTGCAGGCTGCGGTCCTTCAAAATGGGGAACAAGGTGTAAACCCACTCCAATGTTTGTGCGGGGGTGCCGCGCAGTCCCGTGGAGCGAATGGCACCGAGCTCCAAATGCTCTAAAACAGTCATGTCCTTGAAAAGCAGTCGACCTTCAGGAACATGTGAAAGTCCACGGGCAATGATTTCGTGCGGCTCCAAATGATCAATGCGCTCGCCTTGAAAGTGGATCTGTCCATGGCTGGGCCGGAGCAAACCAGAAATGCATTTCAAGGCGGTTGATTTTCCCGCCCCATTGGAGCCCATCAAGGTGACGATTTCGTTGCTGGCAACCGCCAGGCTCAGATCAGTGATGGCAACACGGTTGCCATAACGCACGGTGATGTGCTCAACATCAAGCATGGACTTTTTCTCGACCCAGGTAGACCCGGATCACCTCCGGGTGGTTGGCCACGTGTTGTGGGACGCCTTCTGCAATTTTTTCACCACTGGCAATCACAATCACACGATCACACACACCCATCACCACTTTCATGTGATGTTCCACCAAAACCACCGTGACGCCGCGCTGACGGATGTCTTTGATCATGCCCACCAGTTTGGCGCCTTCATCGGGGTTCATGCCAGCGGCGGGTTCATCGAGCAACAACAACTTTGGATGGGTGGCCAAGGCAATGGCGATTTCGAGCTTGCGCTGATCGCCATAAGGCAAAGTCATGGCCAGATCATCACGGCGTCCGGCAAGCCCCACAAATTCCAAAATGCCACAGGCCTGCGCGGCCATCTCAGCCTCTTCTTGTTTGTACCGCGCTTGGTGACGAATGCAAGCCCACCAGCCAGTCTGTTGTTGCCGATAAGTGCCGGTGAGCACATTGTCAAAAACGCTGAGGTGCGGAAACAAGCTGGTGATTTGAAATGTCCGCGCCATGCCGCGCTGGGCCATGTCATGCGCGGATAACGTGGTGCAATCTTCGCCATTGAAAATGACTTTTCCATGCGTGGGCGCCATGCTGGCGCACAGCATATTGAAAAGGGTGGTCTTGCCAGCCCCATTGGGGCCAATCAAGCCAACGATTTCGCCGGACTGGATTTCAAAATCCACTGCGTTGACCGCCACCAGGCCACCAAAGTGACGCGATAACTGCTGGGCTTGAAGCAGCGGGGCAGGGTGGGACATATCAAACTTCACGCACACGGTTGTGCCAGCGCAGCCAAACACTGATCAGGCCGCCCGGTAAAAAAATCACACACACAATCAGCATGGCAGCAAAAATAACCAACCGCAGATTGCCAAATGCGCGCAAAGACTCCAGCAGCGCGATATAGACCATGGCTCCGATGACGGGCCCCAAGGTGGTGCCTTTGCCACCCACAATGACCATGATGATCAAAGCAGACATGTAGCTCAGTGACATCAGGTCTGGCGTGATAACCCTTAAGTAATGGCCGTATAACGAGCCACCCACGCCTGCCATGGCGGTCGCAACCGTGAAGGCAAGCCACTTATTTTTAAACGTATTGATGCCGATCGATTGGGCCAGCTCTGGGTTTTCCCGAATCGCCACATAGGCCCTGCCGGTCCGACTGTTTTGCAGCGTTCGACTCAAATACACGGCCAAAGTCAAGCAGGCCAGAACCAAAAAATACATGTGTGACGCTTGGGAAAAATCCAAGCCCAACGCATCAATGCTGAATGGGGGAATTTGTGAAATCCCCATCGGCCCACGGGTCACGTCAACCCAGTAGTTGGTGATGGTTTGAATGATGGCACCAAAGCCCAACGTCAAAATAGCGAATTGGGGGCCAACGATTCGCAGGGCCACATAACCAATGACCAGGCCAAAAGCGCCCGCAATCAAACCAGCGGCCAAAGGGCCAAGCCAAATGGGCAATCCCAAGCCCATGACAAGCAGGGCAGAGGCATAAGCGCCTATGCCGAAAAATGCGGCGTGGCCAAAAGTCAACTCACCCAAAAAACCAACAATGATGTTCAAGCTCAGGGCCAAGATGCTGTAGATGCCCCACAGCACCATCATGTGAAGCAAATAATCGTTGAAAGCGGCAAACGGTGCGACCAACGTCACGCCCAGCCCCAGCCACCAAGCCTTGGCCGATTCAAAAAAAGGCGCGGCCCTCATTTGGTGCTCGCTGGCGGGTTGAACAAACCATTGGGGCGCAACAAAAGAACCACGATGATGATGGCGTAGCCAATGGCCTCTTTAAAGCCCAATGAAATATAGCCACCACCGAGAGACTCGGCGATGCCCAAAATCAGGCCACCCATCAGTGCACCCGTGACACTGCCCAACCCACCCATGACCACCACGATAAAGCCCTTGAGAACGGCCCAGTCCCCCACGGTCGGGTAAAGCATGGCGGTAGGTCCCACCAATGCGCCCGATAAAGCAGCCAATGCACAAGCCAATGCAAATGTGTAAGCGTGGACAAATCGGGTATTGATACCCGTGAGCGCAGCACCCTCTGGGTTTTGAGCGGTCGCTTGCATCATTTTGCCCATGCGGGTGTGCTTGATAAACCAATAGGTGGCGGCAATCATGGCACTGGCCACCAAAATGACGCCAATGCGTTGCTGCGTTACCGTGATTTCACCCAAGCTGAAAGTGGCATCGGAATAGGGTGTGTCAACGTACTTGGGGTCGGCACCAAAGATGGTTTCTGCCAAATGCGACAGCAGCAAAGCAAGCCCCAAGCTCGATAGCAAGATGGTGAATTCATGCTCTTTTTTGAGCGGTTGGAAAAAGAACCGGTTGGCCAAAATACCCAAGCCTGCCACCAGCAAAGTGGCCACCAGCAAAGCGCTGATGTAGTCCAGTCCAGCCAATGTCATGCCGTAATAAGTGACATAAGCGCCCAACATAAAAAACTCACCGTGCGCAAAATTGACCACCCGCAAAACCCCAAACACCAATGTCAGACCCACTGCGATCAGCACATACCCCATGCCGTTGGCCAAGCCGTTGAGCAATTGCTGTAAAAAAACCATGGTCAGGCAAGCGGATGGGGCCAGAAAACCTGGCCCCATGAAATGTAAATAGTTGGATCAGCCGCCAGAGCCAACAATCTTTTTGTTCTTGACCTGGACAAGGTAAATGCTTTGCTGCGCTTGTCCTTTGTCATCAAAGGTGGCGTCACCCAGCAAGGTGTTGAGCTTGGGGCCTTTGAGCGCAGCTGCAATCTTGTCGTAAGCGCGCGGGTCACCTGCTTTGTCCACCGCCTGGGCCAGCACTTCTACGGCTTGCGCACCCAGCGAACCGATGAAAGAGGGTTCGTTTTTGAACATCTTGGCGTATTGATCCATCCACTTGCGCGCCATGGGTCTTTGGCTGTCTGGTGCAAACAAAGAGATGGAGTAGACCCCTTCCAAGGCGGGACCAGAAAGCTCCACCAGTTTGGGGTTCATGTTGCCAGCCGATGCAATGATGGTGCCACGGTGCCCACTTTGGCGCAGCTGGCGGTAAATGGTTGCGCCCTGCGATGTGTTGATGGCTGACACATAAATGGCGTCAGCATTGAGGCTGCGCAGTTTGGTCAGTGCAGTGGTGAAGTCGGCGTCGTTGCGGTTATAAAACTCGTTGCCCTTGACTTCAATTTTGCAAGCGCCCAGCAGGCGGGTGTAGTTCTCGACTTCCAAGCGACCGTAGTCGTCGTTGATGGTGATGAAGGCCACAGACTTGGGCTTGATGTTGTCGCAAACAAATTTGGAGTACCGATCCGACATCATGGTAGATGTGGCATTGAGCCGGAAAAGGTATTTGTGCCCTTCGTCGGTGACCTTGGGGTGTTGGGCTGAAGTCACGATGTGGATGATTTTGTCGCGCGTCACTTCCTTTTGACCCAATGCAACGGCACTGAACCAGCCGCCCACGATCAGGTCGACCTTGTCTTGCTCCATGGCGCGTTTGGCTGCAGACACGCCCTCTTCGGGGTTGCCTTTGTCGTCGTAAGTGACCAACTCGAGCATGCGCCCACCCAACACCCCGCCGCTGGCGTTGATGATGGCGGCCATGGCCTGCATCCCTTCCAGGGCCAATTGGCCGTCGAAGGCGCCTGCGCCAGACAAGGGGTTGATGGCGGCAATCTTCACCGGGGGTTTGGCTTGTGCAAAAGCACCAAAGGACAGGGATGCGGCGAGCAGGCCAGCGGCCATGCTCATCCAGGTGCGGCGATGTGTTCTCATGCTTGTGGTCTCCATTGAAAAAAGGGGTGAAAGGGGTGAAAGATCAGACCAGTTCATGCGTCTGTAGGGGTTGAAAAGAAAAATGCTCGCCCTGGCGGTGGACCCAACCACCATGGGGGCGACCAAAATGGGCTGGAAAAAGGCAAGCCCCACGGTCAGCACAGTGTTCCAGCAACCGCATTCGGCTGGCGATGGCGATGTCTTGCAATTCGCAGAAACGGCTGTTCCAAGTGGGTTCATATATTTGCATGGGCTGGTGCAAGGCGTCCCCGGGAAAAACCGCGCAGCGGTGCCCATCGTCCAGCATGACCATCATTTGGCCTTGGGTGTGCCCCGACAAATCGTGCATGCGCAAGCCGGGAATGATTTCCGCGCCATCATCGGCCAGCTCGTGCAAACCGGCTTGGACAATAGGCACAACACTGTCTTCGATCACGGCTTGGTTTTCGGGCAATCGCTGGAGCCCTTCACCACCGGCCGACCAGTGTTTGAACTCATGTTGGCCAAAAATATATTTGGCATTGGGAAAGGTGGGCGTCCATGCGCCGTTGCGCCACTGCGTGTTCCAGCCCACGTGGTCCACATGCAGGTGGGTGTTGATCACCAGCGTGACGTGGTGCGGCTGCACGCCAGCCAGCGCCAACTGCTGCAGATAAGGCTTGTTGAGTTGGTGAAACCTTTCAAACAGCGGCAAAGCGCGCGATTTGCCGTTGCCGCAACCGGTATCGATCAAGATCACATGATCTTCTGTGCGTATCAGCCAAGAGTGCATGCTTGACATCAGCTTGCCACTGGCCGCATGCCAAAAGCCTTCGCCCGAGAGCAGTGGCTGCGTGGCCAGTATTTCTGAGGTGTATTCAGGAAATAAAAAAGCAGGATCAAACCCTGGCGTGAGCATTTCTTCGATGCGAGACACGCTGAAGCGGCCAAATTGAAAAGTCTGCGGCATGGCTCAGTGCACCGTTTCCATGTCGTGTGCCAAGGCACAGCGGCGCAAGGTGCGTTTTTCGTTGGGATCAAAGTCGGGTCTGGCATGTTGCAGCAAAAGATTGTCCCAAATGATCAGGTCGCCAACTTCCCAGGCGTGGCTGTAAATATGCGCGGGATCGGCAATATAGGCGTTTGCCTGGGCCATCAACTGCTCTTTCTCCGGCGTTGATAAAGGGCCGACCAAGGCTTTACCGGTGGCTTGGCTGGTGGTCAAAATTTCTTTCTGAGACCAGGGATGACGCGAAATCGCCGGATGCAACTGACTGACAGTGATTTTGTGGACCTTTTGGTTTTGCTGCTCACCGTAGTCAACGCTGTCGTAATCAAAGGTGTGGAGCACTTCATGTTTTGAAAGCGCATGGCGCATGGGTTGCGTCATGCGCTGAAAGGCACTGTGCGTGTTGGCAAACAATGTGTGGCCACCACGCAGCGGCACATCAATGGCGAACAGCATGATGGCTTTCATGGGGTGCGGGAAAAAATACTGATCAGAATGAAACTTGAGCTCGCCTTTACCAAACGTACCGTCTTGCCGCGTGTTTGACACATAGGTGACGTCCTGGGTGGTTTGTTGAATGGGCCCTTGGCGAGAAAATTTTCCAAAAATAGAAGCAAACGCGGCTTGTTGCATTTCGTTGATGTGCTGATGCTTGAAAAGCAGCAAGCCATGTTCGTGCAAAAGTTGCCGCATCAACCCGTGGTCTTTGGCGTCCACGCCCAATGACAAATCCATGTCATGCACCAGCAGGCCGAGTTGAGGTGAAAGAGGCGAATGAATCAGCATGGATATAAAAATGGACTGCTTCGATTCTGAATGTATTGGCCATCCACAGAGGCTGGGGTAAACACTTAAATGGCAAACCACGTCGGGCACTAGCATCGGTGATTATTGCTTGAAGGGCTTTATTTTGTCTTTGACCATTGCAGAAAAAATACTGGCCCGCGCCAGCGGCCAAAGCCGGGTGAGCGCGGGTGACAACATCCAAGCCAAGCCCGACTTTGTTGTGGCCTATGACTTTCCTGGCTACACCGACGTCATCTTTAAACAAATGAAAGATGAGTTTGGCCTCTCCGGTGTCAAAGACCCCAAACGTTTCGCATTGTTCATTGACCACATGGTTCCTGCGGTCACTCCGCAAGAAGAAGAACTGCACCAAAACACACGCGATTGGGGAGCCATGGCCCAAGTTCCGGTCTACGAGCGAAAGGGGATCGGACATCAAGTGGCCTCGGAGCTGGGATATGCCACACCTGGCGCCTTTGTGGTTCACTTTGATGGGCATATCTCGCAATTGGGCACATTTGGCACGCTGGCCATGGGCGTGCGCAGGCACTTGATTGAGTCTTTTGTGAATGAAAAAATCCGAATGGCGGTGCCTGCCACCACTCGGGTCGATTTGGTGGGTCAGTTGCAGCCGGGTGTCATGGCGCGGGACGTTTTCCATCATGTGGTGCGTGTGCTGGGTCCGGCAAGCTGTCGGTTTCAGGTGCTGGAGTTTGGTGGCGAGGCGGTTGCAGAGATGGGCATAGACGCACGCCAAACGCTCACGTGCTTGGCCATGTTCACCGGTGCAGTCACGGCCATCATCAACCCCGATCAAGTCACCTTGCCGTATGCGAAAGAGCGCGCACGCTTGAGCATCGAACCTTTGTACTCAGACCGCAATGCCATCTATGCAGCGCGCCACACCATTGACATCACGCAGTTAGAGCCTGTGGTAGTCATTCCCCCAAGCCCTGCGAACACACGCAACCTGACAGATCATTTGGGTTTGTCGGTTCAGGTGGGTTATTTGGGATCATGCGCTTCAGGTCGATTGGAAGATTTGCGTGCAGCGGCACAAGTTCTGCGGGGGCGCAGTGTCAAGCCGGGGTTTCAATTGCATGTGGTGCCCACAAGCCAGGAGATCATGCGACAAGCGGCCCAAGAAGGCTTGCTCACCGACTTGATTGCTGCGGGGGCATTTGTCTCGTCGCCCTCTTGCGATTACTGCTTTGGGCGGTTGGGTGTGATGAGTGCGGGTCAGCGAGCTGTGTCCACAGGCACGCTCAATGTGCGTGGGCGCATGGGCAGTACAGATTCAGAGATATTCATCGTCAACGCAGCTGCGGTCGCCGCTGCTGCCATAGAGGGTCAAATTGCAGATCCTCGCCCCTACCTGAGGTGATGCCATGAGCTTGCCTGTGATCCGCGGCCGCGTGGCTTTTGTATTTGAGGAAATCGATTTTGATGTCGACCAAATCATCGGGGTTAAAAATATCAAGTTGAGGGACCCCGCAGAGTTGGCGTCAGTGGCGATGCAGGCATATGACACAGATTTCGCCGCACAAGTGAAAAAGGGTGATGTGCTCGTGGGGGCCATGAATTTTGGCTACGGCCATCCGCACTATCCGCCGATGATTGGCATGCGTCATTTGGGTATTGCCGCGGTGCTGGCAGAGAGCTTTTCGCCTGGCTATTGGCGAGGCGAAGTGGCCATGGGCTTCCCCCAAATTGCGTGCCCGGGTATTTTGAAGTTTGTCAACCGGTGGGATGAATTGGAAGTGGATTGGGCAGCGCACCAAATCATCAACCATACCAGCGGTAAGCGTCTTGATTTTGAAGTTTGGTCAGAAAGCGATCGCTTGATGATTGAGGCTGGTGGCGTACTGGGATATTTGAAACACATTCGACAAGAGGAATCCTTATGAATAAAAGCAGGGCAGAGTTTGCGCATTCATTGCGCCAGGGGAAAACCGTTTGGGCGGCCGGTGTATATGACGCCTTGTCAGCCAAATTGGCTGAAGCCGCAGGTTTTCCTGCGCTGATGACTTCGGGTTTTGCGGTATCGGCCAGCTTGTTGGGGCAACCCGATGTGGAGGTCTACACAATGACCGAAAACCTGTCGGTGGCCCGCAATGTGTCCAATGCGGTGAGCATTCCCGTGGTGGCCGATACAGATACGGGCTATGGAAACGCCATCAATGTGATGCGCACCGTGCGTGAGTTTGAACAAGCAGGACTGAATGCCTTGATCTTTGAAGACCAAGAGGTCCCCAAGCGCTGTCCTGCGGCTGCGGCTGCCATTGAGATTTTGCCCGTCATGGAAAGTGCCGCCAAGATTCGTGCAGCCGTTCGTGCGCGACTCGACCCTAACCTCATCATCGTTGCCCGCACCGATGCATTGACAGAGGTCGAAGCCATAGAGCGCGCAAAAATTTACGTGGAGGCTGGGGCTGACTTGATTCAACCCATCAGCCGTTGCTTTACTTCCATAGATGGTTTGCGCCGATTGCGTCAAGCTTGCGGTGTGCCTTTGTCACTGCAACTGCTGGGCTGGCTGGAAAAGGATTTGACCACCGATCAAATACAAGAGGTTGCCGGACTGGCGGTCTATCCATTGGTGGGATTGTTCACAGTCACAGAAACACTGAAACAAAACTATGCGCAGTTGTGGAAGTCCAAGTCTGTGCATGGCTTGCCGCAACCGATGACCAACATGACCGAGTTTAAAAAAATGATTGGCTTTAGCGAAATTGAAGCACTGCAATCGATGTTTTTACTCGGTAATTTGCCCAAAAAATAAGCAAGACCATGGGCTTAAAAAAAACACGCCACGCTGACTTCTCCGATACCGAGCCCATCACCAGGCAATTGATCAAAGGGGCATTAAAGACACTGCAAAAAGAGATGGAGTCTTTGATAGAGAGAACGGCCATGTCGCCCTTTATCAGAGAGAAAAAAGATTTTTTCTCCGGGGTATTTGATGCCCAGGGTCAACTCATCGTTGGGACCAACATCCCCGTTTTTGGAGACTTGATACGGCCCTTGTTTGAGCATTTCGCATTGCACGAAATTTTTGATGGGGATATATTTTGGTACAACGATTGCTATGCATCCCATGGTGGGGTTTCGCACACACCTGACCAGGTTTTCGTGACACCAGTTTTCGTCGAAGCAAACTTGGTCGGATTCGTTCAGTCTTGGGCGCATTTTTCAGATGTGGGCGGGATGCGTCCTGGCTCCTTATCACCCGATGCCACCAGCATTCACCAGGAGGGGACCATTGTTCCTCCCATGAAGTTGTATGCAAAGGGCGTATATAACGAAGACGCATTCAGAATTTTTCAAAGAAACTCACGCTATCCGCAAATGGTGTTGGGTGATACACGTGCTTGTGTCGCTGCAGTTCGCTTGGGGCACCAAAGACTGCTGGAAATATGCCAACACCATGGTCAATCGACAGTTCTAAAGACGTTCGCTTATCTGATCGAGGAGACCGAGAGATTCATTCTCAAGAAACTACGGTCGCTGTTCCCGCCGGGCAAATATTCGTTCACTGATTTGGTGGACACGGATGGACATGGCAACGGCCCATTTGCAGTGGCCTTGGACTTGATTTCTGATGGAAAAAATTTCCGTTTGGATGGCAGTCGCAGTTCGGATCAATCTCCGGGTGCCATCAATTATTTGATGCATCCGGATGTACCTTGCATGGTGTTTGGTATTTATCTTCTGGCAGATGAGCCGCATGTCATGCTCAATCAAGGAGCCGTGCATGCGTTTAAATCTGTCACCACGCGCGAAGGAAGTATTTTGCAACCGCGCTACCCGGCGGCGCTGGGGCAAAGAGGCGTAACGCTGGTTAGATTGATCAGCGCATGCTTGGGTTTATTGGGGCAAGCCACCAATGGGCAATCCGTGGCTGCCAGCAATGTGTACGGTTTGTACTATCTGAGAGGCGTCTCTGAGAACAAAGAGCCTTTCCTCTTGACCGATGGCGTGGCTGTTGGCAATGGTGCGCGCAACCACGCTGACGGAATTGACGCCGTGTACTTTGTGGCGCAAGAAAACTACCCGGCTGAATTTTTGGACATGTCATACCCTGTTCGCTTGTTGCGATATGAAATCCACATGGACTCGGGCGGTGCAGGCTTTTGGCGGGGTGGCACAGGCGTTGTGCGCGAGTTTGAGTTGCTTGCTGATGAGGCTGTATTGTCCAACCGAATCGATGCCAATGACCATCCGCCTTGGGGTTTGAATGGCGGAAAAATGGGCGGCATCGGTCGGTGTGTGATCAATCCTGGTCGGGCCAACGAAGTCATCCTTGCGCCCATGGCCGACGGAACGGTGCTCAAGCGTGGTGATGTTTTCCGCATGGAGACAGGCGGAGGTGGGGGATGGGGCCATCCCTTCGATCGTGATCCAGAAACCGTTCGTTCTGATGTGTTGGGTGGTTTTGTGAGTGTGCCGCAGGCGTTGAGCGAATATGGTGTCGTCTTAGATGGCGAAACCTTGGCGGTCAATGTCGCCGCAACCCAAAAAACGCGTCAACAGATGCGTCCGAAAAGCAAGATGTTTCATCGCCATGGATACCACAGCATTTTGGACACCCACGTCTGAGTGGCCATTGGTGAAGTCAAATGAATAAAACAAAACCAAATTCGACAGTGATTGGGATAGACATTGGGGGCACATTCACCGATATCGTCACCATGAATTCATCAAATGGCGAGTTGCACCTCCAAAAAGTCCCCACCACACCCAAAGACCCATCGGTTGGATTTGTGCAAGGTATTGCGCAAGTGTTGAGCGAACAAGCGGTTGGTGTTGGCGCTGTATCGCATATTTTTCATGGCACAACGGTTGCGACCAACTTGATATTGGAGAGCAAAGGAGCCGATTTACTGTTGATCACCAACAAGGGGTTTCGACACGTTTTGGAAATTGGGCGGCATGACATTCCACGCAAAGAAAATATGTTTTCATGGGTCAAGCCCAAACGACCTGTTCATCCTAAGCATATTTATGAAATATCGGGGAGGATGAATTTTGATGGCAGCCCGTTGGCCCCAATCATTGACAGCGAAATAAGTGAGATCACTCAAAAAATCAAGGCATCCAAGCTCAAGTCGGTCGCCATATGTCTATTGCATTCATATGCCAACCCCGTGCATGAAAAACACGTTCGCTCTTTGTTGCTTTCCGCCGACCCTGAACTGCATATCTCTGTTTCGTCAGAGGTTCTTCCGGTGTTCAGGGAGTATGAGCGGACCATGGCCACCATCCTCAATGTGTATGTGATGCCCGCCATCACGTCGTATGTGGGGAAACTGGAGGATCGTTGCCAGCAGATGGATGTGCGCGCACCCATTTTTTTGATGAAATCCAGTGGTGGCGTGACCAGCACCAACGCCGCTAAACGTGAGCCGATACAAACCGTTTTATCTGGTCCCGCTGCCGGTGTGATTGGGGCATCACACGTTGCCAAATTGGCGGGCCTTTCCAATGTCATCACGATTGACATAGGGGGAACATCGGCCGATGTTTGCCTGATACAACAAGGCGCGCACGCCGTGACGGGGCGAGGTCGAATAGGAGATTGGCCACTCAACACACCCATGATAGACATCACGACCATTGGCGCGGGTGGTGGGTCTTTGGCAAAGGTGACGGCCGATGGCCAACTTCTTGTGGGTCCAGAAAGTGCCGGATCGGTGCCAGGGCCTGTGTGTTACGGCAAAGGGGGCAAACAGCCCACGGTGACCGATGCCAATCTGGTGCTTGGGCGTTTATGCCCGAGCTTGCTCAACGACGACTTTATCCTGGACACAAAGTCGGCTCAAGCAGCCATCCAATCGAAAATTGCTGATCCGCTGGGTCTGACAGTGACGCAGGCAGCCCAAGGTATCTTGGACATCGTAGACCACGCCATGGTTGGTGCTTTGCGATTGGTGACAGTTGAGCGCGGTTTGGACCCGCGCGATTTTGCGCTCTTGCCCTTTGGTGGTGCGGGCCCCGTTCACGGTGCTTCATTGGCCAGGCTATTGGGCATCACCACGCAAATCATTGCGGCGCATCCTGGGGTTTTATCAGCCTATGGTTTGCTCAATGCAGACTTGCGCAGTGATTTTTCACGCACTTTCTTTTGCCCCGATCCGTTCAAAAGTTTGAAAGCGATCAAACAGGTATTCACTGAATTGGACAAACAAGCAACCCACTGGTTTTCACAAGAATCTATCCCGCTGCCACAGCAAAGGCTTTCATGGGCTGCAAGCTTGCGTTATGCACATCAAGGATTCGAGTTGACCGTTCCTTGGAATGACGCAAAGAAAACATCGGCGTCGCTGACTACAGTCATGGAATCGTTTCATGCGCTGCACCAAAAGCTTTATACATTCAACCAACTGGATACCCCCGTCGAGTTGGTGACACTGCATGTCACTGCTACAGCTGCGTTTCAGCGGCCCGATGCGCCAGCGAAAATTAAATTTAGCCGAAAACCGCCCGAGATGTCAGGGCAGCAAAAGATGTTTGCTGATAAAAAATGGCATGTGGCACCCGTTTATCACCGCACCAAGCTTCTGCCAGGCGCCCAATTACTCGGGCCCGCCATCATCAAGCAACTCGACACCACCACAGTGGTGTTGCCTGGCCAGAAGGTCAAAGCACACCCCAGCGGCGCACTCATCATCAAAGAAATTTAACCATCAACAACTGGAGATCAATCATGTTTCATCATCGCTTTAAATATCTCTTACTCGCAAGCCTTTTGGGATGCGGCGCCACGGTGGTGCAAGCACAGAATGCATTGCGTTTAGGTGTTTTGAACGACAAGTCCTCCATATACGCAGATTTGACGGGCTCGGGTTCTGTTTCTGCGGCACAAATGGCGATCGACGATTTTGGTGGCCGGGTATTGAATCGCCGCATTGAGATCGTTACGGCCGACCATCAAAACAAGCCAGACATTGGCTCGAGCATTGCCAGACGTTGGATCGAGTCCGAGCAAGTCAAGGTCATCATTGATGTGCCCACATCCTCTGTGGCTTTTGCAGTGCAGGAGATCACCCGAAACTTGAAAACGCCATTTTTAATATCTGGTGCGGCATCTTCTGATCTCACGGGGAAAGCTTGCTCTCCCATGACTGCACACTGGACTTATGACACATATGCACTTGCTGCGGGAACAGCGCGCGGTATCGTTCAGGCTGGTGGAAATTCATGGTATTTTTTGACGCAAGACAATGTGTTTGGCCACGCATTGCAACGTGATGTGAGTCGCTTTGTGGAAGAGGCAGGCGGGAAAATTGTTGGAGTTGTTCGGCATCCCCTGAACAGTTCTGACTTTGCATCATTTCTGATGCAGGCTGATACAGCCAAGCCCAAGGTGTTGGCCCTGGCCAATGCCGGAAGTGACTTCACCAATGCAATCAAGCAGGCTTCAGAGTTTGGCTTGGTCGCAAAGGGTATCAAAATGGCTGGCATGAGTGTCACCATCAATGACATTCATTCTCTGGGGCTTAAAACAGCGCAAGGTGTTCAGTTCATCACCCCCTTTTATTGGGATTCGACTCCAGAGACCCGTCAATGGTCACGGCGATTCTTTGAAAAAGAGAAAAAAATGCCTAACCACATTCAAGCCGGTGTGTATGGCGCTGTCATGCATTACTTGCAGGCGGTCAAGGCCAGCGGCTCAGACGATGGCCAAACCGTCATGGCACAAATGCGCAAGACACCCATCAATGATTTTTTCACCAAGAACGGCTATATCCGTGAAGATGGAAGAGTGATGCGGGACTTTGCGCTGATGGAGGTGAAGTCACCTGACGAATCCAAAGCGCCTTGGGATTATTTCAAGATGGTCAAAATGTTGACGCCCAATGAAACCGCCATCCCCATCAAAGACAGTGAGTGCGCCCTGATCAAGAAGTAACCATCTAAAACTGAACAAAGCCCAGAAAAGGCATTTGCTTGCTTCCTGGAAGCCGCCAAGCAAGGCATGACACAAGCCATCTACAAGGTGGGCATGGCTTATCTGTGGGGCGAAGGGGTGGCGAAGGACATCCCCGCAGGGGCGCGGTGGCTGCGCATGGCGGCCACCGATGGGCACGGCCT
>Ga0214919_10003190_pt1 | contig 25041 bp, 17 predicted proteins | sample LL1503_MetaG_FD_177994 | JGI IMG/M metagenome (GOLD analysis project Ga0214919, IMG submission 177994) | Freshwater microbial communities from Lake Lanier, Atlanta, Georgia, United States - LL-1503 | ecosystem: Environmental > Aquatic > Freshwater > Lake | place: USA: Georgia | collected... | reverse complement strand
GGAGCTTAGAGCTCTCGCAGAGGTTTATGCCTTGATGATTTTTTTCAAAGAGGATGAGGCGGACGAATTCACTTTGCCAATCGCGGCGGCAGAGGCTTGGCAAACTTGGTATGCCAGCACGCCCGACACGCCCTGCATTGCCATTTGCTCTACGTCACAAGGCGACCCCGAATGCAAAGGTTGTGGCCGTACTTTTGAAGAAGTTCAATATTGGACAGAAATGAGTCCAGGTGAAAAAAGATCTGTTTGGCGTCGCATCACGGTGGATGGCAGTTCATGGCGATTCAATCGCTATGCAGAGCGTGCCGCAGAAGTTCGCAGCTTGTCCCGCGCTGCGGCAGAGGCACAAGTGCCGCTAGGCTTTAGCAACTGAGTTACTTCCAGCGCACCACTTCAAGGTGCACGCTGTCTTTTGAATTGCTCAAAGTAAGGGCCCCCTCTTGCACCGTTGCTTGCAACTGCATGCTGCGCTCTGCCAACTTGGCCAAGGCCTGGCTGGCTTCTGTGGGCACGCGCCAGACCTGCAGTTTTTCCATGCGTGTGAGCTTGTTTTCAATACCGCGCCACCAAACTTCAGCAGCATGGTTAAAGCAATAGACCATGACGGCATCGGCTTTTTGACAAGCCTTGTTCAAGGGTTTGTCTTCGGGCTGACCGACTTCCACCCACAAGCGCGTTCGCCCCGTGAAGTCTCGCAAAGACAAGTCGGGATCATCGGGATCGGACAAACCCGAGCCAAAAGCCAACACGCCATCGCCATTTAAATCGGCTTGTAATTTGTAGGCGTTGAGGGCCAACGCCAACAGGCGAATCATCATGCGCTCGTCGGTTTCGCTAGGGTGACGCGCCAGTGTCAGAGCATGGTCAGCGTAGTAGCTATTGTCAATGTCGGCTATGGAAAGATTGACTTTGTAGATCGTTGACTTGAGGGCCATTGGGTGTGAACTCGATGAGGCCTGATTAAACGCGTCGGGCCAGCTCAATGGCTTTGCCAATGTAGCTGCCAGGGGTCATGGCCAACAATCGATCCTTTTCTGCTTGGGGAATTTCAAGCTGGCGAATGAGCCCGTGCAAGGCTTCAGCTGTGACAGTCTTTCCCCGAGTGACTTCTTTTAATTTTTCGTAAGCGCCTTGCACACCATAGCGCCGCATGACGGTTTGAATAGGCTCTGCCAAAACTTCCCATGAGGCTTCTAAATCTTGCGCCAAGGCCTCTTCGTTCAACTCCAGTTTTTTCAAGCCTGTCATGAGCGACGCATAGGCCAAGGCGGTGTAGCCAAGTGCCACACCCATGTTGCGCAACACGGTGGAGTCGGAGAGGTCGCGTTGCCATCGGCTGACAGGTAATTTTTCTGACAAGTGTTTGAGCACGGCATTGGCCAAACCCAAATTGCCTTCTGCATTTTCAAAGTCGATGGGGTTGACCTTGTGGGGCATGGTGGACGAGCCAATCTCGCCCGCTTTCAAGCTTTGCTTGAAATAGCCCAAGCTCACATAACCCCAAATGTCGCGCGACAAATCAATCAAGATGGTATTGGTGCGTGCAATCGCGTCAAACAACTCGGCCATGTAATCGTGCGGCTCAATTTGAATGCTGTAAGGCTGAAATGACAAACCCAATCCCCAATGTTCTGCAGAAGCACCGGCCTCTGTTGACTCTGGCATTTCAACGACAGACTTTGAAAAAGCTTCCCAATCAAAATCGGGCCAAGCTGAAAGGTGTGCGTTGTAATTGCCAACTGCGCCATTCATTTTGGCTTTGAGTGGCACAGCCGCAATTTTCTCGCGCGTGTTGCGCAATCGAACCACCACGTTGGCAAACTCCTTGCCTACGGTGGTAGGGCTAGCAGTCTGGCCGTGCGTTCGGCTTAACATGGGCACCGCGGCATAGGCATGCGCCATGCTTCGCAATTGCGCAATCACTTCATCGAGCGCGGGCAAGATGACTTTCTGCCTTGCCCCTTTGAGTTGCAAGGCATGGCTGGTGTTGTTGATGTCCTCGCTGGTGCACGCAAAATGCACAAACTCCGACGCCTGCTCTAGCTCGGGACGGTCTTTGAATTTGGATTTGATCCAGTATTCAACCGCTTTCACATCGTGGTTGGTGATCTTCTCAATGTCCTTGATGGCCAATGCATCTTGCTCAGAAAACTGCGTGACCAAGCCGGTCAAATAGCGCCTTGCACCCAAGGAGAGGGGTTTGAACTCTTTAAAACCCGCATCCGACATGGCCATGAACCATGCAATCTCAACTTGCACACGGCGATGCATATAGCCTTGCTCGCTCATGAGAGGCCGCAAGGCATTGAGTTTGTTGGCGTAACGACCGTCCAACGGAGAAAGTGCGGAGATGGGAGAAGAAGTCATGACCACATTGTAAGTTCTCGCCCTTACAAGCAAACACCTTTTGGATTCCTCTAGAATACTGGACTGTAAGCCCTGCTTTTTGACTCTTTTAGACAAGAACAAACCATGAAATTGATCGGTTCACCTACCAGCCCCTATGTGCGCAAAGTCTGCATCGTGATGGCAGAAAAAAAATTGGACTACCGCATGGTGGCAGAAGATGTTTGGTCTGCCAACACCACCATTCATGCCTCTAACCCCTTGGGCAAGGTGCCTTGTTTGGTGCTGGAAGGTGGTGAGGCCGTTTTTGACTCCCGCGTGATTGTGGAGTATCTGGACACGCTGTCTCCAGTTGGCAAGTTGATTCCCGGCAATGGCCGCGAACGCGCAGAAGTGAAAACGTGGGAGGCCTTGGCCGATGGTCTACTCGATGCCGCCATCTTGGCTCGCATGGAGGCCTCATGGGCTCATCGCCCCGCAGAGCAACGCAGTCAGGCTTGGATTGACCGTCAGCTTGGCAAAATAGCCGAGGCTTTGCGCGCCATGTCTCAAGGCTTGGCAGACAAGCCCTACTGCTCGGGCGCACACCTTAGTTTGTCCGACATTGCGGTTGGCTGCGCGCTGGGCTATTTAGACTTCCGCTTCTCCAGCATTGCATGGCGAGACAAGTACCCCAACCTTGACAAACTGCACGAAAAACTCATGCAGCGTCAAAGCTTCATCGACAGTCTGCCCAAGTAATCAGCTGCTGTTGGCGCGCTTTTTAAGCCAGCGCATCAAGCCACCCACCCAAGGTAGTTTTTCGTAAAGCTCCTCGGCTGCGTCCCAATAATCTCGGTGCAAGGTGATGCGCAATTGATCATCCAAAACCAAGTGCGTGGTGCCCTTCACCACTTGCTCTGTGATGGTGTCAAAGCGTTTGAATCGGAACTTGAAATCCCAAGTCATAAAAGCTTGATGGCCGTCTACCACCTGCGCTGTGATGACAAAGCGAGGGTTCTCCAGAGACTCGTACATGTGCAGAAAAATCTGCTCGATGGCCTGGATGCCTTCTACCTGATTGAACGGGTCCTTGAACTGCGCCGTTGGACTGTAAAAGTTTTTCAGATGGGCCAAACTCTGCGGATTGAGATCCCCAAAGAATTGGGCAATTTGTGCAAATGTTTCGCGCTGGCTCATGATCAAAGTCCGGTAAATCGTCGAACCAACGCAAAGTAAACGCGGTAGGGCAACAAACGCATTAACTTTAACCAGCTTGTAAATCGCTTGGGGAAGTGAATGTCAAACAAGCCTTCTGACCAACCGGCCAACATGGCTTTCGCGGCCTCTTCTGGCGAAATCAGCGCAGGCATTTGAAAGTTGTTTTGTGCCGTCAGCGGCGTGGCGACAAAACCTGGGTTGATCACACTGACCCCAATGCCTTTGTCTTGCAAATCCATGTACAAGGTTTCAGCCACATGCGTGACCGCTGCCTTGGTCGGTCCATACGCCAACCCATTTGGCAAACCACGCCAACCCGCCACGCTGCTCACCAAACTGATGTGGCCATAGCCTTGATGCAAAAAAACAGGCAGCACGGCGTCTAAAACCCGCAGCATGCCGTTGTAGTTCACATCTTGGTGCCTCAGCATGTCATTCAAATCAAATTCTGTAGCGCGGTGTGCGCGGTAGTGTCCGGCGCAATACAGAACGAAGTCCAAAGGGCCACCCGCGGCAACTTGCCGGGCCACATATTTCACTTGCAAGGCATCGGTCACGTCCAATGACATTAACTCAACGGGCACGCCGTCTGTCTTGCAGGCTGCGGCCCAGTCGGACAAGGTGCCCAAATCGCGCGCCGAAACAAACACATGCGCCCCTGCTGCTTGCAATGCTTTTGCGCAAGCCAAGCCAATTCCGCTAGAAGCTCCAACCAACCAAACACGGCGACCTTGCCAATTCTGAATGGGCTGATTCATTGGGTCGCCCCATCTGCGCTTGGTGGGTGCACATGAAGCAGATGTGCTGTCGACGGGTGGTGTCATTTTGGCAGCCTGAAGACTCATGACTTGCCTCCGGTAGCAACAGGCTCGCGCCGCGTGAAAGACAAAGTGACTTCACCCAAGGAAATGCCCAGCTTGCTCATGACGGCTTTGTTCAACATCACTCGGTCGTCCATCAAATACATCCAATCGTCAAACTGAACATGCCAAACAGCGCCGTCGACGGGCAAGGCCAAGGTGTATTGCCATTGAAAGGCATTGCCTTTTATTTGACCCAAAGCCATGCCCACCACATCGTCAGCGCGGCCTTCGTATTTCCCATTGGGCAAGGCCTTCAAACGCCAGACTCTGCGTTGCTTGGTGCCGTCTGAATAGGTAAAGGCTTCATCCAACACGCCTTCATCACCTTGCCATTTGCAATCCATGAGCACCGTGAATCTTTTAACCACGCGACCGCTTCGATCGGTGAAGAGCCCCCATGCATCCACCGTACCGTTGAAGTACGTGCGCAAATCTAAGAGGGGTGTTTGTGCCGCATAGTCCGAAATTTGAGGTCCTGCACAAGCCGATAAAGCGAGCGCGCTGCCAGCCGCCAGGCTAACTGTGCTTGCGCGAGCGAGAAAAGGCGCGCTCAAACTTTGCGAAATATTTTGTAACCACAGACGTCGATTCATGAGTCACTCCTAGATGCCGGCTGCTCTGCCGACGGTTGAATCCAAAACACAAACAACACAGCCAACGCCAAAAGCTTCAGCACACAAGGCAAAACGCCATAGGCCAAAGACAAGGCCCTCAAACCTTCCGGCGTTTGAGTCCCTGGCGAGTAACCCCAAAAGGAAAGCAAGGGCAAACACAGCCCTGCGGCTAAAGCCAAGTTCAATTTACTGGTCAGATTCCACCAACCTAAATAAAGGCCTTCCGCACGGCCTCGATGTCCGAGTTTGTCAATCACTCGGTTCAACAAGGCTGCAGGCACCACAAGGTCTGCGCCTAGGGCGATACCCGATGCCAAGCAAACCGTCAGAAAAGCGATTTCATCCCCAGGGCCTAAAAAGCCAACGCTGCCAAAGCTCACGATGGCCAAAGCCATTCCAACAAACCACGCCTTTGCCAAACCCTTCGCACGCACAAGTTGGAGCCACAAAGGCAAGGAAAGTGCGCCTGACAAAAAGTAGACGCCCAAAAACAAGGGCGACATGGTAGCCGATGCCTGAATTTGATCTTCGATAAAAAACATGACCAATCCAGCGGGGACCGCACTGGCAATGCCATTTAACAAGAACACCCAAAGCAATTTGCGAAAACTGATTTGCTTCAGTGGCAAATAATTGTCCTTGTCCGTCAACTCAGTATCGCTGTCTTTTTGAATCCATGTTTGCGCTAGCACACGCGACCAAACCACAAGGCCCAACAGCAACATCAGGCCTAAGAAAGCTGTGGTTGAAAGCCAGCCAGCCATCACGGGCAATGCGCATGCAGTGACCACTCCCACCAAACCCGCCCCCTCGCGCCATGCCACGACCCTGCTTTGTTGGCTTGCGCTTCCACCCAGCCTAGAGGCCCAAGCTTGATGAAGAATGCTCAGCCCGCTGTAGGTGAGGTGGCACAAGGTAATCCAAACGCCAACCCAGATCACATAGGAAAAAGAGTCTGTGAAGGCGGGTGGGAAAAAGAGCGCTGCGAATGAAAGCAGCAAGCCAAGCGCATAGGCCAAGGCTACGCCCAACACACTCAAAGAAGAACGCGTGTACAAAGCATCGCTCAAGCGTCCCAGCATAGGGTCAACCACAGCATCTATCAGGCGACTGAACAGCAACACGGCCCCCAAACTTGTCAACGGCACAGCAAACTGGGTGGCATAGAAGTGCGGCAAATTCACATACATGGGCAAGGCTACAAATGCCAAAGGCAAGGCCAATAGGCCATAGCCCATGCTTTGCTTGTGCGTGATCTGGTCAAGCGCGCTCATAGGCCCTTCATCCAAGCTTGTCTCAAAGCGGGCGCCGAAGTTGACTCATGCAACCAAATTCCAAAAAACAGTTGCGCAAACAACGGGTCCTGTATGCGGCCAATCACTTTGTCATTCAAGAAAAATTCGGCGCCTGCGTTGGGGGCATAGACCGCTTGCAGCCGGTCTCCTTTTTGAACATTGGGGAATATGTCAAGCATGGCTTTCAGCCAATTACTTTCTTGCTCGCGAGAGAAGGGTCCTACTTTGCGCATTTCATCAATGGACTTTTTTGAAATGGATTCGCCCTCCAGATTCCTTAAGTAGGAAACCTCCAACACGAAGGCATGCGCCGAATAACTTGCCACAGAAAAGCCTGGTCGAACCCAAAGACGTGCGTCATATATGTCAAAACCCCAAACGCTCAAGCGTTGTTGGGAGGAGGGTTTGGCCCCAGGCAACAAGGCTGGCGAGGCATGCACCAAATTCAAAGTCAAGTGGCATGCGACCAAGCCCATGCCCCAAGAAAAAAACCGCTGACGGCGCACAGCAGACAACACGTCAATGCCTTTTCTGCAAGGTGAACTGAATGACATCGGTGTTGGCTTCATCAAATGCGGCCTCGCAATATGCCAAATAGAACTCCCACAAACGCAGGAACTTGGTATCGAATCCCAATTTCAAAACTTGCGCCTCTTGCGCCATGAAGTCGTGGCGCCAGCGCCTTAATGTTTCTGCGTAGTCGGGCCCAAACTTCAACTCGTCGATCACCTCTAAGCCAGCCAAGCGGGCTTGTCTTCTGAACTCAGATGGACTGGGCAAACACCCGCCAGGAAAAATATACTGTTGAATAAAGTCTGTTGACTTCATATAGCGATCAAAGAGCGCATCGTCAATCACAATGCTTTGAATGCAGGCTTTACCGCCGGGCTTCAATTGTTGGCTCACGGTTTGAAAGTAGGTTGGCCAAAACTCTTTGCCAACTGCTTCAATCATTTCAATCGAGCAAATGGCGTCATATGGGCCATCATCAATGTCGCGGTAGTCTTGCAAGCGCAAGTCTGTTTTTTCAGATTGACCATTCCACTTGATTCTCGCATTGGCAAAAGCCAGTTGCTCGGTCGACAATGTCACACCGCTCACACGGGCGCCAAAATCCATTGTGGCCATTTCAGCCAAAGCACCCCAACCACAGCCAATTTCCAGCACCCGCGATCCCACACCTACATCGGCCATGCGCAGTGCACGTCGAACCTTGGCGCGCTGTGCATCACCCATGCTTTGGCTGTAATCGCCTTCAAACAAGGCCGAAGAATAGTTCATTGTGCCATCTAACCAAAGCTCATAAAACGCATTCCCCAAGTCGTAATGCGCGTGAATATTTTTTTTGCTATTGGCCTTGTGGTTGCGATTGAGCAAGTGCTTGATGCGGTAGGCCATTCGTCCCCACCAAGTGCCAAAAATTAACTCGTCAACCACTCGTCTGTTTTGAATCATGACCCGCAGCAAGTCACTCAAAGAAGGCGTGCTCCAATCACCGGCAATGTAAGTCTCTGCAAAACCAATGTCGCCCGACTTCAAGCTGGCCGTGAAGACGTTCCAATTTTGCAGACTGATGGCAGCGTGGCGGGTTGAAGACTTGCCAAACACTTTGGTGCTGCGGTCGGGAAACTGAACCGTCAAAGTACCGTGTTCCATTTTTTCAAGCAATTGCAACACTTTGCGAACAGCCATGGGCGCAGATTGAAGTTCGAATGAGGTGCTGGTTGAGGGACTGGTATTCATGATCAGCTGATTTTGGAAATAATTGTTGGTGGCGCTTGTCCGCGTGAAACCAATTCAGGGGGTGGTTCTGGCTTGGTAAAGAAAGGTACGCGTTTAAGCCAAAGCAAAAGGGCATGCCAGTGAATACGAAGCATCACGGCCAATGTGAAAAGGGGATAGCGCCAAAAAGTGCGCCAAATTTCTTCGCGTGTGGCAGGCACCAGTGCGCCGCTGATGCTGGTTTGAATCAAGGGGCCGTTGTCATCGCTATGGTCAACACGTGCGATGATGCGCTCAACGTCCGCTTGAAACGTTCGCATGAACCGGAATTCATATTGACCTTTGACATCACAAAAAGGCGAAACATGAAAAATCTTGTTGGCATGTTGGGTACGGCCAAATTTAGGTTCGGGCAACAAATAGCAATGACGTTCACCAAAGGTGTTGTGAACTTCAGCCAATATAGCGGCCAGCGTATTGTCAGTTCTATGGCAATACCAAAAGCTCACGGGCTTGAAGGTATATCCCAACACTCTGGGAAATGTTTGCAGCCAAATTTCACCTAGGGCATCATGGATGTTTTCACTTGCAAGCCGCTCTTCGATCCATGCCAGCGCACCACCGTTTTGGGGTTGGCGGCCATCGCCATGATCGGCATCAAAAAACGACAACAGGCCTGATTTGTTGATGGCCAATTCAGTTTGATTTGATGTGGCATTTTTTAAAGTAATTTGGGCCAAGTCTTGCAAATGCCTCATCGGTAGCATCAAGAAATAGGCGCTGTAATCAAAGGCATGACGCGTCGGGCGCAAGCGAACGTGGCGCACTTGACCATGGCCTAAGAGCACGCCACCTGTGGTCATTCATTGACCTTTTTGAGCAGCTCTCTGGCCACGGACAAACCTGATTTCAAACCATCTTCATGAAAGCCATAACCAAGCCATGCGCCTGCGTACCAGGTACGTTGTCGGCCTTGAATCTGGTGCAAGTGTTGTTGCGCATCAATGGCCGGCAAGTCAAACACAGGGTGCGCATACTCCATGGTTTGAATGATTTTTTGAGGGTCAATCCTTTGCGTTGGATTGAGCGAAACCACAACCGCTTGAGAGTACGGCAAGGGCTGCAATTTGTTCAACAAATAGTGCAAGCACACTCTGCTGTTTTCTTGCTGATGGTTTTCTCCGCGCACGTAATTCCATGCCGCCCAGGCCTTCTGCCTGCTTGGCAATACTTTTTCATCGGTGTGCAAGACGGCCACGTTCTCTTGGTAACGGATGGCAGACAAGCATTTCATCTCGTCTTGGCTCGGCGCTCTGAGGAGGCGCAAGGCTTGGTCCGAATGCGTGCACAACACCGCTTCGTCAAAGCGTTCAGCATGGTTTTCCGTCATCACACGCACCCCGTCTGCGTCGCGTTCGATCATTTGGACGGGCGTGTTCAATCGCTTGTCGGCAATGCCGCTCACGATTTTTTCTACATAGTGCCTTGAGCCGCCCTTGACTGTGAACCAGCGCGGGCGATTGCTCACTTGTATCAACCCATGGTTGTGACAAAACCGAATCATGGTGGCCACTGGAAAGGCCAACATTTGATCGGTTGGGCAACTCCAAATGCAGCCCATCATGGGTAAAAAGTACCAATTCTGAAAGGCTTCGCTGAAGCGATGCTGTTTTAAAAATTCAGAAAGTGGCTGCCGCATTTCACTTTCTGCTTGCTGCTCGGCAATGCGCGTACAAAGTTTGTTGAAGCGCAAGACGTCATACAGCATTTTTAAAAATTGCGGCCGAACCAAGTTGCGCCGTTGTGCAAAAACGGTGTCTAAATTGCTACCGCTCCACTCCAAGGCCTCTTGCCCCCAGGCTTTTGGAGCTTGTACAGAAAAAGACATGTCTGACAAGGCTGTTTCGACACCCAAGGCTTCAAACAAACTGATCAAGTTGGGGTAGGTTCTTTCGTTAAACACCAAAAACCCCGTGTCCACGCCGTATGTGACCAAACCTTTGTCCGTGGGCAACGTGATGTCCACGGTATTGGCATGACCACCAAAGTAGGCGCCGGCTTCAAACAGTGTGATATCGGCTTGACCTTGAAGGCTGTGCGCAACAGCCAAGCCAGAAATGCCCGAGCCAACAATGGCAATCTTTTTGTACTTCAAGATGTCGCTCTTTCTGTGGGGTCCAACTCTTCCTTCTTTTCAAGACTCAGGAAGCTTTTTGCGCGAGGCTTTTCTCAATGGCTTGCACCAAGCTTTTGCTTTCTGGGCTTGTCATGCTGTTGTAACTGTCAATCAACTTGCCATCGCGTCCAATCAAGTATTTGTAAAAATTCCACTTGGGCCTTTGACCTGGGTCCTGCGCCAACTGTTTGAAGAAGGGCGAGGCTGCATCACCCGTGACGGCTGTTTTTGTGAACATCGGAAATTTCACACCAAAGGTGTTTTCGCAAAAATCGGCGATGTCTTGGTTGTTGGTTTTTTCCTGAGCAAAGTCATTGGAGGGAAAGCCCAAAACCACCAAGCCTTTGTCTTTGTATTGGCTGTAGATTGATTCCAGACCCTTGTATTGCGGTGTGAAACCACAATAGCTGGCTGTGTTGACCACCAAAATCACCTTGCCACTGTATTGACACAGTGATTGCGGCTTTTCATCTTGCAGCCTTGGAAAGGTATGGTTCAGCAAAGTGGGGCAAGCCGCCGACTGCGCAGCAGTGGAGGTTGTCGACTGGGCCCAACTGGCAGAGATGGCCAGCATCCAAAGCACCGCGGCCAATGATTTGATGAGCTTGATGTTAAGCATTGAACTGTCCATTCTGTTTTGTGACTGAACAGTTTACTTCTATTTATTTAACTTGTCACGAGCTGTTTAGGCCTTCAGGCGTTCTGGGAAAACAGCCCTCCAAAGCGACAAGATAGCCTCTCTTTCCTGATGCAAGTCGGCTTGCGGCACTTGCGTTGGGGCTTCATTGAGACGCGCCTTGTGCTGTACGCGGCGCAGTTCACGGTAGGCCGATGATGCGTTAAGGCCTACGTTTTTGGACAGCAATCCTGCCGCTTCTGCGCGCTGGAGCAAGGCAATATTGCCCACATTGTCGGCCATTTCAGGGTGCGCACAGGCTTGCATCAGGACCAAATACTGAACTGCAAACTCGGCATCCACCATACCACCCGGACTGTGCTTCACATCAAAAAGGTCGTGCTTGATGGTGTGTGCCGTTCGGACCCGATTGCGCATGGTCACGATTTCAGACTTCAAAGAGGTTTCATCACGGGGTGCGCTGATGACGCTGCGTCTGACTTGGTTAAACCGACTTGCCATTTCTTCATTGCCCATCACAAAACGTGCACGCGTCATGGCCTGATGCTCCCACGTCCACGCAGTGTTGCTTCCTCTTTGCTGTTGATAATCCTCAAATGCAGCGAAAGTGGTTACCAACAAACCTGAGCTTCCATTGGGGCGAAGCGCCGTATCGATTTCAAACAAATCACCTTCTGAGGTTTTCACGGTAAACCAATTGATGAGCTTTCTGACAAAGGCGCCATAGGCTTCTTGCGCTCGCTCATCGGCGTCCTCATAAACAAAAACGATGTCTAAGTCGCTGCCATAACCCAGTTCTTTACCGCCTAATTTGCCGTAAGCCACAATGCCAAACAGCGGCACCTCACGGTGCCGGTTTTTCAAACACGACCAACACCATTCGGCGGTAATGCGCAAAACGGCATCGGCCATGGCACTCAAGTCGTCGGCCACTTGCTCCACGGTCAAGCGCCCCTCCACATCACGCGCCAAGGTTCTAAAAACCTCGGCATGGTGTGCACGCCGAAGCAAGTTCAACAAGTTCTCTTCATCGTCTTCGTGGGTTCTTTTTAAGGCGGCCCGTCGGGCCTGAAGCTCTGACTCAAAGTCTTGCGCCACAAACCTTTGTTGCAACATATCGCCATTGGCCAGTTCATCAATCACACCTGGATGCTGAACCAAATAGCGTGCAGGCCATTTGGCCGCGCCCAGCAAACGTAGCAATCTTTCATGGACAGAAGGGCGCTCTAGCATCATGGCCAAATAACTTTCGCGGCGCATCAAAGGCTCCATCCAGTCTGCCATTCGCACCACGGCATCCTCTTCGACTCGGCCTTCTTGGAGCCATTGCGCCGTGCGCTGCAATAGCCGCATGAGGCGGCCTCTTGCATCATCCCGAAGGCTTTTGACCTTGGGGCTGTCTTGCCAATGGACCAAGCGCGCTCTAGCCTCGCCCTGAAAAAGGTCTAACACCGCCTCTAGCTCGGGCCGCTCACGGGCGGCATCCGTCTGACAAGATTTGCATTGGCGATCACCCCCCAACAAGATGTCGAACTCATGTGCCACGATTTCGCGGTGCGCATCTAAATCGGTTAGGAAATCATGGCTCGCCGCATAGCCCATGGTGCACGCAATCCACTGCAAATCTGAATCTTGCGAGGGCAACACATGTGTTTGCTGATCGTCTAAGTATTGAATGCGATGTTCCACTTTGCGCAGAAACACATAGGCCTGGGTCAAAGCCTGAGCAGTTTCTGCGGGCATCAAACCGGCTTTGGCCACGCGCTGAATGGCATCGAGAGTGGGGCGCGTTCGCAGCTCTGGAAACTGGCCGCCCCGCACCACCTGCAACAACTGCACCGTGAATTCAATTTCTCGAATGCCGCCCCTTGAAAGTTTGACATCGTTGGCGCGCTCAGGGTGTCCTGCGCTTCTCTTGGCAGCGTGATCTCGAATTTGTTGGTGCAAGGTTCTCAAGGACTCAAATACGTTGTAGTCCAAATAGCGTCTGAACACAAAGGGCAAAACCACACTGCGAAGCTTGGTTGCAGAACCATTTTGGAGGGCACGTTTGGGTGCGATGACCCGGCTTTTCATCCAAGCAAAGCGCTCCCACTCGCGGCCCTGAACCAACAAATACTCTTCCAAAGCGCCCAAAGAGACCACGCTGGGTCCTGAGTTGCCGTTCGGCCGAAGTGCCAAATCCATTCGAAAAACAAAACCATGTTCAGTGGTCTCGCCAATCAAAGTGAAGAGCGCCTTAACGGCTCGGCTGAAATACTCTTGCACCGAAATTTTTCCTGCGCCCAGTGCGTTGCCAGCTGTTTCGCCATCTTCGTCGTACACATAAATGAGGTCGATGTCGCTCGAGACATTGAGTTCGCGAGCACCTAACTTGCCCATACCGACCACCCAAAACTCTGCTCTTTCGCCAGAGGCCAACAGGGGCGCTCCGTGGCGTTCATCTAAGTCCTGAAATGCCTGCTGACAGGCTTCGTCAAGGGCGATTTCCGCCAAGTGGGTCACCCCCAGTGTGATGGTTTCGAGTGGCGCATCTTGCTCACAATCCAATGTCAGGAGACGCGCCATGGCCCACTGGCGCAAGATACGCAAAGCGGGGCCTACACCGTAGCCTTGGCTGCGCAATTGTTGGTAGGCCTGATTTAAAAGCGCACGGTGCGGCACGCCGGATGGTAGGCTGGAAAAGACATTGGAATAGCGCCTTTGAAGCCTTTGGAAAAAACGCGAGCCTTCTGAGAGCGCAGGGGGGCGTTTTGAATCCATGTCTGGGTCTGTCGCAAATGGGCTTGTGGCGGTCATAATTCCCTGCCTAGGTCTTTATGTCCGTAACGTCATTCGAATGTTGAAGTTTTCTACCCTTGCCCAAGTTTGCAGCAGTGCCCTGCGCTTTGCCGCGTGGGTTTTGTTGGTGAGCGGCTTTGTTTTGGGCCTGGCGTGGGCTGCGTTGCATTTTTGGATTGTGCCTCGAATTGAAGACTTCAGGCCCAAATTCGAAAACTTGGCCACGCAAGCCATTGGGGTGCCGGTTCACATGGGCAAGTTGTTGGCCATTTCATCAGGTTGGATGCCAACTTTCGAAATCCATGACCTCAGTTTGCTGGACCCAGAGGGACGGCGCGCCCTCACGCTGCCCAAAGTTATTTTTGCCATCAGCGTTCAATCGGTGCTTAGGCTTGGCGTCGAGCAGTTGGTCATTGAATCTCCCACCTTGGACATTCGTCGGACAGCAAATGGCGACTGGCGAATTGCTGGTCTTGCCTTGAAAAAAGACAACTCACCCGACTCCGCTTTCGCTGACTGGGTTTTTTCGCAAAAAGAAATCCTTGTGCAGCATGGCACCGTGGTTTGGACCGACGAGTTCAACCCTTTAAACAGAGACAAGTCAACCGTGAATTTGAGTCGGGTGTCTTGGCTCTTGCGAAATACGGCACGCCATCATCAATGGCGACTAGACGCGGCACCCCCTTCAGGTTGGGGCGATCCCTTCATTTTGATGGGCGATCTACGCCGTGGCCTTTTATCGACACATCCAGGGCGAGTCAAAGATTGGAGTGGTCAGCTTCATGCTGAATTCTCAGATGTGAATCTGTCACAACTAGGGTCCCACCTGCCTTGGAAAGTCAACGCCACGCAAGGCCAAGGCGCCTTGCGCATGTGGCTTGATTTAAACCATGGCGACATTCAACAGGCGACTGCAGACTTGGTGCTAGAGAATGCCAAAGCGCAACTCAGCCCCGAATTGGAAAGTTTGTCATTCAAGAGCATTGCAGGGCGTGTATCGTTCAAACCCATGGCCAGTGGCTTTGATTTTTCAACCGAAGGTTTGCGTTTTGATACCTCCGATGGTTTGCATTGGCCGGGCGGTAACATCAGTCTTTCTTATGCAGAGGCTGACAAGGGCGCCAGCGCACAGGGCCGTTTTCATGGCGAAAAATTAGACTTGCTCTCACTTCGAAAAATTGCACTGCAATTGCCATTGCCTGAGCCGGCGCGACAAACTTTGCTGGAACACAAAGTCAGTGGTTTGGTCAATCCGCTGCACATCGAGTGGACCGAAAAATACACGGGCCAAGACAAAACGTACCAAGTCAATGCCGCCAACGGCCGCTTTGATAATTTCTATTTTGAAGGTGGAAAACCTGGCTCATCTTCCGAAAATTGGCCCGGCATTGAGAATGCAAACATCAGCTTTGACATGAATGCAGAAGGCGGCCATGTCAACGCCTCGATTCAAAAAGGGGCGCTTCAAATTAATCACATCCTTGAAGATCCGCGCATCCCCTTGGACAAACTGCAGGCCGCCATCAAGTGGCAGCAGCAAAAAAATCAACTGGTGGTTCCCGAATGGCAATTGAGCTTAAGCAATGCCGATTTGACGGGTGATTTCAAAGGCAGCTGGAAACCCAGCCCGCTTCCGAACAGTTTGGGTGTTTTGGATTTGCAAGGCAACATCCAACAAGGCGATGCTTCACGTGTTCATCGATACCTGCCTTTGAGCATTTCACAAAGTGTTCGCTACTATGTCCGCGATTCGGTTTTAAAAGGCAGTCTTCAGAGCGTTGCCGTCAAAATCAAAGGCGATCTGAAACAAGTTCCATTTGTAAACCCCAAAGAGGGCGAGTTCAGATTTGCTGGCAAGGTCAAAGAGGCTCAATACGCCTACGTTCCACCGGCAAGCCCCAACCCGGCCAATCGCAATGCAAGCTCAGAGGGCATTTGGCCGATCATGAACAGCGTCAATGGTGACATTCTGTTTGACCGACTTAACTTCAAAGTCAATGGTGCTTCAGGCAAATGGGGCAACATGCCCTTCACGCAAATTAAAGCGGAAATCCCCCATCTCAATGGCCCGTTGATTGTGAACGTTCAAGGAGACTCAAAGGCCAGCGCCAATGTAGTCTTGAATGAACTGCGCCTTTCACCTGTGAACTACATGATCAGTGGCGCTTTGATGCAAGCCAGCAGCACCGGCACATTGACGACGCGCCTAAAGATGACTTTGCCCTTGGCTGACCTTGAAAAAACAAGCCTTCAAGGCAGCGTTGCCCTCAGTGGCAATGACATTCGCATGCAGTCCGTGGTGCCCGTTTTTGAAAAAGCACAAGGCACCATTCAATTCACAGAAGCTGGCTTCAGTTTGATGGGCGTCAACGCGCAGTTTTTAGGTGGCCCCATCAAGCTGGAGGGCGGCACTCGAAAACTTGCACCACGCAGCACAGAAGCCAATCCTCTCATTCGCATTCAAGGTCAAGTGACTGCCAATGGTTTGCGACAAGCCAAAGAAATTCCAGCCCTGAGCTTGCTCGCTCAACATGCCAATGGCGCAAGCAACTACACGGCCAGCCTGGGTTTTAAAGGCGGGCAAAGCGAATTGAGCATTCAATCGCAACTTCAAGGTTTGGCATTGAGTTTGCCTGCGCCCCTTCAAAAGAAGGCCGATGAACAGGTGGCCTTCAAGTTTGAGAATCTGGTTCAAAGCGTCAGCAACTCAAACCCCAGCAAGGCTCAACGCGATCAACTCCAGCTGATGTGGGGGCGTTCTTTGTCGGCAACTTATTTGCGCGATGTGAGTGGCGCCGATCCTCGCGTCATCCAGGGCCGATGGCAAGTCGGTGAAAGCTTTGCAACAACTGGCAGCGGCCTCTCCGACTCTGGGGTAAGCGCCTCTTTCAATTTGCCCTCTGTTTCTGTCGACGACTGGGTGCAAGTGCTCTCGCCACCAAAGTCTAGCCCCGCTTGGAACTCGATCCCAAACGCACCACTGAGTGCGGCAACGCTAAACTACCTGCCAACGCGCATGACACTGAAAGCCACTGAGGTCACTGTGAAAGGTCGTCAAATGCACAATGTTTTTGTCAGCGGCTCGCGCGAAGGCTATTTGTGGCGATCCAATTTAGACGCCAAAGAGTTCAGTGGTTATTTAGAATACCGGCAGCCCAACAACCAAAATGCCGGTCGCATTTATGCGCGTTTAGCGCGCTTAAGTTTGCCGCCTTCGGCAGATCAAACCGTGGAGTCCCTGCTAGAGGACTCTCCCTTAAGCATTCCTGCACTGGACATTGTGGTGGAGGACCTGGAGTTGCGTGGCAAAAAATTGGGGCGCGTTGAAATTGAGGCTGTCAATACAGATTCGTCGGTGCCGCGCAATGCGGCTGGCCGCGAATGGCGTTTGAACAAGCTGAACATCACGCTGCCTGAAGCCAGCTTCAAAGCCAATGGCAGATGGATCACCTCTCGAGAGGGCGCGCAACAAGCCAGCACCGAAATGAATTTTCGACTGGACGTTTCTGATGCCGGTGATTTGCTAACGCGTTTAGGGACCAAAGACGCACTGCGCGGCGGCGCTGGCAAGTTAGAGGGGCAGGTCAACTGGCAAGGCTCTCCTATGACCTTACACTACCCCAGCTTGGGCGGCCGCTTCAATGTGAACATGGGGCGGGGACAGTTTCTTCAAGCTGAGCCAGGTGTCGCCAAGCTGTTGGGCGTCTTAAGTTTGCAAGCCCTGCCGCGGCGTTTGTTGTTTGATTTCAGAGACGTCTTCAGTGCTGGTTTTGCCTTTGACACGGTCCGCGGCGATGTCTTGATTCAACAAGGCATTGCCAGTACACGCAATCTGCAAATGAAGGGCGTCAATGCGGTCGTGCAAATGGATGGCAGTTCTGACATTGAAAGAGAAACGCAAAATTTGCGCGTCCTGATCTTGCCCGAAGTTGATGCGGGTACCGCCTCTTTGTTGGCGGCCATCGCACTGAACCCCGCGATTGGTTTAAGCACTTTCTTGGCACAACTGGTTCTCAAACAACCTCTCAGCCGGGTCAACACACAAGAGTTCTTAATTGACGGCACCTGGAGCGACCCCAAGGTGACCAAAGTTACAGCCAACGCTGTTGCCCCTTAAGCCTTGTGGGTCTTTGCACATGACGCCAACTGACGCTTCATCGCCGCAAAACACACGTCCGCTTTGGCAGTTTTTCAAAACTGCAACTCGCTCCTTCACCGACCGTCGCTTTTCATTGTGGATTGCCTTGGTTGGGCTGGTGGTTGCGCTTTTGGTAACCTTGGTTTGGCTTGCGGGTCGGTATGAAGCCAGTCAATATCAGGCGGAATTAGACCGTGATACGGCAGATGCTGTGAGTGACCTTCGCAATGGCTTCAGCAGACACATTGTGAGCCTGCAAAACTTACAAGTGAAGTCGCTGCCCTCCAAATTATGGCAAGCAGAGTTTCAGCTTTTATTGAATCAAAACAGATCTTGGCTCCGCGTTGAAAGGCGCGACTTGCAAGGCTTGATTTTGGAGGCCGCCATCTCTCCCTTCAAGCCCACACTGTTTGACGTTAACAACCGAATGAATGAGCAAGCTGAAATCGTTCAAACGTGTTTGCGCTCAAAACGAGTCAAGGGACCCGCTTATTCCAGAAGTTACTTTGTGCCTCAAGCCAATGGCATTGGTTTGGAAGTGATGGAAATGTGTCTGCCTATCATTGAGCGCGGCAGTGCCGTTGGTTTTACGCTTTTAACTTACGGCCTTCAAGAAATTTTGGCCACAGAATTGGGCGAGACTTATGGCCGGCGCAATGAAATCTCTTTCATTGAGCCCGACGGCACGCGGCTGGCCGTTCATGGTACTTTGCCGCGCGCCAAACGGTTTTTCACTGCAACACAGTTATTAGACCTGCCAGGCACCACGCTGATGCTTCGAATGGATGGACGCCGCGCTGCGCCTGATCGCTTTCCAAATATCTTGCCGGCCTTGGTCATGGCCATGTCAATTGCGCTGGTCTCCGTTTTGGTTTTGTTGGTGAAAGATTCTCGTCGCCGACTTAAAGCGGAGCGCGATTTGGCGGATGCGCTTGCTTTTCGAAAAGCCATGGAGGACTCCTTGGTCACGGGTCTGCGTGCGCGTGATTTAAAAGGTCGAATCACTTATGTGAATCCCGCGTTTTGTCAAATGGTGGGGTTTGAAGCCGATCAACTCTTGGGGCAATCTGCACCCATGCCGTATTGGCCGCCTGAAATGGTGGGCGAGTATCAACAACGCCAAGCTGTTCGATTGGCAGGCAACGCGCCGCCGCGAGAGGGTTTTGAGTCGGTTTTTGTGAGGAAAGATGGCTCGCGTTTTCCGGTCCTTATTTTTGAAGCCCCCTTGATCAATGTATTGGGGCAACAAACAGGTTGGATGAGTGCGTTTTTGGACATCAGCGAACAACGCCGCATTGAAGAGCTTTCGCGTTCTAGTCAAGAGCGCTTGCAGGCCACAGCGCGTTTGGCGACGGTGGGCGAGATGGCATCACTTTTAAGCCATGAGTTGAACCAACCTCTGGCCGCCATTTCAAGTTATGCAACGGGCTCATTGAACTTGCTGCGGCATCCAGAACACAGCAACGCGCAGCACCAATTGAACGACCTTCAAATGGCCTTTGAAAGAATTTCTGAGCAAGCGGGTCGTGCAGGCAAGGTCATCAACAGCGTTCATGATTTTGTGCGGCGGCGCGATCAGGACAAGGAAATAGTCACCCCTCAAGCCATCATCGATGCGGTCATGCCACTTGTGCAGTTGCAAGCGCACAAATTGCACGTTCGCATCGAAACCAAATTGAGTGAGCGCTTATCACCTGTTCTGTGTGACCGAACCATGGTCGAACAAGTCTTGTTGAACTTGGCGCGCAATGGCATGCAGGCGATGGACCACCCTGACTGTCGCAAGCGGCTCCTAACGCTTCAAGTTAAAAGGGCCGCGTCCAGCGAGTCACATGGGTGGCTTGAGTTTTCTATCACCGACATGGGGATCGGCATTTCTCCAGACATTGCACAACAATTGTTCACGCCCTTTTTCACAACCAAAGCAGAAGGCATGGGCCTGGGCCTCAGTCTTTGCCGAACCGTTGTCGAGCAACACGGTGGTCATTTGGAGTTCGAAGCGCAAGAACCCTGCGGCACGCTCTTTCGCTTTACCCTGCCTACGGCCCCTGAGCTGTGAGCAAGGCTAAAATCTGTTCATGCAACCCGCCCTAAATGCCTGTGTCTTCATCGTTGATGACGATGCAAGTGTTCGCGAAGCGATGGCTTGGTTGCTACGCTCTCGTCGACTGATGAGCGAGGCTTTTGCCAGTGCCGATGATTTTGAGCGCATGCTTCTAGAGCGGTTTCCTGGCCCCAAAACGCCCGTGCCTAACCAAGCCGGGTGTATCTTGTTAGACGTTCGAATGCCAGGACAAAGTGGCTTGGCCTTATTTGAGACACTCATCGGCAACGGCTTGGCCCACACTTGGCCCGTTATTTTTTTGACGGGACATGCCGATGTGCCAACGGCTGTTGACAGCGTCAAGCGCGGCGCATTTGATTTTTGCGAAAAACCGTTCTCCGACAACGCCTTGGTTGATCGCGTAGAACAAGCCTTGGCTTTGTCCAATGAGCGCTTGGCGGTTCACCTCCAAAGTGCGGGACTGGTCTCGCGCCTACAAGATTTAACAGAGCGAGAGCGCGATGTGATGCAGTTGGTGGTGGCGGGCTTGCCCAACAAACTCATCGCCAACCAACTTGACATCAGCGTGCGCACCGTTGAGGTTCATCGCTCGCGCGTTTTCGAAAAAATGGATGTGAAGTCTGCTGTCGAATTGGCAAATTTATTGCGGGAGATTTGAATGCATTTGAAAGATCGCCCATCTTTCTTTCATTCTTTGGGCGGCCCCTTTTGTTGGCGCTCATCTGGCTTGTCTGATTTAAGTTCGCCCTTGTCTCGACCTGAAAACATGGTCCACCAAACAATCGCCAATAAGACCACCAACGCCAACAACGCTTCTAACAAAATCAAGCCCATGCATCAACTCCTAGGATCATGGATTGTAGGAAGCTTCTGTGTTTTAGGTGCTTTGCTTTTGGCTTCCTGCGCCACCCCAGAGAAATCGCCAAGGCCTCAAGCCTCGGTCACACCGCCAGAGGCCTCTGTTGTTGACAACTCACCCGCAGTTTTACTGAAGTCCAAAAGTCGCTGGTTCTTGGCCAGTTGGTCAGATCTTCCTGGTTTTAACTCAGACAACTTCAACGAGGCGTGGGTCGCTTGGCGGCAAAACTGTGCGCGCAGTTTACCCAACACCCAAAGCCTTTGTGCCGAAGTCAAGCGCTTAGACGGACAGCCTTCCGAGTTGCAAAAAAACTGGGTGGTGCAAAACTTTCAACCCTACCGCGTTGAAAACCTCAATGCCGCCGCCGCGCCTGCCAATGGCCTTTTGACGTCTTATTACGAGCCAGTTTTTGAAGCCTCTCGAAGTGCAAAGCCTGGCTTTGACGTGCCCTTGTATAGCTTGCCTGCCCAATTAAAGGCGCGCACACCTTGGTACAGCAGAGAAGAGATTTCCAAACTGCCGGCAGCCCAAGTCGCGCTCAAAGGCAAAGAAATTGCCTTTATTGCCAGCCCTGTTGATGCCATGGTGCTTCACATTCAAGGGTCGGGCCGCTTGTGGCTCACTGAGAGTGATGGCCGCCGAATCCAAATCAGATTGGCGTACGCCGGAACCAACGACCACCCGTATCAAAGCATTGGCCGATGGCTGCTCGATCAAAACCTCACCAAAGATGCCACCTGGCCTGGCATCAAGGCTTGGATTGCTCAAAATCCGCGCAAAACCAATGAGCTCATGTGGCGCAACCCGCGCTTCATTTTTTTCAAAGAAGAGCCCCTTAACGGCGCTGAGGTGTTGTTAGGCCCAAAAGGGGCGATGGGCGTTCCCTTAACGCCCGGAAGGTCAATTGCGGTGGATCCTGGGAGCATTCCTTACGGTTCGGCCGTCTGGCTTTCCAGCGTCGGGCCTCAAACGCCTTTAAACCGACTGGTCTTTGCACAAGATACAGGCAGCGCCATTCAAGGCGCCGTGCGCGCGGACTATTTTGCAGGCTCTGGCGATGCCGCAGGCGAGTTGGCGGGTCGTCTCAAACAAGACATGCGCGCATGGGTTTTACTTCCAAGATAGGCCGTGTCGCCCTACACTGTGTCTCCATGCTTTTGAAAGTGGCTCAAAATGAACGCTCCTCTGCCTGAACACCTGCGGCTCGCGCTGGCCAACGTCACCCTAGACGACAAATACAGTTTGAAATCAGGCCGGGCTTTTATGAGCGGTGTTCAAGCCCTGGTTCGCTTGCCGATGCTGCAGCAAGAACGAGATGCATTGGCCGGCAAAAGTACCGGTGCCTTGATCAGCGGCTATCGTGGCTCGCCATTGGGCGGCTATGACCAGGCTTTATGGAAGGCCAAGTCTTACCTGGAAAAACACAACATTGTTTTTCAACCCGGGGTCAACGAGGAGCTCGCGGCCACGGCCTTGTGGGGCACCCAACAATTGGGCTTTGCGCCCCCAGGAAGTCAAAAACTAGATGGCGTCTTTGGCATTTGGTATGGTAAGGGGCCGGGGGTGGACCGTTGTTCCGATGTGTTCAAGCACGCCAACATGGCGGGCACAACAGCCTTGGGCGGCGTATTGGCCGTGGCAGGGGACGATCACATTGCCAAAAGCTCTACCGCCGCACACCAAAGCGATCACATTTTCAAGGCCTGTGGCTTGCCCGTGTTCTTTCCCGCTTCTGTTCAAGAGGTTTTAGATCTGGGTGTTCACGCCATTGCGCTAAGCCGTTTTGCAGGTGTGTGGTCTGGCATGAAAACCATTCAAGAAATTGTTGAATCTAGTGCCACCGCTGACATCAACGCAGATCGGGTCAAGATCATTTTGCCGGAGTTTGAAATGCCGCCAGGCGGTGTTCACATTCGATGGCCCGACTCGGCACTTGATCAAGAAGCCCGTTTGTTTGATTACAAATGGTACGCCGCGCTGGCCTACATTCGCGCCAATCGTTTGAATTACAACGTCATAGAAGGCCCGAACGATCGCTACGGCATCATGGCCAGCGGCAAAGCCTACAACGACACCCGACAAGCCTTGGTGGATCTGGGTTTAGACACAGAAACCTGCCAGCGTTTGGGTATTCGTGTTCACAAGGTTTCTGTGGTTTGGCCGTTAGAGGCGCAAAGCACTCGCGAGTTTGCAAAAGGCTTGAAAGAGATTTTGGTGGTTGAAGAAAAACGCCAACTGATTGAATACCAACTGAAGGAAGAATTGTACAACTGGCCCGACTCACAGCGGCCGCGCATTGTTGGCAAATTTGATGAGATCGAAGGCGATCACTCTGGCGGCGAGTGGTCTGTGCCCAACCCAGTGGCGCATCGCCTTCTTCGCGCCAATGCCGACCTCACGCCCACCTTGATAGCCAAGGCCTTGGCCAAGCGGCTCTCCAAATTAGATTTACCTTCTGATGTTTTGGCACGCATCAATGGTCAACTTCAGATCATCGAAGCCAAGGAGCGCGCACAAAATAATTTGGCTCTCAATCCATCGGCAGACCGCACGCCTTGGTTCTGCTCAGGTTGTCCCCACAATACCAGCACCAAAGTACCCGAAGGATCGCGTGCGATGGCGGGCATTGGTTGCCATTTCATGAGTGTGTGGATGGACCGCAGCACGGTTGGTTTTACGCAAATGGGGGGCGAGGGCACGCCTTGGATTGGCCAACAACACTTCAGCCATGAGAAACATGTGTTTGCCAACATCGGGGATGGCACTTATTTTCACAGCGGTATCTTGGCAATCCGTCAAAGCATTGCCGCTGGCGTGAACATCACGTACAAAATTTTGTACAACGATGCGGTTGCCATGACGGGTGGTCAGCGCGTCGGCGAGCGCGCGGAAGGACACACGGTTGTTCAAATTGCGCAAAGCATGCGCGCTGAAGGCGCCATGGTGATCAAGGTCGTGACCGATGAACCCGAAAAATACGACGGCATTGCTTTGGCTGAAGGTGTCTTGGTTCATCACCGCGACGAGCTTGATGCGGTGCAGCGACAACTGCGCGAAGTGAAGGGTTGTACGGTCATTATTTATGACCAAACCTGCGCCACTGAAAAGCGTCGTCGTCGCAAGCGCGGCACCATGATCGACCCTGCAGTGCGTGTCATGATCAATGAGTTGGTTTGTGAAGGCTGCGGCGATTGCGGTGTTCAATCCAATTGTTTGTCTGTTGAACCTCTTGAAACTGAGTTTGGCCGCAAACGAGTCATCAATCAAAATACTTGCAACAAAGACACCAGCTGTCTCAAAGGCTTCTGTCCCAGTTTTATCAGCATTGAAGGTGGACAATTAAAAAAGAGGTCCAAAGAACAAAAGTACAGCTCCGATGTTTTGCCCGCTTTGCCTTTGCCTGTGTTGCCCGATTTAGGCAAGGCACAGCAACCCTATGGCGTTGTCGTTGCTGGGGTTGGCGGCACAGGCGTGATCACAATTGGTCAGCTCTTGGGCATGGCCGCTCACTTAGATGGACTTGGCATCGTGACCCAAGATTCTGCAGGTTTGGCACAAAAAGGTGGCGCGACTTGGAGTCATGTTTTATTGGCCAAACACCAAGATGACATCCAAACCACTCGAGTCAGCATGGCGGCGGCTGATTTAATTCTGGGTTGTGATCCCATCGTGACAGCTGGCAAAGAAACCTTATCACGCATGATAGAAGGCAGAACGCGTGTTGCCTTGAATTCTCACAGCACACCCACTGCAGAGTTTGTTAAAAATACACTTTGGCAAAATCCAGCCGACAGCTGTGCTGCTGACATTGCTTCTACGGTCGGGCTTCATGGTTTGGCTTCATTTGATGCCGAGCAACTTTCATCTCAATTGATGGGCGATACGATTTACATCAACCCCATGCTTTTAGGTTATGCCTGGCAAAAAGGATGGGTCCCTTTAAGTCTTGAAGCTTTACAACGTGCCATCACATTGAATGACGTGGCTGTTGCTCAAAATCTAGCAGCCTTTGAATGGGGCCGTCATGCGGCCCATCAATTGCCGGCTGTTCAAACCTTGTTAAAACCACTGCAAATCATTTCGTTTAAAAAACGTGATCGTTTAGAAGATTTGATCACCAGACGCGTTGAGTTTTTAACCGATTATCAAAATACTGCTTACGCCAAACAATACGAAGACTTTATTTTGATGGTCAAAGCCAAAGAAAGTCATTTGGGCTCTGCCTTGCTGACTGAAACTGTCACGCGTCAATTGTTCAAATTGATGGCTTACAAAGATGAGTACGAAGTGGCCCGCTTGCACACCGACAAACAGTTCCTAGAACGCATTAAAACGCAGTTTGAGG
>Ga0214919_10003189_pt1 | contig 25041 bp, 44 predicted proteins | sample LL1503_MetaG_FD_177994 | JGI IMG/M metagenome (GOLD analysis project Ga0214919, IMG submission 177994) | Freshwater microbial communities from Lake Lanier, Atlanta, Georgia, United States - LL-1503 | ecosystem: Environmental > Aquatic > Freshwater > Lake | place: USA: Georgia | collected... | reverse complement strand
GGGCTATGGGTGCTCAAATTATGCAGAATCAAGGTATCTCTGTTCAGTTCTCTGAAATGGATGCTGACAACTTTACAAAGAATATGATTACTGTAAGAGTTGAGGCTCGTATTGCATTCCCTATCTATTACAATGGTGCGTTTGTGTACGGAGATTTTGGCAATGTTGCTTAGGTAATATAACATAATTATCCTATCTTTGAGGGGAGTAGTTCAAAAGCTACTCCCTTTTTTATGATAGGTATATATAAAATCACAAGCCCAAGTGGCAAAATTTACATTGGCCAAACAACCAATTTTACTAAAAGAAAAAACTATTACAAGAATGGTGCAAAGCCATATCAAGTAAGGATTTACAATTCATTGCAAAAGTATGGTTATGATGCACATCATATTGTGCTAATTGAAGAATGTTTAGTACATAATCTTAATGAACGAGAAAGGTATTGGCAAGACTTTTATAATGTTATTGGAGAGAATGGACTTAACTGTAGACTTACCGAAGCCAAAGGTAAAAGTGGTTTTATAAGTGATGAATCAAAGGCTAAAATGTCTGAAGCTAGAAAAGGAAGAATATTCGACCAAGTGTGGATTGACAAATTAAGAAATTCTGCTATGGGTAAAAAACATAGCGAAGAAACTAAGAAAAGAATATCAGAATCAAATAAGGGCAAAAAGTTTACTGCTGAACATATAGCTAAACTACCACAAAATCAAAAAGGTAAGTTTAGGCCCAAAGCATCAGAAGCTACTAAAATCAAGCAAAGTTTTAATAGCGGAAAATCAAGGGTAGTTTACCAATATACTATGAATGGTATGTTTATAGATGAATATAGAAATGTCTCTGAAGCTCAAAGATATTTAGGTATAAAAAACATAAGCTCTGCTGCTTTAGGTAAGATTCCATCATCAGGAGGCTTTAAATGGTCATACACTAAATTTTAGCTATTTTTGTAAAAATTAAGCATAATGCAGATAGTAAGAGATATAGCTGTTTTATCGGATACGATTACAGAGCCGATAACATTAGCTGAGGCTAAAAATTATTTAAGGGTAGATTACAATGAGGATGATGATTTAATTGAAGCTTTAATTACAAGTGCTAGAGTAAGACTTGAGCAATATGCTGGGGTGGCAATGACACCTAGAACACTACAAGTTATTGCGTATGTTGATGAGTTAATAGAATTACCATATTGCCCTATAGGAACGGTATTAGATGTGGAGTATTTAAGCGGATCGGATTGGGTTGAATTAGGCGAATCAGATTATATAGCTATAGGCATAAACACAATGAAAATAGTTCCTGTTGGTTTTTATTCTATGGAATTTAGATTTACATATACTTGTGGGTATAATGACGTTCCTTCAAGTATGAAGACTGCTGTTTACAAGCTATTATCTGACCTATACGAGTACAGAGAATCAAGTGTTGAATCAAGTAAGCCAAGTGCCAATTTAATGACAGCCTATGAGCTTATGAGGCCATTTAAACGCATTAATATCTTTATTTAATGATAGAACAATTAAGAAATAGAATCACCTTTAATACTAAAACAAGCGTTTCTGATAGTGCTGGTGGCTTTGTGAACACACTTGTTGCTTATTACACTTGCTGGGCTCAAATTGTCTCTAATACAAATTCTAAGACTAATATAACAGGTAGAGATAGCTTGAATGATTCAATCACCTTCAGAATTAGATATACTACTAGTAAAACATTTACTAATGCTCTTGTAATTACTTGGAAATCAAGAACTTATCTAATTAATTCTATTATAAACGAAGAAGATTTAAACAAATATTATTTAATCGGTTGTTCAACTCTTAAGTAATGGCTACTTTTAATGCTAAGATTACTGGTGTAGATGCCATTATTAGAAAGATTAATAATGCACCTAAAAAAGTAGCTGAAGAATCTACAAAGATTATAAATGATTCCGTAAAGGAAATAGCTAATGCAGCAAAAGCAAAAGTACCAGTTGCTAAAAGAAATGGTGGAACTCTCAAAAATTCAATAGGTTATAGTATTTATAAGCAAGGAATAGGAGCATCAGTTTATGCTGATACAAGATATGCTGCCTATGTAGAATTTGGTACAGGAGATATGGGGTTTGGAATACCTGTTTACCCAAATATTAATATGAATGATTTAGAAGGTTATGCATTGTCTTTTAAGAAAAATAAAAAGTTTATAGGAATGCCTTATAGACCATATATGTTTAATTCATACAGCGAAGTTTTAGGCAAGATGGTTAACAAGATTAAGAAAATAAGGATATAAATATATTTCGTTAAATTTGTAAAAAATGAAGGACTGCGGATATACACTAAGGAAAGCTTATATAGATAAGCTTACATCGGCTTCTTATTCATTAGGTGTTTATGATACCATTGCACCTGATACTGTAGAACCACCTTATTTGATTATCAGTAGTCAGACACAAGCAGAGAATAGCAACAAACAAAGTTTCGGTTTTGATGTTACCATTCAATTTGACATAGTTTATAGAACTTTTAAAGCAGGAGAAGTAGGGCAAAAGACTGTTGATACTTACACTAATGAATTTTTAAATATTGTTGGTGTTTATCCTCCTCTCTACCCAAATACAGCACCTGATTTTAAAATAGTTACTAGAAAGGTTGGCAGTAATATTGCTACCTTTGACTATGTGAATGAAGCTTATGTTTTCAGAAGAGTGATAACAATGGATCATTTCGTGAATCAATTAACATAATATAAAATAAAATAAAATAAAATGGCAACAACAGGGATTTTTAACGGAACTTCATTAGTAGTTCTAATTGGAACTGAAGTAATAGGATATGCTACTTCTTGTTCTTTAAGCTTGGCTGTAGACACTCCAGATTCATCTACTAAACAAAGTTTAGGTTGGGCTGAACATATTGGTGGTCAAAAGTCTTGGTCTTTAACAACTGATGGTTTAGCTACAGTAGTACCTGGTACAGTTGCTACTTATGTAACTACAGCTGAATTAAATGCTTTAGCAATAGCTAGAACTGCTGTTACAGTTAAATTTACTACAGTAGATAATTCAACAGTAGGTGGTATAACTCCAGTTTCAGGTGATGTGATTTATTCAGGTTCAGCATTTATTGAGAGTGTAGATTTGACTGCTGATATGGAGAATCCAGTTACTTACTCAGTATCTTTCGTAGGAACAGGAGTATTAACTATCGCTACCAACGCATAATAACCAACCAAAAATAAACCAAAATGAGAGGACAATTTGAATTAACTCTTTCCGATGGAAAGAAGATACCGATGCGTTTTTGTACCTGGAGTCTTAAAAGATTCTGTCAATTACAAGGCATAGGGCCTTCTGAAATAGGAGAGGCTTTAAGTGGACAAGCATCTTTAGACGCTATTATAAACTTATTGAAAGCTGCTGCTGAATATCCATTATACTCGCAAGGTATAACACCAACCTTTACTGAAATAGAAGTTTGTGATTGGGTAGATGATATGGGAGGAATGGGAAGTCATAAATTCCAGGAAGTAATGTCAGCATTATCAGAAAGTATGCAAAGCGGTATAGAAGTAGCCCCAACAAAGTCAAGTAAAAAGGATGGAGTAAAAAAAAATTAGAGTGGATTGACATAGAGAAATATACAATGGGGGAGTGCAAAGTGCTTCCCCATTTGTTTTGGGAGATGACTATGGCTGAATTAGATTTTATTTGGTATGGTTATAGGCACGAGGAAGAGCAACAATGGATTAGAACTAGATGGCAGACAACAGTCTTAGTTAATATCCAATTACCGAAAGGGAAGAAAGTAAAACCACAAGACTTAATTGAGTTAGATTGTGATAATCGTAACTTTGTAAAGCCTAGAATAATGGATAAAGAAGAATTAGAGAAAGTACTTAAAAAATATGGACATATATAAACTTATAGGATAATGGCAGATAATCAGATGGTGAAAATTGAGTTCGACTTTGATTTAGGAAATGTTCCTGCATCAGCTAAGAAGTTTGCTGAATATCTAAAAGGAATAGAAGCTAGTTCAAAAGAAACTCAAGCTCAATTAAAAACATTAGGCAATGAAATAGATAAGACTGCTGATAAGATGAATAAATCAGGTGGGTCTATTAAAAAGTCTAATCAACAATGGACAAACTTTGCTTTAGTAATACAAGATTTACCTTATGGTTTTAGAGGTATTCAAAATAACTTACCTGCTCTTTTAGGTGGAATTGCTGGTTTAGCAGGGCCTATATATCTTGTTGGTTCAGCAATTATTGCATTAGTGACTTTATGGGATCAAGGGTTCTTTAAAATGAAGAATGCTACTGAAGCTTTAACAAAAGCTAATAAAGAATACTCAGAAAGTATAAAAACAGCAATGGGTAGTGCTGGTGAAGAAATTGCTAAGATTAATGCCTTAACATCTGCTGCTAGTAATCAAGAGCTTTCAATGAGCAAAAGGCTAAAAGCAGTAAAATTATTACAAGATCAATACCCTTCATATTTTGGTAATTTAACACAAGAGCAAATTCTTAATGGCAATGTATCAAGTGCCGTAGATAAGGTAAAATTTGCTATAATCGAAAGAGCTAAAGCTACTGCTATTGCTGGTAAAATTAATACAATATCATCTGATAAGTTTATTAAAGAAGAAGAGCTATTTCAATTGGCATTACAGAAGACAAAGAGGATGCAAAGCGATATTGCTTTAGCTACATCTCACGGATATAAAGGCAAAGCATTAAAAGGATATTTAGATTTTACTTTATTTGATATTAGAGAAAAAGAAAATTTAATAAAAGGAGAAATAGGGAAATTAGATATAGAGTTAAATAGACTTGGTGGTTTGTACGAAAAGACTACAGCTAATACTTTAGATTTAGGGCCTAATGATGATAAAAAGAAGGCTGCTGCTGCTACTAAGTTATATAAAGATAATCTTAAAGCACAAGCTAAGTTTAAATCTGCATTTGATAAAAGAGTTGCTTTGAGTATGAACCAAGCAACATCTCCTATTGCAGATAGTTATGAGCAAGATATTAAAAATGCAGAAAAAGAACAACAAGATGCTTTAGCTTTTCAGCTTAAAAATATTAAAGAAACTTCTGCAATTACTTTAAATGTAATTAAAGAAAAATATCAAACAGAAGTAAGTGAAGCACAAGGCAGTTATGAAAAAATTAAAGTAGCTCAAGAAAATATGAGAGCTAGTTTAGATGCTGCTTATAAAGATGGATCACTTGGGTTAATTGAATATTCAAAAGCAGTCACAAACCTAGTTCAAGACCAAAATAAAGCAGCTTTAAAAAATGCTGAAGAATTAATGGCTCAAACTGTTAAAATAGGCATAGGTATAATGAATGCCTTAGGCCCAGCTTTAGATTTATTATTAGAAAAAGGTGCTAATATTGGGGAGGTTTTAACTAAAGCATTCCAAGATATTATTAAGAAATTAGTAAAGGTTGCTATTACAGCAGCAATAGCTGTAGCTATTATGTCTTTGATACCTGGTTTAATACAACCAGGTAAGGGATTAGCTACTTTTGGCAATTTAGTAGCAGGTGGTATGGGGCTTGGCTCTGCTTTATTTGGTGGAGGAGGTAGTGCTGGTGCAGATGCTTCTCAAGCGACTAACGCAATTAATACTATACAAACAAATCAAACATCTGATAATAATGGTCAATTTGTATTAAGAGGTAATGATTTAGTATTAGCTTTGAATAGGTCTGAATCATCATTAAACTTAAGAAGAGGTTCATAATGGCATATTATAACAAATATAAATTTACGTTTGCTACAAGGGCTAATAAGACTGCTTACTTGTATTTACAAGAGGACTTAGGTTCTGCACCAACGGTAATTGAATACCCTGGTAAGAATTTAAACCTTCAGTACATACCTAATTCAGATGATCCGTTTGAACCAATATTTGCCAGTCAATTAGGAGTAACAATAGACGTTACTGATAATATAGCTAACATACCTGATTTAACAACATTAAACGATAGAAAGTACTTTGCTAAACTTTACCTAGATGCTACTTTAGAATGGTGTGGATGGGTATTAAGTGATGGTGTTAGTATTAGCTATTCTACAGGTCGTAAGATGATGTCGTTTAATGCTATTGATGGTTTAGGTATGCTAGATAAAATACCTTTGCCTATAGCAAATACTACTGATATTAATGCAATTAATACCTTACTTTATTTTATTAGATTATGTCTAAATAGTAATGGGTTCCCTACTAATCCTAACATAATGACAGTTTGTTCTTATTATGCTACAGGTATGACAGATAGAGCAACTAATTCTTATAGTGAACCTTTTAACCAAACATATTTACCATATAGAACCTTTATAGATAATGGAGTAACATATATAAGTTGTTTAACTGTATTATCTAATATTGTTAAATCATTTGGTTGTAGATTATTTCAAGCTGGTGGCAAATGGTGGATAGTAGCAGTTAATCAGTTTGCTAATACAACCAATTGGTACACAGAATATACTTATACAGGAACAGTTGCTGCAAGTGGGAGTAACTTGAACACATTAAGCACTATTCAAGCTTATACAGGCAATACAAGTGGCTTATATTTTATAGATAATTCTCAAACAAAATTGCTTAAAAAAGGCTTTAATAGAATTGAAGATAATTATCAAATAGAAATGACTCCAAATTATTTCTCTAATGGAAATTTTAGGCCTTATGTTTCTGCTCAAGCAAGTAACTGGTTAGCACAATGGAATGGTGGAACTGGCAATAGTGTAACAATAGTAGATAATGCATCAGAAAGCTTTGCTTCATATAGATTAAATGTTAATAATAGTACTGGTAGTAATGCTTGGATTGAAACTCATCCTTCATCATTAATTAAAATACCAGCTACATCTCTTTTAGAAATATCTTGGATATTCCAAGGGCAAGATTTAAGTTCATCTCCAAGAGGTGTTGTTTATTTAACATTATCAGATGGGATAAGTGTATATTATTGGAATGGTACTATATGGACAACATCTAGTCAATTTATGATTGTACCAGCTTATTCAGGAGCAGCAGGGGGAGATACCATTAATGATTATAGCTTTAAAACATTAGTTACTCCAATTGCAGGTCAATTAAAGTTTAAGTTTTCATTAGAAAATGGAACTGGAAGATTTGCTCAAATTAGCAATATAAAATTAGCAATTACATCATCTGTTAAAAGTGTTAAATATTATAGTTATATAAATCCTACCTTAGACTATGTAAAAACTATTGATATACCTTATGGTGCTTTATCTGCTAATAATAACTACCCAATTGAAAAAGGTATGCTTATGTTAAGCAATAATAATCTTGCAACAGGTTGGTACGAATATGGTGTGGCAACTACTTATGGTAGTTTATTAAAATTATTAATGCAAAAATATACTAACATATATGGTAAAAATATAATAAATCTTGATTGTGATTTATCTAGTTTTTCTACATCAAATGGGGTATTAAACGCTTCTAAACTATTTAAAGCTACAGATACAGACCCTAGTAGCATAAATATAGCAAGTAATTCATATATGTTAGGCAATTCTACTACAGACTATGCTCAGGATAGAAGCAATGCTACTTTATTACAAATATCTAATACAACAATATCAGCAACTATTGATAGTGAAACATCTTTTAATGAACTTATATAAATAATATGCCAAACGCAATAAACGGAACGAATATAGTTTTATATGAATATGATAGCAACGCTATCTACTACTTTAATGGAGGTACTGCACAAGGTACTTTTGATAGTATTGTATGTAAAGAATTAAGCAGAAGTCAAGTAGGTGGAACATCGGTTACATTTACTAAAACAGGAGCAGGAACAATAGCTTCGTTTATTACGGATGCTTTAGATCCTGGTGTAACTACGATACCAGCAGGAACTTGGACTTTTAGTGCTTATTATTCTATTCTAACTGCCTTTGCAGGTGCTCAGGTTCAGTATCAATTATATAAATATAATGGTAGTGTCGCTACTTTGTTGTTTACATCGTCAGCAACGACCTTAACAGCCACATCTACGACCTTATATTCTACGGCAATGACAGTTACTCAAACAACTATAAGTGCCACAGATAGGCTTCTAATTAAGGTTAATTATGCAGGTACAACAACCAATCAAATTACTCTTTATACTCAAGGCACTAATTTAGCTAAAGTAACTACAACTATACCACTAGGAACCCCAATGGGAGCTTCTACAAGCTGTACATTTGAATCATCTACTGAACAAGTAGAAGTAACCTCACAGACATCAGCTTGGTTTAGAGAGTATAAAAATGATGTCACAACTTGGACTGTCAGTTGTGATGGGTTTATAGCCATAAGTGGCTATTCTTATCTTGCTTTAATGCAGAAACAATTAGATAGAGCTTCTATAGATGTTAGATTTTCCATAGACAATGACAATGCAGATGCTAGTGATACCTATGGTTATTCAATAGTAAGTGGAACGACTAATATTACATCAATTAGCTTAAGTGCTCCTGTAGAGGGGGTTTCTACTTATTCTTTATCATTACAAGGGACAGGCCCATATTCTATAACATAATTAATCCTTATATCAACAATAGCAAGGATTATATAGACTTATTTAATAATTGATTAAATTTGTAAAAATTATAAATAATGGCTTCTTACGCAAATGCTGATTTTAAACCTGCCCAATATAATATCCAAATGTGGAAGAACGACACTTGGAATAATACTTTCACATTATTAAATGAGGCTACCCCAATTAACTTAACAGGGGCAACTGTGGAAATTCAGATTAGAAAAAAGGCTAATTCATCAGATGCTTTGGCTACTTTAACTATAGGGAATGGTATAACAATCTCTGGAGCAAGTAGTAACATAATAACTGTAGCTTACAATGTAGATATAGATGCTGGTTCGTATGTTTACGATATGGCTATTCAGTTCTCTGATGGTACTGAGAAAACTTATATTTGGGGCATATTCATAATTTACGAAGATGTAACTAAAATAAACTAACTAGAATGATAAATTTAACCGTTGTTGAGGATAATGTAACGATAACCGTAAGTGAGGTTGGGCCTACTGGCCCTGCTGGTCAAGGTGTTCCAGTAGGTGGAACTACTGGTCAAGTTTTGACTAAAACAAGTAGTACTAACTATGCTACAACTTGGGCTAACAATGGAACTGGAACTGTTACAAGTGTGGGGATTACTGAATCTAGTGCTGCTTTGAATATCACAGGAAGTCCTGTTACAACAAGTGGTAATATTAATATTGGTTTTGCTGGTACTTCTGCTCAGTATGTAGCAGGTGATGGTTCTTTATTAACTTTCCCTACTACTCTTGATGAAGCTAAAAGACTTGTAACTCAAGTAACCAATAGAAGTGGTGCTTTAATGACAAAAGGTACTATTGTTTATATCAATGGTGCTCAAGGCAACTTGCCAACAATAGCTAAATCACTTGCTACAAGCGATGCTACTTCTGCTCAAACTCTTGGTTTTTTACAAACTGACATTGCAAACAATGCTTCAGGTTATGTAGTTATAGCAGGAAAGATAGAAAATCTAGATACAAGTGCTATTACTGAAGGTGCTCAATTATACCTTAGTTCTACTATAGCAGGTACTTATACTACAACTAAACAATATGCACCTGCACATTTAGTGTATGTAGGTGTAGTAGTTAGGTCTCATCCGACCCAAGGATCAATCGAGGTTAAGGTACAAAATGGGTATGAATTAGATGAAATTCATAATGTATCAGCTCAGACTCCATCAAATAATGATAGTATATTTTTTAATACTTCTACTCAATTATGGGAGAATAAATCAATAAATTCTGTATTAGGTGTTACACCAATTGGTTTAACAAGCTTAAGTGGAATTGCTCCTGTTTCTTATAATAATACTAATGGTCAATTTAGTATGGCTGCTGCTAATGGTAGCGTACCAGGTTATTTAACGACTACTGATTGGAATACTTTTAATAGCAAAGTTGCTCCTACTACAACGGTAGCGACTACTACTCCATTGCAAGGTGGTGGAAATTTAAGTGCTAATAGGACTTTATCAATTACTCAAGCTGATACATCTACAGATGGATATTTAAGTGCTACAGATTGGAATACATTTAACAATAAAGTAAATTCATCAAGACAAATTACAGCTACATCGCCTTTAACAGGTGGTGGAGATTTATCAAGTAATGTTACAGTTGGTATTACTGCTGCAAGTAGTTTAACAGATGGTTATATTACTGCATCTGATTATGTTGACTTTAAAAATGGTATAAAGCAATTAGGTACACAAACTTTAGGATATTATCCTATTTACACAGGAACAAATCAAATTGGTAATGGTTCTTTATATGAATCAAGCGGTACTTTATATTTACCTGCAAGTGTAAATCAATCAGGTTTAGGTAATAGTAAGGCTGTAGTAACAGATGGTAGTGGCAATACAGTTTCTGCAACAATTGGAACTGGCTTATCTTTAGTTGGAGGAGTATTAACTGCAACAGGTACAGGATCAGGTTCTATAGGTGGTACAGGTACAATCAACTATGTTCCTAAATTTAGTGGTACTTCTTCAATAGGAAATTCTAATATTACTGATAGTGGAACTTTGATTACTTTAGGTTCTAATACTACAATTTCAAGTGGTGCTTTAGGTATTAGTACATCAACTTTAACAGGATATTCTTTAAGAGTAAATAAAAATCCTACTGGGGCGACAGTTGCTTATGGTATTAGTATGGAAGGAACAGTTCAGTCAGATGTTACAAGTGCCTTTGTTGGTTATAGAACTCTAATAGCAACATTAAATTCTGCATTTACTTTAGGTATATTAACACATTTTGATGCCTATCAAGGTGTAATAGGTGCAGGAAGTTCATTAACAACTCAATATGGCTTTGTTGCAGAATCTAATATGATTGGAGCAACTAACAACTACGGATTCTACGGAAACATACCAAGTGGCACAAACAGATGGAATCTATATATGAACGGTACTGCCAATAACTATATGGCAGGTTCGTTGGGTATAGGTAGTACAAGTTTAACAGGATATATTTTAAGATTAGCTAATAATATCACAGGTTCTACTTCTTCTTATGCAATAAGAAACACAGGTATTGTACAATCAGATGTTACATCAGCAGCTTTTGGTGTTTCTAATACTGCACAAACTGCTGCTGCTTCTTTTACTTTAGGAAGTTATTATCATTTTATAGCAGGACAAAGTGCATTTGGCGCAGGTTCAACAGTAACTAATCAATATGGCTATTATATAGATTCTACATTAACAGGTGCTACTAACAATTATGGCTTCTATGGTAACATAGCAAGTGGTACTAACAGATGGAATTTCTATGCAAATGGAACTGCTGCTAATTATATGGCAGGACAAGTTGCAATAGGAACTACAACATTAGTAGCAAGTGCCAAATTAAATGTCAGTTCTACAACTCAAGGTTTCTTACCCCCTGTAATGACTACAACACAAAAGAATGCAATAGCTACTCCTGCTACAGGGTTAATAGTATTTGATTCAACATTAGCTAAACTATGTGTTTACACAGGTGCAGCTTGGCAAACAATAACTTCAGTATAAAATAATAATATGTCAACATTTCAATGGGCAATCCCACAAGATTCAATGGTAACTGCTAAAAGTATAGATGGTTTATCAGATGTAGTAGTAACAGTAAATGCTTACAGAGAAATTAGTGATGAAACAACTTCAACACAGATTCCTGTATGCGTAGGCTTAACTCCACCAACAGAAGGCTTTATCCCTTATGCTGACCTTACTCAAGAGATTGTAGAGGGTTGGTTAAACGCAGGAACAGATGTAGTAGCTTTAGATGCTGAACTAGCTATTCAATTAGATAATATAATTAACCCTAAGACAGTAGTCTTACCTAATCCATTTTAAGTTATATTTGTAAAAAATAACTACTATGATAAATCTATCTGAAGAAAACGTAAAAGCTCTTGAAGCTTATCTATTGGATGTTCCATTTAAGTATGCGAACCCAATCCTACAATTATTAGGAAAATTAAACCAGGAGCAGAATCCACAAGTTCCTGAAGCAGAAGTTGTGGAAGGATAATGAAATTCCTTAAAGACAACATCTTGTTTATAGCCGTAATACTCCTTGTGTTATGGCTATATTTTTTACTAAAACCTACCTACTTACCTAGAATTGGTAAGCAATTTGACACTTCTCAGTACAAAAAGATAGTAGAGATACACGATACTACGTACAAAACATTGTACGTTAATACGTACAAGAAGGGGAATGATATACCATTCTATATCATTGACTCTGTACAGATACCTGTACACGATACTTTATACGTACTAAACGATTATATGCGTATTAAAGTCTTTTCTGATACTATTAAAAAAGATTCTAATATCTTTGTAGTGAATGATACTATCAGCCAAAATAGGATTATTTCAAGGGGTTTCAAAGCCAATTTAACCGAAAAGACCATCATTTTAAGAGAGTTCTACGCTAGTAAACCGACTAATACCCTTTATTGGGGCATTAGAGGCTCATACAGCCCACTTAATGGCTTGGAAGTACTAAGTCCTTCCTTGATGCTAGGTGTCAAAAATAAGGCTCTAATAGGCTTTAGCGTAGATATTAACAAAAATTATAATATTGGATACTCAGGTAGTATCTACTTTAAAATAGGTAAATAATGAATTTCTTTAGAAAGATGGTTTCAGAAGACAAAGAGGTATCCTCTAAAAGAGTGGCAGGGATATTCGCTTTAGTAAATGGTGTAGTTCTAGCTTACTTATCTATTAAATATGATATTAAAGAATGGTCATTTAATGGCCTTCTTACATTCTCAGGTATAGCCTTAGGATTAACAACAATTAATCAAATCTTTGAAAAAAAGCCTAATGCATAGTATCACAGATTCTACTGAAATTTCTTCAGTTGGTTTAGCTTCTACAGCTATATCGTGGCTATCCTTTATGGAAGTCGTAAAGGTTAGTCCTTATACTCAACTTATCGTTAATATCTTGTCCATAATATGGTTGTCATTACAAATATATAACTTCGTTAAAACGAAGATTATAAAAAGTAAAAAATGAAACTATCTCAGCACTTTGATTTATCAGAGTTTACTAGAAGCGAATCAGCCAAAAGAGAAGGGCTTGACAATACTCCCACACCAGAACATTTAGAAAACATAAAGATACTTTGTGAAAAGGTACTTGAGCCGATAAGATTACGTTTCGGCTCAATCAATATCTCTAGTGGATACAGGGGCAAATTACTCAATCATTTCATTGGAGGAGCCATTAATTCAGACCATTGCGTGGGCCGTGCGGCTGATATTGATATGGATGATGTATGTACAGGAGTTACTAATAAAGAAATATTTGAATATATCAAAGACAATTTAGAATTTGACCAAGTTATAAATGAGTATAACTACTCTTGGGTTCACGTTGGGTATAGACAAGGAGCAAATAGGAAGCAAGTATTAAAAGCTGTGAAAGAGAAAGGTAAAACAGTTTACCAAGTTATTAAGTAGAAACCAAAACCAATTAATATGGCTAAAACCAAAAATGTGGGTATAATAGGCGATACCCATTTTCCATTCTGCCATCCTAAGTACCTAGACTTTTGTTATGAGGTATTCAACAAGTTCCAATGTTCTGAAATCGTTCACATCGGTGATGAAGTAGACAATCACGCAATATCGTTTCACGAGACTAATCCTAATGGCGAGTCAGCTTCTAAGGAGGCTATTATGGCTATGCAACAGCTTAACATTTGGTACAAGAGATTCCCTAATGTAAAAGTCTGTATTGGTAACCACTCAGCCCTACATAAAAGAAAGGCCATAGCGAACGGATTACCTGAACGTTTTATTAAATCCTATGAAGATGCTTGGGAAGCTCCTAAGGGCTGGAAATGGGCCTTAGAATGGGAAATAGATGGTGTTCTATATACGCACGGCACAGGATCATCAGGACAAGCTGGTGCCATCAATAGAGCAAGAGATGCTCGTCAATCAACAGTCATTGGCCACATCCACTCCTTCGGTGGTGTGCTTTATAGTAGCTCAGATAAGGATATGATATTCGGTATGAATGTCGGTTGTGGTATAGATATTAACGCTTACGCAATGGAATATTCACGACCTTTCCCCAAACGACCAACATTAGGTTGTGGAGTTGTTTTAGATAACGGAAGAATTGCTATATTCGTACCTATGCCTCTAGGAAGTAAAATAATAAGACTACCTAGAAAGTAAACATTTAACAAACTCACTTTAGACAATTAACAAATAAGTGTGTATCATATTGATAATCAATAAGGTATGCACTTTTTATTTCTATAATAATTAAAACGTAAATTTGTATGGGCGAACAACATCCTGATGAAGTAATTAAAGCACTAAAATTAGAGCAGAAATTATTAGAAGACAGACTGAAAGATGTAGCAATGAAATTAAGATTAATCATTATTAAAGAGAGTGCAAGAGATGTTACTGCAAATCGAACAGCTTACGGAAGATGATAGCTATGATTTAGAAGAATGTACCGAACAAAGTAATGCTTGGATTAATATTCATTTAGTTGAATCAGTAACAGAAGATGATGAAGATAAAGATAGATGTTATGTCTATATGCAATCCCAAGACTTCTTCTATGTGAATGAGAGCTCAGACTCTTTTATCAAAAGGTATCAAGAGGCCTTATTCGGAACCGTTATAACAAGGTTCTACGACAAAACAAATAGGCAGACATAAGAAGCTCTCTCATAGTTGGTGGTTTTTGGTTTACCTACTCCTTAAAAAAGAGTAGGTTTTTTTATGTACAAAAAAGCCCCTCGTAGAAACGAGAGGCTTACCTTTATTTCAAAAAAACACACAAACTATTTATTTTTATATTCTTGTACAGCAAAGGTTAGTATAGTAACCAATGTTAAAACATACAAGCATCTTGTAATCCAATGCCATTCAAGTGGGTTAAATTCATTTACTATAAAAGCAAATGGTAAATAAACTCCGAATAACAAAATTAATAAATTAATTACAATTTCTTTGATATTTGTTCTCATAAGAATAAGTTAAAATGGCAAGTCTTTTTTAGGTTTGCCGTCAGCTACCCAAGTATCAAGCTCGATATAGAAACCTGCTTCACCTGGTTTAGCATCCTTTTTGTTTTTAATAAGAATGTTAGCCCAACCGTTATTAGTTGCTGCAAAGTCATTCATTTTCTTTAAATCATCAGGGCCGAAAGATACTTTCTTAAACTCCCCAAATGCTGTCTTCATTGTGAAAGACCTTCCAAGGAAAATCTTCTCTTTAGTTACTGCCATTGTTTTTTGTTTTATTTATTAAATACTATTGCTCTTTGTTTCAGGCTTTGCAGCTGCTAAAATTTCTTTTAGCTTAGGCCTATGTTTCATATCTATTGCAAAGTCAATTAAGACTTGTTGTAAAAAGTCAAAAGTTTCCTGTGAGAAAACATCTTTGTTTTTCTTCAATGTTTTAGCCACTTTTAATTCCTTGTTTTCTAATTCTAATTCTTCCATTTTGTTTTGTTTTATATATATTTCCATTTATAACCACCTGCGTGATTATAGTTTACATTATTGTTACAGCATAGTGATATGCTTGAAAAATTTACACCAGTAAGCTTATAAGCCTCCCTAGTTGATCCGAATAGGCAAATTAGTTCATTTGTTTTTAAATCAAATTGGCCAACTTCTTTAGACCTATGACTTTTATAACCACTTTTGCCACTAATTTTTTCTATAGTTTTTTTGGAGTGTTTAAAGTTTATAGAACCCTTACCACCATCTGTTAAATTAACAAGCCTTCCTGTACCTAAATCTAATCTACCCAAATCAATAATTAACCCATATTCTATTATACAAGCCATTTCATAACTAATGCCTGTAAACAAAATATCAATCTCATATCCATATTTATTACAAATATTTTGCCAATGAGTATTTCTATTTTTTTTAGAGTAAGCTCTTTTTATATCAATTCCTATTCCTATATAAAATACAGAATTATCGTCTTTCCTTCTATGTTGGTATACTATTGCCATTATCTTCCTTGTCCCCTATATTTTTTAGGTTTACCCTCGTGTTTATTAAATGATTTCTTTGCTTTACCTTCTTTACGCTTTCCGAAGCTCACCTTTCTCGAATCTCCAGTCTTCGTTTTCGCCATCTCTATATATTTTTACTTGTATTGTTTCATCTCTTACCTGTTGACAAAGCATTGCAGTCCCTCCTGCCATTGCTAACTCTTCTAAGAATACCATTTGATCTGCTGACATTCTATCGCCAATCGCTTTAATCTCACAGCATACAAAGTATCCATACTTTTTATTGTAACCAATAATGTCAGGAACTCCTTTTCTACCTATGAAGGCCCTACCTCTAACAGCTAGGTTATTGTTCCTCCATACTTCATTGCCACCATCCTTTAAAAAGTCTAACATCATCTTTGTTAATTCACTTGCTGATTGGTATGCCATTACCAAAATTACAATATATTATTAATATATTACTTAAGATGTACACGAGCAATTAAAAGATGGAGTCAAGTCTGTTAAATCTTGGCCCTTAAATAAATCATTTTGTGCCATCATTAATAAGTGCTTATAAGTCGTATCCTGAAAGTAAGTATGCCCCCCCCCTTTCAGTTTACTTAATTCTTCATCTTCTATCCATTCATCAGCTAATTTAGGATAGCTTCTAAGAATATTTATTATCGCATTCTTACCTTTAAGAAAACATAAAGTACAATTACCTAAGATAGCAGGTATTTCTAAGGTATAAGGTTTTTTACTCCAATAGTCATTTACTTTAGCCTTATCTATTCCTGCATCATATAAAGGGAATCTTGGGTGTATGTAAGCTTGTCTTTGTTCATATCCTTTTACTCTGCGTTCTTCGTCTGACCTAAAGCCTACTAACCATTCATAATTTTGTTTGCCATAGTTTTTTCTTAAATATCTCTTGGCTGTTTTTATCTTCAGCTCTAAAGTGCAAGACCTTTTGACTCTATTAGGTATATGTTTCCATTTATTATGCTCAAGCATACCTCTAAATCCACCTTCGTATTGTACTCTAATAACAGGAATATTTTCGTGGGCCTCAAAGTCATTAATAAACTTATAAGTCTTACTATGCTCTCTACCTGTATCTGCAAATATTACTAAGTCACCTTCACGATAATTTAAAATTGTCATTAAAGCACTTGTCTTTCCCCCACTAAAATTAATTACTCTTTTCATTTTGTTGATTTAGTACCAGCGTATAAGTTCTGTCGTTGGCATCTTCACATATTTTATTTTATCCTTTACTTTTATCTCACCTATTCTCCAATATCTTCTAGCCTTTACTCGTAAAAACTCTGCTCTTATAAATACTATTCTATCTCTTAGGTCTAAGTTAAAAGCAAAGAACTCTACTCTTTCATCTGATATACCACTAGGCTGACCATCGTTCTCATACTCTAGCAAAAAATAACCTTTCTTTAAGGCTTCTGTTTGATGTATAACTAAAACCTTAGTACTCTTAGCAAATATTCTAATAGCTTGGTAAGTACCATCTACAGCCTTAGCAGCTTCTATCTCAAAACGTCTCCTGTTTCTAGGCCCCTTGCGTTGCATAAACTAAATTAGTTTTATTGCTGATTTGCCCTCTTAACATTTGAGCTAAATGGCTTTTATTTAATCCATATACTAAAGATGCCTCTTTTACTGAATTATAATAGATGCCACTTTCTATATTTATAACAATCTTGTTATTAATTGTTTTTCTACTAGCAATTTTTAGACCATTTTTATAAGCGTGTTTTTGGTTTTCTGAACTTGTAACCCATTCTAAATTGCTTATATGGTTATTTTTTTTATTTCCATCCTTATGATTAACATATTTATATTCATTTAAGTTATCTAAATAAGTTAATGCTACTAAACGATGAACAAGCAATTTTGTTTCTTTTTTATTTTTATACAAACCAACCAAAAAATAACCTTGCCTATGCAATGACGTTCTTTTTACTGAATTTGTATAATCACTATAAATAACTCCATATTCTGTTATTTTATAGTTTTCATAACCTGGTATCTGTTTCATATATTTTAATTTATCTATTTCTATAGCCCTTGGACATAAAAGTTTTCTATTGGTAAACTTTACATTATTTTTTTAGCTAAACTAATATGCAAATAACCTACTAATTTTTTTACTAATGTATTATTATTAAATGTTGTTGTATATGGCATAAAGTCTAGCACCCAATCAGGTTCAGTTATTTTTTGTAGGTCAAATGAGTAAATACCTTTTGGAGTTGAATTTATATACCAAGAGTCAAGTTTAATTAGTTTATCATATTTCATCTTTTCAATTAATAAATCGTCATAATGCACATTTCTACATTTTAACTCAAAATGTGCTTTATAATAGTTTGAATAACAATCGTAGTAACTAAATTCTTCGGTTTGTTCTAAATCAGGCACTAAGGTTTTTATTAATTCAAATAATTCTTTCTCTATCATATTTATAATAAACTATAATCTTGGAAGGTCATTGTTTCAGGTAAAAATCTTAATGCTAGGTTTTTAGTGGCTCCGTGTCTATTCTTCTCAACCTTACAAACTACTAAATCACTTGGAGAATATTCTCTACCACCAATCTCTACTGACTCAATTTGTTCATAGTAGCCTGGTCGCATAAGCATTATCACAGCATCAGCATCTTGTTCTATTGATCCTGATTCTCTAAGGTCAGATAACTGAGGCATCTTATCGGCTCGTTCTTCTACTCTTCGTGATAATTGGGATAGGGCGATAATAGGTACTTCCAACTCTTTGGCAAGTGCTTTTAGGCTCCTACTAATGTAGGATACCTCTTGCTCTCGGTTTTGGTTTGACTTGCCAGTACCACTCATAAGTTGAAGGTAATCGATAAAGATAATCTTTATGCCATACTTCTGTTTAAGAATAGTTGCTTTGGCTCGTAGCTGGGTTACACTAATACCGCCCATATCCTCTATGTAGATGGGGGAAGTAAGTATCTTGTCGTCAGTTCGCATTAAGTGAACTTTTTCGTTATCGGTCAGTAAATTCATTCTAAGACGTTTTAAGGGCAGTTCAGAGCTAATTGACTCTAACCTTTCAACTAACTGATTGGAGCTCATTTCGAGGCTAAAAATGGCCGTAGCGATGCCTCCTTGGATTGCTATGTGATAGATACTAGAAAGCATAAATGCAGTCTTACCCATTCCTGGTCTAGCAGCTATGATAACAAAGTCAGGATCTACCCAACCGCAAAGGGTGTTATTAAGCTCCATAAAGCCTGTGTTTATGCCTAGTAACTGACCACTAACAGCAGCATCACGACCTTCATTTAGCTGCATAATAATTTGGTCTATAGTCTTTTCGTATATATTTCCGAACTCTTGTAGTCCCATAAGTTGTTTACTAAAGGTAGCTAGGGTATCATCAGTAGATTCAGCACCATCAAAGGCCGATACCTCCATTAGTCGGCCAAAGGTTGCTAACTTTCTACGCTTGTATAATTCTATAACTACCTCTATGTGGGTGTTTAGGTGTGCAGTAGATACGACACTATTCGTAATCTTTGATAGGTATAAGGCCCCTACTTCTTCTGAGTGTTTATTATCTATAAGTCGTTGGAAAACAGTACTTAAGTCTATTTGTATGTTCTTATCATACATCTGCTTAATAGTTCTAAATATCAGTTGGTGCCTTAAATCGTAGAATATTTCTTCGTTTAAGTAGTTCACTACTAAAGGCAAAGCTCTTTTGTCTAGTAGGATTGAGCCTAGGATATTCTCTTCTAGCTCAAGGTTTTTAGGTAGGTTTATTACATCCATTATTTTAGTTTTATTTTAGTTGGTGTATTAGGTTCAAAGTTTTTACTATTCTTTATCCAGGTTCCTACTCTTCTAGCTATGTCAAAGAATTTTTGGTCTTGGTATCTCATCTTGCCTTTAGCATCTGCTTCAGTCCAATAGTCTAAAAATGATTGGTATTGGTTACCAAGTTTATCTTTATGGGATTCTATGGTATTAACAAAAGCTTCTTTATCCTTATATATTTTATTAGTATTATTAGTATCAATATATATGTTATTATAGGGTAAAGTTTCTTTACCACTTTCGGTAAAGTTTCTTGACTCATCAGGTAAAGTTTCTATACCAATGGTAAAGCTATTATCTTTCTTGTTGTATTCTAGTGTTTTATGGTCATTTAATAGCTTTGGAAATATCTCATTAGTAGCTCTTAGATGCCTTGTAACATCATTTTGCATTACTAAGCCCCTAGCAACAAGATTTTTTATTATTGTTATAATAGTTTGTTTAGATAGGTCAAGGTCTTTAGCCATATTCTCTCTAGATTTATAGCACCAATGAGATTCGTTGTTTTGTAATTTGTAGATGCTATCTAATACACAATACTCATTACAAGATAGATGTAGGGATTTGCGAATTGGATGAATTATTGTGGTGTAATACATAATAAAAAAAGCCCATCGGTTTTGCTAGAAGTACGAGTTCTAACGCCACCTAGGGCAGAAAGTTTTAATTGTTATCTCGTACATAACATTACAAATATACTAAAACAATTTTGGTTGAGATTGCACATCAAAAATCCTTTTATTAGCTATTTGTAAATATTCTGTACTCATTTCACTACCTATGAAGTTTCTATTGTTCATTATTGAATGAATAGCAGTAGTACCACTACCCATAAAAGGATCGTAAATTAAGCCACCCTCTGGACATCCAGCTAAAATAGGTTTAGTTATTAATTCGACATTATATGAAGCATAATGCTTTACAGAAGATGGTTTAGTTTTAATATCCCAAAAGTCACTAACATCGCCAGGATTTTTACCTAAAGGATTAAAAGAAACTGCTTTAATTCCAATTTTTTTATCATCGTGAGCTTTAGCACCTTCTTTATATTCGTGTCTTTTACCATCATTCCTCTTATCATTACCCCATATATGCTTATCCCTAATAGCATCTAAATCAAAATAATATTTCTTTGACTTAGTCATTAAAAAAATATACTCGTGTTTTTTAGCAAATCTATCATTTGTACTTTCTGGCATACCATTTCTTTTTGCCCATATAATATCATTTCTCATAATCCAACCTCTATCAATACAACCTATTGCAAATCGGTGTGGTATTAACATTAAGCATTTTGATATCCCTCTATTAACAATAGCTTCTCTTTCATTACCAAATCCAGCTCTGCCATTATTACTTGCTCTTGAATTATTGCCACCATATGTATCTCCTAAGTTAATCCAGCAAGTTCCAGTTGGTTTAAGAACTCTATAAATTTCGTCCATCATTTCCCATAAATGTTCAAGGTATTGTTCAAATGTAGGTTCTAACCCCCATTGTCCATCATAACCATAATCTCTTAATTGCCAATATGGTGGAGAAGTAATCACGCAATCCAAAAAATCATTTGGCATCTTTTTTAATGTTTCTAAACAGGGTTCGTTGTGTATTTGATTTATCATTATACTGTATTTTGATTTAAGATTCTAAAAGCCACTACTCTCTCTTTGTCTAAGTGCTTAATCATAAACTTCTTCCTAGCAATAGGGTTTAATGACTCTCTAATGCTCTGTGCTGTCACTTTAGACTTCCTACTAGCTGCTGCTATAGATTTAAAATGTATTTCTTCCTTGTTGTCTATAAACACCATTCTTACTGGTATATTATTCTCCATCCCCTTTATCTCTTGACTCATACGGTTTAAAATGGTTTTTTAGCCCTTTTATAAATTGTTTGTTATTATACTTAAACTCTCTTTTGACGAAGAACTCTTCATCGATTTCTCCTCCATCCATTGCGTTGGGATATACGAGAATGTCATCATCGTAAAAGTTCCTAACCATACCTGTGTCGTATAGTACGACTTTCCAAACTGTGTTTGTATCCGATCCGTAATCGATCCAGGCGATTGCTTTTCCGTACCCAATAGGAGTGTGAACATCGATAGTGTTTTTTAATTGATAAATCATTTTTTTAAATATTCTTTAATTTCTATAGCTACCATCGCACTACAATAGACAACAATAAAAAGAGGTAATGAAATAAAAAAGAATTTTATCATCCCTATTGTTTCTTTCATATTATTTCTTTAAGGATATTTTGAATGTGGTTGTAGATACTCTAGGTGCTGGATGTACCATCTCGCCAGTCTCAGGATCAACCATAGCAGTGTTGATAGTTCTTAGCATCTTTTCTCTTTCCTTAAGAGCATACTTAAGTGATTCTACCTCATTGTTAAGTTTAGTCCAAGCATAATCTTGGTCATAGATGTACTTAACACCTGATTCAATCTTAGTAACCTCGCTACCTAAGACATCAGCCTTACCACCAGGGTATTTAGCTAACTCATCGACAACTAAATCTCTAAGCTCACTACGAACTCCATCGAATAATTGTGCGATGGCATCCATACGAACTAGAGTTTCTAGTGGGCTATCGCCAGTTTCTTTAAAATGCTCTACAATAGTAGTCTTAATAAGGTCGTTATTAAACTTACTTGGTTCATAGGTAGACAGTTCTACCTTCGGTAAAAATATTTCTGTACTCATTATTTTTTTGTTTTAGATGTGAATGATTCTTTTTTAGACTTAAGCAACATTAGTAAAGCTTGGTCGCCATCTATGTATTGCTTGTATTGATAATACAAATCAACTAGTTCCTTATTTTTTGTACAAGCAGTAATTTGTTTTATTAATTCTACTCTATCAACTACTTCTTCTACTAACTCTTCTACTTCTACTTCCTGTACAAAAGATTTTTTGGGCTCATCCTTAGCCCTAGCATCTGCTTTCGCATCTGCAAAGTCCATCTCTTCAGCAGGTGTCGCCTCAAATCCAGCAGCTTTCATTAGCCAAGCAAGTAAGTTCCTATAAGCCTTACCAATCGCCCTTGTCTGTGCCATAGATAAAATAGCATATTCATCAAAGTATCTCTTAGTTTTTTCGGCATTCGAGCATAAGGCAATGCCTGTAGCAACGAGCTGACCTGTAGTAATATTGCGTACCTCACAAGTCGCCATATATTTAATAGCAGTTTCATTTGATAGGTCTTGAGTAGATGTAATAATTGGCATCAATCCTAGTGAAGCTCCAGCAAACTGCCATCCTTCCACATTAACGAATTGTTTACCTTGAATGTTAGACGATAAGCCTTTTTCTTTGATTAGCTTAGATAACTCTGTGCTTAGTTTAAGCATTGAGTCTTTGTTGATTAACTCATACGAAGGGCTAGTTGTTTGTAGCTGTTCCATAGTTTAGATTTTTTGGTTGTGTTTCAGTAAAATAATGTGCTTCTCTTGTTGGATACTTTTGCCATATAGACAAGATTGATTCCATTAATTCAAGATTGGCTTGTGAATAATTAATTTGGTGGATAATCTTAGCGATGAATAATCGCTTTTCAGAATCATCCCATTGTGCGAATTGACTTAGCATACTTTATGTGTTTTTTGGTTGGTAAATTAAGTTTGAGTAAGAATCTAATCTCATCGAATTGCTCGGCATAGATGTCATTAGTCTTTAGGTCTTGTTGGTGCATTCTTAATCCGTGAAGGACAGTTGTATGGTCACGAAAAAATAACCTGCCTATTGAAGCTACTGTGGCCCCTACATAGGTCTTAAGAATGGCATAGCACATATTTCTAGTAAGCACTAGAATGCGTGATCTATCTTTAGATAAAGCATCTTTGTATTTTACATTCATTTCTTGGCAGACAAACTGAATAATAGCTTCTCTATCAGGTTGTTCGATATTGATTAGTCCAGGCATAGTGTAGTAGTGTATTTTATTCGGTGAAATCATAAATTTGGTTTTTTAATTCTTCTATCTTCTTGCGATAGAAAGCTTCTACAATCTCAATCATTTCTTCATCAGCCTTAGCTAATCTTGTACGAACCTTGTATGGTGTGTAACCTGTTAACTCACAAATCTTTTTTATATCGCCATACTTAAGTAAGGCACGATAGTCTCTAATCAGCATTTTTTAGTTTTTTATATAGTTTATAATGTCGGTCAATGGAACGCATAGCTCCCTCAATCGATGTGAAATAATCACCTCTCCAATAGTAGAATTTATCTAGGGGTTTTTTGGAATCCCAATGGATAAACATACCACGATAGATGTAATCTTTTTTAATCCTTTCGCCATCAACGACTATGATAAAATAGTCCTTAAGGCCTTTTTGTTTTAGTTGAGCTGGTGTAGGGTGCATACTTATTCAATTGTTGAGTAAATAGTTTCTTTAACTTGAAGATTAGGCTTAGTTTGTATGCCACTTGCAACGGCAATAAATCTATCGTAAGCTTTTTGTTCGTTATCGGATATAGTATGATCTACATACATACCATCTTTTTCAGTCCAGTATCTAACCTGTCCAGTCATTGGATTTAGTTCTTCAATGAATTCAAATTTAGTCATATTATTGGGTTTTTTGGTTTACTTTATTAAGTTTTTGGTGTCTTTGGAAATAGCTTTGGACTCCACTTGAATTGATTTGTGACTGCATATTCTCATAATACACAGGGTCAAGGAAAGTTTTTGCTTGGTAGTTGTAATAGACTTGCTCTCCAGGTGAGAAGTTTTTGCCAGTTAGACTGCATCTGCAATCGTACTTGACGGTGATTAATTCAAAGCTCATAGATGGGGTTTTTGTTTTGTTTGACGAAATTAAGGGTTTTTTCTTATTGTTAAGGATTTTTAGCGGGTTTTTTGTTAAGGTAATCATAAAAGATTTTTGTCTATACAAAAGGTTTTTGGCCCAAGGGGATTTTTAGGCATAGGTATCCAATGGGTTTTTTGTGGGTTTTTTGGGCATAGTTATGCTATGCCTTTTCAAGCCCATTTTAAACCTTTGAATGATCCAGGGTTTTGATCTGTTTTATTTTGCCTCGTGCTCTTCGCTCCTGATTTGCCTTATTTTATTTTCT